>ORMF011700629.1_pt1 | contig 10276 bp, 6 predicted proteins | sample 1779871 | NCBI WGS metagenome assembly ORMF01 (sample SAMEA104232316, study PRJEB22302) | groundwater metagenome | biome: forest; feature: aquifer; material: groundwater | place: USA | collected 2011-08-07 | depth 5.4 m | reverse complement strand
TCGCCAGCGCCGCGATCGCGCCCAACGCCGGCCACAGGTGTCCGCGAAGCTGAAATTCCTGTGTCCCCGCCCGCGCCGCGAATTCCGAGAGCCATGCGGCGCCACGCCGCACCGGCCCCCATGCTCCCGGACGCTCAGCCAGCGCGGTCACACTCTCCCACAAGTGGGGGCCGGCGATGAGCGCCAGAAGCATCGCAGACACTGGCAGATTGCGCACCGCATACACTCCCGCCCACGCGGTGAGCAACACGATCAGCCAGTGGCTCAGCCGCATCTTCCCGCGACTCCCCGCTGCCGCGATCAGCACCAGCACCAGGATCAGCACGAAGCAGCGCTGTCCCCAACCGTGGAAGTCGGGCGAACGAAACTCGGCGATCCGGTTCATCAGGTACGGATCGCTTAGATAGCGGTAGATGTGCGCGTGCAGCCGCACGCCATACGGATTCACGACCGTCGCCACGGCGGAAGCTACAAATATCCACCACATCGCGCGCGCCCGATGCGCACAGCGAATCCGAGCGATGGCGTCCGTCCCGCGCAGGCTCTCGACAAATGCTGCCAGCGCATAAAGCGCGAGCAGCGTCATCCCCATAAGCCATCCCCCATGCAGATTGACCCACAGCAACATCGAGACGGGGAAGAACCAGCGCAGCCAGGACGGTGCGTTTCCCTGCTCCCATCGTTCCAGCGCGACAAACCACCACAGCGTGAACAACCAGCTCACGATGTGTGGCCGCGCAAACACATGAATGCTCGACGCGCCCAGCACCAGCAGCCACAGCAGCATAGCCACTGGCAATCCGGTTCCGCGCTTCAGCAACTGCGAAAGCAGTAAGGCAAACGTCGTCGCCATGAGCAACGCCGCCAGCCATACCACTCCGTTCAGGCCCATCGCCCCATGCACGATTCCCAGCAGCGCGTCATAGAGCCACTCCCATGCGAACCATGGCTGGCCTTGCATGGTGGAAGAAAACGGGTCGGCCCGCGGGACGGAGTGCGTAGCCACGATCTGTTCGCCCGTACGGATGTGCCATCCGATGTCAGCGTCAGCGAGCGGGCGATTGGAGAGTGGCCCAATGAGCAGAGCCCAGAACGAGAGCAGGAATACCAGGTCGCGAACCGAGGGAAGAAAAAGGCCCGCCCATCTCTGCTGGTAGGCGCCCGGAGCGAGAGTATTCCCTTCTCCCTGATCGCTGGAAATCATGAATTTGCCGGCGCCTCCGACGTTCGTCACGCCGCCGCACAATCTGAATGGTTGAGAAGCATCAGGCTACTGGAAACATGGACGTGGCTGCAAGAAGCATCCAACGATCTCTGATTGAGTAAATGGGTGGGTTAGAGGGCAGGAGTGATTTGCGCCCTCAGTCGTGGGCGTCGCTGGCAACCAGATCGCTCTCGCGCACGTCTTCTTCAACTGCGCTCGGGCCGCGCCGTTTCCGTGACTTCAACCACTGCTCGAACCTATCCAGGTAAATGTAGTAAACCGGTGTGATGTAGAGCGTCAGCATCTGGGAGAAAACCAGCCCTCCCACCACCGCCAGCCCCAGCGGACGCCGCGATTCCGCCCCGGCGCCCAGTCCGAGCGCGATGGGCAGAGTGCCCATCAGCGCCGCCATGGTCGTCATCATGATCGGACGGAACCTCAGCAGCGCGCCCTGATAGATAGCCTCGGCTGGCGTCTCGCCCGTCGTGCGCTGCTTTTCGAGAGCGACGTCAATCATCATGATGGCGTTCTTCTTCACGATCCCGACCAGCATGATCACGCCGACGAACGCATACAGGTTCAAGTCAATCTTGAAGATCATCAGCGTAAGCAGCGCGCCGAAGCCAGCCGAAGGCAAGCCGGAAAGAATTGTCAGCGGATGGATGAAGCTCTCGTACAGAATGCCCAGCACCAGGTAGATCACCGCAATCGCCACGATCAGCAGAACGCCCAGCCCCCTCAGCGACGACTCAAACGCCTGCGCCGTTCCCTGGAAACTGGTGGAGATGTCCTGCGGCAGCGTTTCCCGTGCCACCTGATTTACCGCATTCACCGCATCGCCCAGCGCCACGCCCGGTCGCAGGTTGAACGATACCGTGACCGCCGGCAACTGTCCCAGGTGATTGATCGTTAGTGGACCCAGGCTCGGCGAGAACTGCGCTACGGCATTCAGCGGTACCAGTTGCCCGCCGGTCGATCGCACGTACAACATCGAGAGCACCGAGGGGTCCGCCTGAAACTGCGGCTGCAACTCGGTGACTACGCGGTAAGTATTGCTGGGCGCGTAGATAGTCGAAATCTGACGCGCACCGTACGCCGTATAGAGTGCGTCTTCCACCTGCCCGGCGGTAATCCCCAGAGTCGAAGCCCGGTCACGGTTGATCTTCACGTCGATCTGCGGATTCTTGATCAGCAGGTCGCTGGTCACATCCTGCAACAAGTTGCTCACTCGCGGATCGGAGCGCAGCTTGCTCTCCAGCATCGGCGCCGCGTCGTAAAGCTCTTTCGTGTCCGGACTCTGGAGCGTGTACTGGTACTGGCTCTTGGTGAGCTGGCCGCCGATGCGGATGGTCGGCAGCAGCTGCGGGTAGGCATTGATGCCGGGCACCACCGCCAACTGGGCACGAAGCTGCTGCACCAGGTCGGCCACCGGCCCGCGCTGGTTGCGCGGCGCCATGCGGATGAAGATGCGTCCCTGGTTGCTATTCTGCGAGATCGAAGAACTGCCGCCGCCCACCGTGCTGTTGAACGAATCCACCCAGGGCAGCTTCATCACGATATCGTTCAGCGCCAGCTGGTGGCGCACCATGCTGTCGTAAGAAATCCCCTGCGGCCCTTCCGTGAAGACGAAGAGGAAGCCCTGGTCCTCGTCCGGCAGAAAACCCTTCGGAATCGTGCGAAACATCTGGACAGTCGCAACCAGCACCAGCAGCGAAACTGCCATCGTGACCCGGCGGTGGCGAAGTGTGAATTGCAGCGTGCGGTCGTAGAACCGCAGCATGCCGTCGAAGAAGCCTTCCGTGATCTGCCAGAGCCGCCCGTGCTTATCCTCCCCATGAGGATGCAGGAAGCGGCTGCACAGCATAGGCGTCAAACTGAGCGAAACGAAGCCCGATACCAGGATGGCCGCGCCAATCGTCACCGCGAACTCGTGCAGCAGCCGCCCCACCAACCCACTCATGAACAGCACCGGGATAAACACAGCGGCCAGTGACAGAGTCATGGACACGATGGTGAAACTGATCTCTTTCGACCCGCGCAGTGCCGCTGTCATGGGCCGCTCGCCCATTTCCATATGGCGCACGATGTTCTCCAGCACCACGATGGCGTCGTCCACGACGAAGCCGACACTGAGCGTCAGCGCCATCAGCGACAGGTTGTCGAGCGAGTAGCCCAGCATGTACATCACCGCGAACGTTCCCACCAGCGAGAGCGGCAGGGCCAGGCTCGGGATCGTTGTGGCCGAAATGTTCCGCAAGAAGAGGAAGATGACGAGGACGACCAGAATCAGCGCCAGGAACAGCGTGAACTTCACGTCGGTGACGGAATCCCGAATGCTGACCGACCGGTCATAGAGGATATTCATCTTGACCGACGGCGGCATCTGCTCCTGAAAGCTGGGCAGCAGTTGCTTGATACTGTCCACTACCTCGACCGTGTTGGTTCCGGGCTGGCGTTGGATGGCCAGCATGATGGCGCGGCGCACCCCGCCGTCGTGGTCGAAGTACCAGCTCGCCGTCTTGTCGTTCTCGACGCTGTCCCGCACGCTGCCGACGTCGGCGAGCCGCACCGGCGCGCCATTCCGGTAAGTGACGATGAGCGGGCCGTAATCCGCCGCCTTATTTAATTGTCCGGTGGCTTGGACGATATACGCCTGATTCGCGCCAAACAGCGTGCCCGTGGGCAGGTTCACGTTGCCGCTCTGAATGGATTGCGTCACTTCGTCGATGCCCACCTGGCGGCTGGCCAACTCCCTGGGATCGAGAGAGACCCGCACCGAATACTTCTGCGCGCCCAGCACCTGCACCTGCGCCACGCCACTCACCATGGACACGCGCTGCGCGATCAGCGTCTCGGCGTATTCGTCCACGTCGGAGAGCCGCAGCGTGGGCGAGTTCAGCGACATGTAAATAATCGGCTGATCGGCGGGATTCACTTTCTGATAGGAAGGCGGGCGGGGGCTGTTCGGCGGCAGGTCGCGTGCCGCCTTCGCGATCATGGCCTGCACGTCTTGCGCGGCCGCGTCAATGTTGCGGCTGAGGTTGAATTGCAGCGTGATCTGAGTGGACCCCTGCGAACTGCTCGAGGTCATCGAGTCGAGGCCGGCGATGGTCGAGAACTGGCGCTCCAGCGGCTGCGCGACCGCCGATGCCATCGTCTCGGGCGTCGCCCCTGGCACGTTCGCGCTTACCAGCAACGTGGGGAAATCCACGTTGGGCAGGTCGCTCACCGGCAGCTGGCGATATCCCATGATGCCGAACAGAAGAATCGCCAGCATGACCAGAGTGGTCATGACCGGCCGCCGGATGAAGCCTTCTGCGATGTTCATACGGATGTCCTGCTACCGCCCAAGAATCGAAAACCGCCCGTTCGTGCAAGACGCTTCGTATCAGGGCATGCCTTCCTTGCCTTGCTAAAGCGATGCCCTGATACGAACCACTCTGATACAAACCGGTCTGCGATCGCACCGGATCTACAACCCAGTTCGGCTTCCCTGTTCCGCGGGCGCTGCCAACGGCCCCGCCGCCTGCTTGATCTGCACCTTGGCGCCGGGAACGAGCCGCAGCTGTCCATCGGTGACGATGCGCTCACCCACCGCCAGGCCCTTCTGCACGATCACTTGCCCCGCCTGTTGCGTTTCGCTCGTGGTGATCGGCCGGGCCTCCACGGTATTGTCCTCTTTGATCACGTACACGAACGTCCCTTGCTGCCCGTTCTGGATCGCCTGCGACGGAATTACCAGCGCATTGCTTTGGGTCCTGAGCGTCAGATAGGCATCCACAAACTGTCCCGGCCAGAGCCGGCGGTCTTTGTTCGCGAACACTCCCTTCAGCTTGATCGTTCCCGTGCTCGGATCCACCATGTTGTCAATGAAACTTAACTTGCCTGTAATCCCACCCGGGTCGCTCGGGATCACCGTTTGCACCGGCAGACTGCCGTTGCGCGCGTACTGCTTCACTTCCGCAAGATACTGCTGCGGAACGGTGAAGGTCACATAGATCGGCTCGACCTGATTAATGTTGACCAGCGGAGGATTGTCATTCGCCTTGATCATGTTGCCCTGATGCACGATCAGATTTCCGGTGCGGCCATTGATCGGCGAATAGATCGAGGCATACACCAGTTGCACTTTGGCATTTTCCAGCACTCCTTTGTCGGCGCGGACCGCCGCCTCCAGCGCTGTCGCGTTCGACGCCACCCGGTCGTACTCCTGCGTGGAAACCACCCCCGCCTTGACCAGCGCTTCATAACGCCGCTGTTCGGTGAGCGCGTTCGCCGCTTGCGCCTCGTCCCGGGCAAGAGCGCCTTCCGCTCGACGCACATCCGCTACCAGAGGCCGCTTGTCGAGCGTGAATAGCAGCTGCCCTTTCTGGACGTCGTCGCCCTCCTTGAAATACACGCCCGTCAGCTCACCCGTGATCTGGGTCTTCACCGACACCGTTGAGTAGGCCTCGACCGTGCCGATGGCGCGCACCTGGATGGGAACATTCTTCTGCTCGACGGTTGCCGCCAGCACCGGCACCGGCGGCGGAGGCCCCGGAGCAGCCTTGGTCCCGGCGCAAGCCGAAAGCAAGCTCAGCCCCGCCGCGCTTACGGCCAGCAGCGGAACCCGGAAGTTCGCTGAAACTTCTCTCCTCATGCGTTATTTCACCTGATGCTTTAGGCGCTTCCTGCGCGGCATAAGTTTTAGCTCCCGCCGCGCCGATTTCTTTCCCGCCTGCACGCCTTGCAGCCAGATGCCCGCCAGAGTCCGGCTCACAACGTGCAGATCGAAATCCTGCACTTCTTTCCCGCCATAGAGTTCCTGGACCCAGGAGTGATAGACCACCATGCCGAGAAAGCCGCGCGCCGCCAGCAGTGGGTCGACGTTGCGGAAGCGTCCGGCGGCAATGCCTTCCCGGACGAAGCGCGCCAGCACCTCAAAATAATTCGCAATGTAGTTGCGAAAGAACCGTTCGGAGAGTTCGTGCTTCTCGAGCGCGCTGTACAACAGCAACCGGGAAAGCGTCTGATCTTTGGCGCGCCGCTCTAACACTTCAAAGGCGACACGCGCGAGGATCTCCAGATCGTCGCCGCCCGCTTCCAGGTTCTCGAGCAAACGCTCCAGCGGGGCCGCGCAGTCGATCTTGCGTTCGATCACCGCCCAGTACAGCTCTTCCTTGCTCGGAAAATGCCGGAAGATCAGCGCCTCGGTGACGCCGGACTTCTCCGCAATCACTTTGGTTGTGGTCCCCTGAAACCCCTGCTGCGCAAACAGCCCGGTCGCGACTTCGAGAATCTGCTCGCGACGATCGGCGGACGAGTAGCGGGTTTGGGGAGTTGCCATGGTGGCGCCGAGACAAGTAAGTAAATGCTTACTTATAAAAGATGCGCGGCGCGCGTGTCAAGAACCAGGATCATTTTGGTAGTGGGTCGGTTTGTGGTGGGTGCTGCCGGCGAACAGAGTTGGCTGGAGCGGGTTGAAGCCTAGCCACTACTGCAGATACCCGATCCCGACTCGCATGTAGTAGAGCAGGCTCTGAGGAATAGTGGCAGACAGCGTCAGCCCCAGCACGGCGTGCACGATGCCAAGCAGATAGATGCTGCGGTAGCGCCGGAACATCTCGCAGAAGAACAGTCCGCCGATCAGCGTAAAGGTTGTCAGGATCAGGTTGGGCAGGTGGACAGCGGCAAAGAACGTGGCCGTAACCCAAACCGCTGTCGAGCTTCCAAACAACTCTTCACAGCGCGTGAAGAAGAACGATTGCAGCATGAATTCCTGCGCCAGCGCCCAGATCATGTACTGCCACACCAGATGCATGTTCGGAAAAACCGGATTGGCCGGAACTGCGCCCTCCGCCCAGCGCGCCAGGAACATCATCAACACGGCGCCTGTAAGACCGATGCCCAGCATCAAACTGGTACCCATGGCATTGGGCAGCCCCAAACCCAGCCGCCGCAGAGACGGGCGGTCTATCAGCGCAAAGATCAGCACCGTGGCCCCCGCAGCCAGCGCCCAGCGGCTCTGGACGGAAAGCCGCGCCGCCCAAACCGCGCACTCCACGAACAGAAAAGCGATGATCACCTGGGCCCAGGTCAAGTACCGCCGATAGGTCTCCGGAATCCCAACCGTCCGCACCCGGATCGTGACCGCCGGGAGCGGGCTCACTGCGACAGGAAAAGATTTCGACTCAACGGCCATGTTTAGAATCTCTATAGTGGGGCATATGGACAGCAGATCCAGGCCGCGAGTGGTGGTTGTGGGAGCCGGTTTTGGCGGACTGACCGCCGCCCGGAACCTGGCCCGCCTGCCCGTTAAGGTCACGGTAGTGGACCGCAAGAACCACCATACTTTTCAACCCTTGCTCTACCAGGTCGCGACCGCCGGCCTGTCTCCCGGCGAAATTGCCGCGCCCATCCGCTGGATATTAAGAACCCATTCCAATATTGAAGTGTTGCTTGAAGAAGCACGCGATTTCAATCTGAAAGGACGCAGCGTCATTACGAATGAGGCGGTACTACCGTATGACTATCTGGTCATAGCCTCGGGTGCCTCTCATGCTTACTTTGGTCACCCCGAGTGGGAACCCCTGGCCCCAGGCCTGAAGACGATTGAGGATGCCCTGGAAATCCGCCGCCGCGTCCTGCTGGCCTTCGAACTGGCCGAGCGTCAAGCCGCTAGTGGAGCCGCCGATTTCCCGCTCAACTTCGTGGTAGTTGGAGCTGGTCCTACGGGGGTCGAACTCGCGGGAACCCTGGCCGAGATCTCCCGCCACGTGTTGGCCAGGGAGTTCCGCGCCATCAATCCGGAACGAACCCACATCCTGCTGCTCGAAGGCGGTCCCCGGGTTCTGCCCGCCTATTCGGAGGAGCTTTCCCGTAAGGCGCAGCAGCAACTGGAGCGCCTGGGCGTGGATGTCCGCACTTTGAACGTCGTGAGCCGCATCGAACCGGGCGCGGTCTGGGTGGAAAACACCCGTATTCCGGCTCCCGTCGTCCTGTGGGCTGCCGGGGTGGCAGCTTCCCCGCTCGGCCGGAAGTTGGGCGTACCGGTAGACGGCGCTGGGCGCGTCCTCATCCAGCCCGACCTCAGCATCCCGGACCACCCCGAGGTCTTCGTCATCGGCGACCTGGCCTCTCTCCAGGATGAGAATGGCAAGATGCTTCCCGGCGTCGCTCCCGTCGCCATGCAACAAGGCGAGTGGGTAGCCCGGACCATTGCCCGCGACCTCGAACATCAACCGCGCCGCAACTTCCACTACCACGACAAAGGCAGCGTGGCCACCATCGGCCGCGCTGCCGGCGTGGCGCAGTTCCCCAGGTTCAGCTTGTCCGGCTATTTCGCCTGGCTGGCGTGGCTTTTCATCCACATCTTCTTTCTGATCGGCTTCCGCAACCGCGTGATCGTGATGATCCAGTGGGCCTGGTCGTATCTGACCTACGAGCGCGGCGCCCGCCTGATCACAGGCAGCAACGAATTGCCGGGATGGACCGAAGTAAAGCGCCCGGAGGATAACGAAACCGTCTCCGCGGGCGAGCGCGGGAAGTGAGGATGAAGCTATTCCGCGACTAGCTGCAAGCCGCGAAGCGGCGTAAGAATACAGCCCACGGCGCAAGCCGTGGGTGACGCCGTACAAAAGGCGGAAGCCCCGAAGGGGCGTAAGATGGGACAATAGAACTGAAGCGGCGCTCGTAGCTGCGTCCGAAGAGCGCCGTTCGCAGCCCAGCTCGCGGAGAAAGCGCAGCCGCTGCCGCACCCATGAGATCGTCACGATTCCTGCTCATCGTCTCCGCCCTCGTCTCTCTTCTTTCCTCCTCCGCTCCCGCCGACGTCCTAAAGATTGTGGTCAATGACGCGATCCATCCCATCACCGCCGAGTACATCGGCCGCGCTCTCGAATCCGCCGCTGCGAATCATGACCAAGCCGTGCTGATTGAGATCAACACTCCCGGTGGACTGGTGGATTCGACGCGCGACATCATCGAGAAGATCGTCGCGTCTCCCGTGCCGGTGATCATCTACGTGACGCCCAGCGGCAGCCGCGCCGCGTCCGCCGGCTTCTTCATCCTCGAATCTGCCGACGTCGCCGCCATGGCTCCGGGAACCAACACCGGCGCCGCTCACCCTGTGATCCTGGGCGGCAAGATGGACGACATCATGAAGCAGAAAATGGAGAACGACGCGGCCGCTTTGATGCGCTCCGTCGTCGCCAAGCGCGGACGCAACGTCGAACTGGCCGAGAGCGCAGTGCGCGAATCCAAATCGTTCACTGATCAGGAAGCGCTCGACAAGAAGCTCATCGAGTACGTCGCCACCAGCGAGCAGGATCTGTTCCGCCAGATGAACAGCAAGAGCTTCAAGCGCTTCAACGGCGCCGCCGTCACGCTCAACCTCGCCGACCAGCCGGTGCGCGACTACCAGATGACCCTCAAGCAGCGCATTCTTTCCTACATCATGGATCCGAACGTCGCCTTCATCCTGCTCGCCATCGGCGCGCTCGCGCTCTATGCGGAGTTCAATCATCCCGGCGCAGTCATTCCTGGGACCGTGGGCGTCGTCTTCATCCTGCTGGCGGCCTTCGCGCTGAATCTTCTGCCCACGCGCTTCGCCGCTCTGATCCTGATCGCCGGCGCCTTCGTCCTGTTTGCGCTCGAAGCCAAGTTTGTCTCTCACGGCGTGTTGACCATCGGAGGCATTTCCCTGCTCGTCATCGGCGGGTTGCTGCTGGTCGATGCCCCTATTCCCGAAATGCGTGTTCACCTGGTCACTGCCCTCGCGGTCAGCATCCCTCTGGGAATTATCACCGCGTTCCTGATGAGCATCGCCGTCCGCGCCCGCCGCAACAAAATCACCACTGGGGAGCAGGGCCTGGTCGGAGAAATCGGCATCACCCAAACGCCTCTCTCGCCCGCCGGAAAAATATTTGTCCACGGCGAACTCTGGGATGCCGTAAGCCCGGCCAGCATTCCCGCCGGAGAACGCGTCGTCGTACGGCGGGTGGAGGGATTGACCCTGCAAGTCGAACCAATCCCAGCCGTCAGGCCCGTAATGGCGTAAGCGCGCTGCGGTAGAGACGCGGCTTGCCGCGTCTC
>ORMF011521595.1_pt1 | contig 10276 bp, 6 predicted proteins | sample 1779871 | NCBI WGS metagenome assembly ORMF01 (sample SAMEA104232316, study PRJEB22302) | groundwater metagenome | biome: forest; feature: aquifer; material: groundwater | place: USA | collected 2011-08-07 | depth 5.4 m | reverse complement strand
ATCCGCGCCGAAGTGGCATGGGTGCAGGTGACCGAAGCGGTCGCTCTTGGATTCGCCATCTGCCTGTTGTTTGCGCTGATTCCTCTGTTGGGCGTGCGACGCGTCAGCCCGCTCCTGGTGATTCGATCCCAAGAGTCTTCAACCAGCGCTCGGGATCCACTCCGCTTTGCGGTTTTCTTCGGCATCGGATTCATTCTCATCGCGTTCGGGCTCTCCCAAACCGCCAAGTGGTGGCACGGCTTGTCTTTTGCCGGCGGGATTGTCCTGGCCTTCCTTATCATGGCGGGAGCGGGGAAGTTGATTGTCGCCGGGCTGCGGCGCGCGAACATCTCCTGGCTCCCGTATGTCTGGCGGCAGGGCTTGGACAACCTGCATCGCCCCCAAAATCGAACCGTGCTGTTGATGTTAAGCCTGGGCTTGGGAACGTTTTTGATGCTGACCCTCTACCTCGTTCAACGGGCTCTATCCACGGATCTCCTTCCTGCGAACAAAGCCAGCCAGGCAAACGCCGTCCTCTTTGATATCCAGACTGACCAATTGCCGGAAGTGCGCGCGCTCCTGGGCCGGCAAGCTTTGCCGGTGCTGCAGGAGGTTCCTATAGTAACGATGCGGCTGGCGTCAATCAAGGGAGTGACGCCGGAAAAGCTCCTCAAGGATCCGAATCGACCGATTCCCAGTTGGGTATTACGACGAGAATACCGTTCGACGCACCGGCCAGCGCTCATCGAAGGGGAGGTTTCCCTGGCTGGACAATGGCCGGCAGTTTCCAACTTGCCGGAAGTTTTTCCGGTCTCTGTGGAGGAGGGAATCGCCAAGGATCTCAAAGTCGTGTTGGGCGACGAACTGCAGTTTGACGTGCAAGGGGTGCCGGTCAGAACCGTGGTAGCCAATGTGCGCAAAGTCGACTGGCGCCGGATGCAGCCCAATTTCTTCTTTGTATTTCCACCCAAGGCACTGGAGGGAGCCCCCGCTTTTCACGTCATTGTCACCCGTGTTCCTTCTCCCGAAGTTTCCGGAAAGATGCAGCGCGAGGTCGTGAAGCGATTCCCTAATATTTCCACTCTTGATCTCACCCTAATCCTGCAAACAGTCGATTCGGTGCTGGAAAAAATCGCCCTGGTCCTGCGCTTCATGGCAATTTTCACGGTGGGAGCGGGGCTTTTCGTGCTGAGCGGGTCGGTGATCAGCGGCCGATACCAGCGCATCCAGGAAAGTGTTTTGCTGCGAACGCTCGGAGCCTCCAAAAAGCAGATCCTGCTCATTCTGCTCGCGGAATACGCCTGCCTCGGCCTCGTCGCTGCCGCCACCGGTGTCGTGCTCGCCCAGACTGCCGCCTGGGCTCTGGTCACCTATGTCTTTGAGACCCCCTACCATGTTCTCCTCGGGCCTGCGATCGTCGCGCTGGTAGCCACTCCGTTGGCCACCGTTATCATCGGTTTGGCTGCCAGTGCCCAAATTCTCAATCATCCCCCATTGGAAGTGTTGCGCAAGGAGGGATAGCGACGAGAATTACTACCAGGAGTTCATCGGAGGGCCACGATTACTTGAACTGGCGGGAAACGCTCGCGGGCCGGCTGAGGCTTTATGCCGGTTTGAATGGGGCCGGACTGAGCATTTTTCCATGTCGCAGGGCCTCGGTGACGATACCATCTATTCTTTGCTGGCCCAAGGGACCAAACTTCCGGTCGCGCCGTAGTCGGCCATGGCCGTAGGTCGCGAAGCGTTGGGAAAACGTATCTTCAGCCCCCCTTTCAGTTTGGTAAATGCTGCGCGAAAAACGCTAGCCTTGGATTTTTACTGCTGCCATGCTCCGGTTCATCCAAATGACCGCTCCGATGGACTACGATAACCCGTGGAAGGAAGCACTGCGCCGCTTCCTGCGCTCGTTCCTGCGACTGTGCTTTCCGTATGTCGAAACCGCCCTTGATTGGAGCAGGAAACCTGAGTTCCTCGATAAGGAACTGCTTCAAATCACCCGTGATGCTGCTTCCGGCAAACGATACGTGGATCTGCTGGTCAAGGTCTGGTTGGTGGATGGCGTGGAGGAATGGATTCTGCTGCATGTGGAAGTGCAGCACCGGGCTGACCCAGACTTCGAATTGCGGCTGTTCCGTTACAACTACCGGGTTTTTGATGTTTATGGGAAGCGGGTCTCGACACTGGCCATTCTGGCTGACGCGGACCCGCGATGGCGGCCGAGTTATTTTGAGATGACCGCGCCAGGGTGCCGGACGCGGTTTGACTTTTCGGTGTGCAAGCTGTTAGATTTGACCTCAGATATCGGACTGCAGGCGAGCCGGGAACCGTCCGCCGTGGTCGTCCTGGCGAACTGGGCGGTGCAGCAGGCGGGCAAGGACGACGAGCGACGGCTGGCGTGGAAGTGGGATTTGACACGCCGGCTGTATGAGTTGGGGCTGGCGAAAGACGATATCCTGGAATTGTACCGGCTGATTGATTGGTTGTTGCGGTTGCCCAGAGAAATGGAAGCACGGTTTAAGCGGCAGTTGATGGAATACGAACAAAAGCAAGTTATGCCATATATCACGAGCATTGAGCGGTTAGGCCGGGAAGAGGGCAAACTGGAAGGCAAATTGGAGGGACAACTCCTGAACTTGCGTGAGAATATTCTCGACCTGCTTGAGGCGCGGTTCAGCAAGGCGCCATTTGAGGCGCGGGAACAAGTCAACGCGGAGACCGATGTTGCCCGCTTGAAGTCGTGGCTCCGATTGGCAGGTACTTGTGCCCGGATCGAAGACTTCAACGTTTCATCAAGGCGGTAAGGTCAACCTCTTTGGTTCGACGCGGGGTCGCCGTGGCAGGCTGATTCCGGGTTGGCCCGGCGAAAGTCAACACACCAAGTGCGAATTCCCAAGTGTGAAGCCTTGGCCCTTCGCCTCGTCTGGATTGGCTTTTGACAAGAGCAAAGACGATATTGGACGGAGCCCCTCGTTCGGCGGTCCACGAGCTGACCGGCCTTACAATTGGCGACAGCGTAGGCGTCATCGGGAATGGTGCGTTCTCTGGCTGCACCAGCCTGACCAGCGTCACGATCCTCAATAACGTCACCGTTATCGGGAGTTCAGGATTCTGGAGGTGTAGGAGTCTGACCAACATCGCGATTGGCAAGGGCGTTACAAGCATCGGGAGCGGGACATTCGACGGCTGCACCAACTTAAGTGTGATAACGGTGGATACGCTCAACTCCGTTTATAGTAGTTTGGATGGAGTCTTGTTGAACAAAAGCCAGACGAGCCTGATCCAATACCCAGCCGGCAAAAGTGGCGACTACGTCATTCCCAACACTGTCACCAGAATTGGAAACGGCGCTTTCCATGACTGCATTGGCTTGATCAGTGTCACGATCCCAACCAGCCTTACCATTATCGGAAGCTCCGCGTTCTCTGGCTGCATCAGTCTGAGGGTAGTCTTTTTCAAGGGTGACGCCCCCAACCCTGGTCAAGGTATGTTCGATGCTTCCAGCAAAGCTGTCGTTTATTACCTGCCTGGCACCTTCGGGTGGAGTTCGACATTTGGTGGTGGGTTCGAAGATCCATTTGGTGGGCGTCCGGCTGTGCTATGGAACCTGCAGGTCCAGGCCAGTGCTGCGAACTTTGGCGTGCGGACGAATCGGTTTGGCTTCAACGTTACCGGCACCGGGGTAACAGTCGTTTTGGTGGAAGCCTGTACGAACCTGGGCAATGCTGTCTGGTCTCCCGTGCGAACCAACATGCTCAGCGGTGGAGTGTCCTATTTTAGCGACCCTCAATGGACGAATCATCCGGTCCGATTTTACCGCCTGCGGCGGCCGTGACGGCTGGTGGTGGGCATTCAGGTGTACGTGCGTATGTTTACGGCGATGTTGAAAATACCGCAAGGCAATGGTCCCGACATCGACGGTTCGAGTGTGGATCCTCGCGGAAACAAAGAAAGGAAATTAAATGACAGACCCACTTACAAGTGAGGAGAGACAGGTGCTTGAGTTGCTGATTCAACATGCTGGACCCCAGCGCAAGGTGCGTTACATGACATTGCGCAAAGGCGGAGTGCCTGAGAGGGTTGCCGAAATCTACGGAAGCAAATCCGGGTTTTTGGATTCTCTCGTGAATAGGAAACTCCAAATCTTGCAGGATAAGGGATGGGTTGTGATGGACAACAGTGTCTATACGATCCTGCACTTGGTATGATTTCAGAATCTCCACGCATGAAAACAAACAATTGAATTCACGTCTTACGCAAACCGACTCGAGTCAGATTCACCCGCCGCTGGGTGAGCCTGTGCTGTGCCAGCTTCATCATGACCGGGATGGGATTCTCCACCTAGGCTCACCTAGGCTCACGATGACAATAATGACAACGATAACGGCAATAATGGCTCCAAAACCATTGTCATCGCCGGCGCCGAGACGGACCTTGCCAATCGAAACATGATCATCTCCGGGAAAAACTTCTCCCCGGTTATCTTGAAAAAGCCCTTTGAAGCAGCGATCACTTTGTTCGTTCCCGAAAAAGGCGGGGGTGGAACTTACCGGATTGGGTTATGATGCCACGAAGCAAGGCCCCATTGGCTTGACCGGCCTTCAAGGCGAAGCAGGAGCGACTGGTCCGCAGGGTGTTCAGCGATCCCAAGGAGTGCAAGGTCCTAATAGTGCCCAGATTCTCAATCATCCGCCATTGGAAGTGTTGCGCAAGGAGGGATAGAGAGTGGGAGCTTTCGGTCCGTGTTGACAGCCGCATCCACTCTTGCCAAGACTCGTTGATGAAAACCGCGTTGTGTTGGGCAGGTAGGAGTGCGAATTTTTCTGTCGGTCACGGAGCGCGGCTGTGTCGAAGACCAGCCGCGGCAACCCGGCTGCCGTATCGCGTTGTCCATTTCAAACAAACTCTGCCATACGAAGCTGCTGCGGCTGGCTTCGGCAGCACAGCCGCGCTCCATAGGGCGGCAAGGAGGATCCTTTTGCACGTCGCGTATCTGTCTCTAGTCGTGAATTTGTCTTTCGCTAGCTAGCGTGGCGCAAACCGAGTCGCCGCAGCGGTTGGAGCCAGAAAAGACCGTCGAACGAACGCTTGGGGCCGGTTCGTCCGACAGCTTTGTGCTGGACCTGCATTTGGGGGACTTGGTCTCGCTCAAGCTCACAGGCAAAGGTCAAGATGTAATCCTGTCCGTCTTCGGCCCGGAGGGGGATCTAAGTCGCGCATTCTCGTCCGAGATAGTGGGCGGTGACACGATCAGATTCATGGCGACCCAAGCCGGAACCTGGCGCCTGCGTGCAGCGGCGCGCTCGAAGGACAGCCCTGTAACGTATTCGATTTCTGGGTTGAAGATTGCCTCGGCGCCGAATATGGCGTCTCCATCGGATCCCAACGAAAGTGCGCGCATCAAAGGGCTCAAGACCGGTGTGGATATCGCCCGATTTTGGAAGGAGATCGGGCCGGAAGGAAGTCCACTAATTGAATCGATTAAGGACGATCCAAAAAACCGGCTGGTTACGTTCTTGTGGCGCGGGGGCGAGGAGACGAGCGGCGTCGTTCTCAGCTCTCCCTGCCTTCCAGGGGATGACCCCGAATCTTGCCTGCTACGGCGCCTGCCGGGAACGGATCTGTGGCATAAATCCGTTCGAATTGACAGTCGCATGCGAACCTTTTACACGCTGGCGCCGAATCCGCCGGCATTCACGAAGCAGACGTTCGAGGATCCACTGGTTCAGAATGTTCTGGGAGCCCTCCGCCAGCGTGATCCGCTGAACCCTAAGGCGATCTTTGAAGCGCCTCTCGACCCGGATGTGCTAGTGCATCGCGGCGCTTCGGTGCTGGAGCTGCCCGACGCCCCCGCGCAGCCCTGGATCAACAAGCGCTCCGATGTTCCGCAAGGCAAGCTCGAAGAATCGCGCATTGAGAGTGCGCTTTTGAAGAACAACCGGAAGCTTACGGTTTACACTCCGCCTGAATACTCCAAGGACGCCAAACCTTACGGCCTGGTTCTGGTGTTCGACGGCGACACGTACCTTCGCACGGTTCCGACTCCAGTCATTCTGGACAATCTGATTGCGGCCAGACGAATTCCTCCGGTCGTGGCCGTCCTGATCGGCAACGTGGCGCGCGGCACCGAATTGCCATGCAACCCTGTTTTCGCGGACTTTCTCAATTCCGAGTTGGTCCCATGGCTCCGGCGGAATTACCACGTCACTCCCGATCCAGGGCCACGATTACTTGAGCTGGCGGGAAACGCTGGCCGACGGGCTGATACTCCTGATGGGCCCTCTCCAATAACCCGAAAGGCTTGTTTCGTGGGTCACGCCAGCGATGGATGCACCCGATCCTCTTGGTCCGAACTTCCGACCTTGCCGCCGCGAGATACATGAGTTAATGATCAGCATGAGCGTGATCCAGAAAGACATTCTCGAGGCAACGGTGCCAACGCGATTGAAGCTTGCCCTGTCAATGGCGATCCTGTTGTCCCTGATGCCGTGTTTGCTCTGGGCCGCAACGACACCGATTGCCACCTCCGCTCCCATGTTTTTGCCGATCAAGACTCCCCTGAAAGCGCTCGCCAGCAATCCCCGCTACTTCACGGATGGCAGCGGTAAAGCGATCTATTTAACCGGCTCTCACACGTGGAACAACTTCCAGGATTGGGGGACCGATGGCTCCATCCAACCGTTGGACTTTCCGGCGTATGTGCGGATGCTGGTCGCGCATGGCCACAATTTCACGTTATTGTGGGCAACGGAACTGCCGACCGTGCATGCATTGCCCACCACGGCAACTTCACCACCAGATTTCAGCGTCGCTCCCCAGCCCTGGCTGCGGACAGGTCCGGGCGACGCCTCGGACGGGAAACTGAAATTTGATCTCACAAAATTCAATTCAGCCTACTTTGAACGGCTGCGTGCCCGGGTTCAACAATTACATGGCGCCGGTATTTACGCCGGGGTCTATTTTTTCACGGGCGAATTCCTGAACGCCTTTCGCTTCTCCGGCGACGGTTATCCCTTTACCGGGTCAAACAATGTGAACGGGATTGATGATGGCGGCGGCATCAAGTCCGTGACCATGACCGCTCCGAACGCGATCACTTCGATCCAGGACGCTTACGTGAGAAAGGTGATCGACACGCTCAACGATCTGCCAAATGTTCTCTGGATCGTGTCGGAAGAAGCTCCTCCCGGCTCGGAATGGTGGAACAATTACCTCATCGCGCTGGCCCGATCCCATGAGGTCGGGAAGGCGTTCGCACACCCCATCGGGTACGCGGCGTTATCGGACATGAAGGACGCCACAATCATGAATAGCGATGCCAATTGGATTGCCCCCGCCGCGAGAATTTCCGGCATTGCCAGTTGTGGCAGCGGCCATCCGCAGTGTAAAGTGAACATCAACGACTCGGACCACAGTTACTTCGGCATGTGGAACGACTCTCCCCAGGCCAATCGAAATTATTTCTGGATCAACTTCACCCAGGGGAGCCAGACGCTCTTCATGGATCCTTATGGGGTCTATTATCCTCGGGAAAAACGCAATCTCTGCCCGTCCGTCGCGAACGGAATTGGTTCGGAATCGGATAAACGCTGGGATAATGTGCGCGATACCATGGGCTATATCCGGGAATATGCCAATCGCGTCGACCTTGCTGCCATGGCTCCATCTGGAAATCTATCCTCAACCGGTCATGCGCTGGCGAGCCCCGCTTCGACCCATGCTGAATTTCTGGTCTATGCTCCTTCCGGGGGCGCCGTTAACGTGAATCTTTCGCGCAACACGGGACAGTTCGCCGTTGAGTGGATGAACGCCGCGACGGGCGCAAAAACCGCCGGACAGCCTGTGGAGGGTGGCGCCACGAGAACGTTCCCGCCGCCATTCAGCGGGGATGCCGTCTTGTATTTGAGACACGGTCCCAACGGAGACTGAAGAAACAAAGGTTCACGTGAAATCCCACACGACACGTTAAAACTCAGCCGTCCCTCCGAGACGGGAAGCGTGCTGAACCGTTCACATTCCAACGTATAGTCCCACGGCCTGATCAGTAAAGCCCCCAAAAGCGTGCTTCTTCCTTCGTTATCTAACTTTCTTGCCACGCACTTCGGCCCTCGCCATTCACCACAAAATGCTTCCGGGCGAGGGATGGATGGTGTTCAATGCGGCTTCATGATGAACCTGCGTCCTTATGTCTGTCTTTATTGTGCGTTCGCGACCGCGGCCACGACACTCTTGGCGGCCGACCCCGTGCCGCGTCCTCGGCGCGCGCCGGGTGACCGGGCGCCAACAGGCTCGGCTGTCGGCGAGAACAAGGCGACGCCGCCCGAGCGGATCAAGTCGGCGAAAGATTTCAGGGTCGAGCTCCTCTACTCGGTTCCCAACGATCAGAAGGGGTCGTGGGTCAATCTCTGCCTGGATAACAAAGGGCGCATCATTGCCAGCGACCAGTATGGCGGTCTCCACCGTTTCCCGCCCCCCCCGCGCCCGGGGAGCCGCTCGATCCCGCCGCCATCCAGAAAGTGCCCGCCGAGATTCGGGCGGCGAACGGGCTGCTTTGGGCCTTTGATGCGCTTTACGTCGCCGTCAATGATTACGAAAACAAGATCGAAAGCGGTCTCTACCGCCTGACCGATTCGGATGGCGATGATCAACTCGACAAGGTGGAGAAACTCCGCCCGATGCAAGCGCGCGGGGACCATGGAGTCCATGCCATTGTGCTGGCGCCGGACAAGAAATCGCTCTTTCTGATCACCGGCAACGGGACCAAACCGACCGCGTTTAATCATTCACGCGTCCCACTGCATTGGGGCGAGGATCACGTGCTGCCGCGCATGCCGGACGGCCGGGGCTTCATGCGGGATGTCATGGCTCCCGGCGGCATCATTTATCGGGTGTCGCCGGATGGAAAGGACTTTGAGGTCTACTCGTCCGGGTATCGCAATATTTTTGATGCCGCCTTCAATCGGGACGGGGAACTGTTCACCTACGACGCCGACATGGAGTATGACTTTAATACACCCTGGTATCGTCCCACGCGCATCTGCCACGTGGTCAGTGGCAGCGAGTTTGGCTGGCGCAACGGCGCGGGCAAAAGGCCTGAATGGTATCCGGACAATCTTCCACCCGTTCTGAATATTGGCGCAGGTTCACCGACGGGAGTGACCTTCGGATATGGGGCAAAGTTCCCGGCCCGGTGGCAAAACGCGCTGTTCATCCTGGACTGGAGTTGGGGCAAACTTTACGCCGTCCATCTCCAGCCCAATGGGTCCAGTTACACCGCCACGAAGGAGGAATTCATCTCCGGCACGCCGCTGCCGCTGACCGACGCCATCATCAACCCGGCGGATGGCGCGATGTACTTCACGATTGGCGGGCGCAAAGTCCAGTCCGGTCTCTATCGTGTCACCTACACGGGCAGCGAATCGACCGCGCCGGTCCAGCCGGCGAAAAACGAGACTGCGTCCAAGGCACGAGCGCTCCGCCAAAAGCTGGAGGCGTTTCATGGCCGCGTGGATCCCAAAGCCATTTCTGAGGCCTGGCCGCATTTAGACGACAAGGACCAGTTCATCCGCTGGGCCGCGCGTACCGCTCTGGAACATCAACCGGTTTCAGGCTGGGCTGAAAGGGCGTTGAGTGAAAAAAACGTCGGACGCCAGCTAGAAGCCTTGCTGGCCCTCGCTCAGGTCACCGGGATTTGCCCCTCCCACCGCCAGCCCAACGATCCGCCCGCGGACGCCGCCATGCAGGGGAAGATCCTGAACGCTCTGGAGAAAATGGATTGGCCAAAGCTCAGCAACGACCAGCGCATTCTGCTCGTCCGCACTTATGAAATCTGCTTCAACCGATTCGGTCGGCCCGACGAGGACACCGTGCGCCGCATTCTGGGTCAACTCGATTCGCGGTTCCCCGGCGCGACTCGCGAATTGAACTGGGTTCTGTGTGAGACTCTGGTTTACCTCCAATCACCCACGGTCGCTGCCAAAGCAGTTGGCCTCCTCCAAAAAGCGCCCACTCAGGAAGAACAGATGGAATACGCCCGGTCCTTGCGCATGCTCAAGGCAGGCTGGACCAATCCCCTTCGCACAACCTACTTCGAGTGGTTCCTCAAAGCCGCCAGCTATCGGGGTGGGGCGAGCTTTGAAAAATTCATCGAGTTTATCCGCACGGATGCCGTGGCCACCCTCACGGACAACGAAAAAACCAGCCTGAAAGAGGTCTTGGCCAAACAACCCGTCAAAAAAACACCCCTGGAAGCGATGGCCGAAGCGCTGGCCGGACGGTCATTCGTCAAGAAATGGACGCT
>ORMF010008508.1_pt1 | contig 10277 bp, 2 predicted proteins | sample 1779871 | NCBI WGS metagenome assembly ORMF01 (sample SAMEA104232316, study PRJEB22302) | groundwater metagenome | biome: forest; feature: aquifer; material: groundwater | place: USA | collected 2011-08-07 | depth 5.4 m | reverse complement strand
GGGGGGGGGTGGTGGCGGTGGCGGTGGTGGTGGCGGTCAGGGAGGCGGTACGGAAGACATCGAGACGAGTACGGTGGCATCCGGACCGACTACGCCGATCTTCCAGCCGCAGTTACAGTCGCCTGCGGACGGCGCGCAGAACGTCAACCTGGGCTCCGTGAACATCGCTTTCCAGAGCGTGCAGGGCGCCGATGAGTTCCAGGTGGAAGTCTCAACGGACCGCACGTTCAAGAACCGCAGCATAATCGTTACACAGCACGTCTTCTCGACGGCGCCGAACTCAACGGGCGTAACACAGACGGCGACGCTGGACCTATCGAACAGCGCGGTCCTGCGGCGCGATCCAACCTACAACAACTTCGTCAACCGAGTTCCGGGAGCGCCCAGACCGGTCCTGTTCTTCCGTGTAGGCGGCAGGAATTCCGGCGATAGGCCGGGCCCGGTGCATTGGATTACTCGCAACCAGGCGGACAACGATAAGACGTTCCGCCATATCTATTCATTGGTTCGCAGCTTCCAGCCGGCCGACGTACCGCCGCCACCCCCAGGCGGCTAGTCGGACCGATCGGGAGGCAGGAGTGCGAAGCTTCCTAGATTTACATTGAGGAGATGAAGTCATGAAAGTGACGACTTTTATGCGGGCGCAAAGCCTGCTTAGCCTGGTGCTGGCCGTTCTGCTCGTGGTCTGCACAGTGGGGGCATTCGGGCAGGGGAACGGACGGACATATGTCGCGGGCGAGATGCTCGTGTCCGTTCGCGCCGGCACGACTCGTGCGGCCGTCGACCAGATGGCCGCAGGAGTTAATGCAGCCGTATTACGTGCCTGGGGATCGCTAGATTCGCAAAATCTGACCGAGACCTACCACCTCCGGATCGGCGACGGCGCGTCGATCAAGGATGCGACCACACTGCAGGCAATCAATACACTCAAGCAGAACCAAACGGTCACGTATGCAGACGTGAATAAACTCGGGAAGTGGCTCGACAGCACGCCGAATGACCCGAGATACAGGGAGCAGTGGCATCTCTCGCTGCTCAATATGCCACAGGCGTGGGACCTGGAAAAAGGTCAAGACACAGTGATAATTGCCATTCTCGATAGTGGCTGCGATATCACCCATCCGGACCTTGTTACGCGCATCTACAAGCCTTTTGGTGCAAATGGTAATCCGTCCGATCTAACGGATAATGTTCCTCATGGGACTCACGTCTTGGGCATCGCCGGCGCGGCGACGGACAACGGAACGGGCGTCGCTGGCATCACCTGGCAGAACGTCAAAATGATGCCCGTTAAGCTCGGCGATTTGCCTTCTTCTGCCAGCGCAATTACAGGCATGCAGTATGCGGACACAAACGGCGCCACGATCATGAACATGAGTTTCACGCTCGGAGGGAGTCCCGATCCACCCGATCTCACCAACCCGGTTCACGCGCTGATGCTTACGCTTGCGAAAAAAGGAACGATCTTTACGGTGGCGGCCGGGAACTCAGGCCCAACGGACACGCCTGGCGTTCCAAGCGTTATGGCCCGCGCCCATAATAATATCTACTCCGTCGCGTCGTGCGGTAGGACGAAATCGCTTGCACCCTATTCTTCATTCCATCCTTATAACACGATTACCACCCCCGGTGGGGATCAATCCGCCAGTCTCTCCGACGGGATCCTGAGTACTTTGCCGGTCAACAATCAGGGACCGTATGGTTTTGAACAAGGGACCTCAATGGCGGCTCCGGCGCTGGCAGGAGTGGTCGGTATTCTCCGGTCCGTTCCAGGTGTTAGCGACTCAGATATACGCGATGCCCTGATAACTACGACGAGTCCATCGTTCAACCCTCCGAGTCCCGGTTATGGTTATGGAGTTGTCGACGGTTTTGCCGCGCTCCTTAAGGTGGCAGTTTCGGTGACGATCTTGGAACCCGACGGCACGGGCGGTAAAGCCAGCTCCAGCGGGCTTCAGCCGCCGCCGGTGGAGACCCTCCGTCCGAAAGTCCGGATCGCGGTACGAAACGTCCTGCAGACGAATCTGGTCGTCCAATTGGACGGGACCGCCGTGACAAACTATACGATCGAAAATGTCACGCGGACGGTCCCCGGGCCGAATAACACCCAGATTCCTACTTCTTACGAAGTCTTCTTTCAACAGGACATGGGCCCCGGTCAGCACGTATTAGACGTGGGCGGATCCACTCCAGGACCGCCGCCGCGAACGGTTACCGATAAGCGGTTCTTCTCGATCATCCCTCACAATGTGGCGCAGGGGCGCTCGCTCATCTCGATTCCGTACTACCAGCAGTTCCAGAGCGATGGGATTACTCCGGTCACGCCGGAATACTACTTCGGCACCGACTTCCGGCTTGCGCGGTGGCTCCCCGACCAGCAGAGGTACGTCTTCTATACCTCCTTCGGTCCGAAAGAGCCCGGCGCGTCGTTTATGCCGCCCGACTCCGCGCCGCACCCGGACGGAAGCGCGACGCCCACCTATCCGCTAGGGCTGGCGTTCTGGAGCGATACCGAATCCATCAAACCCATACTGACGAAGGGAGATCCGCTGACCGATCGGTCGTTCGTGATCCCGCTTCGCGGCAACGGCTCCGGCGACCGGAACTTCGTGAGCTGGAATATGGTGGGCGATCCCTTCAACTTCGATGTTCCGTTCAATGCCTGCTTCGTCGATACCCCGGAGGGCCGGTTAAGCATCGCGGTTGCCGTGGATAAAGGATATATCCTGCCCGTGATCTACACGTTCGGCGGATTGACGGGCTATGAGTTCCGCGTCCTGCCGGATGGTCTTCTCCGTGTCTGGCAGGGACATTGGATCGGCGTCGTCAGCCGTACGGACATTGCGCTCGTCGTACCGCCGCTCAAATCCTCGCGAGCCGCCGCGCTGCCTTCTCGTGCAGCGGTCTCCGGCACGGTGTGGAGCCTGCGGTTGAGGGCGTCGTCGGGCAATCTGCGCGACACCTTCAACTTTATCGGGACAGCCTCCAAGGCGAGCGACGGGTATGACCTCAGCAAGATACTCAAGCCGCCGGCCGTCTCGCCGTATGTGGCGCTCGGTATTCGTCACGACGACTGGGGCACCCGATCCGGTCTTTTCGCCCAGGACATACGTTCCCAGGGCGGCGTCAAGAACTGGAATGTGGTTGTCGATACGGACCAGGCGGACAGCAATGTCACGCTGACATGGGACAGCACGCATTCGCTGCCGCGTGACCTGAAACTGACCATAAAGGACGAGTCGAACGGTCAAGTGGCGGACATGCGCACCCGAAGCAGCATGACCTTCAGCTCCGGTACGGCTCCGGGACCAAGGCGGTTCACGATTACGGCGTCTCCGAAGTTCGGCAATGGCGTGCGGATCAGCAACGTCGTCGTGACCCAACCGGCGGGCGGACGAGCTTCCGGGACGAGCAACATAGGCTTCACGCTCTCCGGAGACGCGACCTACGAGGTCAAGGTGATGAGCATGACCGGCAAGGTCGTGTCGCCCATCGCTTCGCGGGCGGCCGGGCCGGGCGACGTCAGAGTTGTCTGGAACGGCAAGGACTCGGCCAATCGCGCCGTGCCGGCGGGCACCTATATCGTTCAGATTCGAGCGATCGGTTCGGATGGCGACACGGTGCGCGTGATCACGCCGTTCTCGATGCTTCGTTAACAGAGTGTCTCGGCGGGGACGACATGTTGTGGTTGCCCCCGCCGGAATACATTATTGAATGGGATGCTCGAAATGCCCGGCACTAAAGTTGATAATCGTCGTGTGCACTTATACATATCTACCTTGTCGCCCCCCGGCAAGGGCAAACTCCGGCTCGTACCGGGGCCTACAGGGAGGAAACGTATAATGGGTTCGATTTTGAATAAGACCCTTACCGCCCGATTTGGGCTTACATTATTTGCCGCCATGGTGTTTGGAATCGGCGGCCGTGCCACAGCACAAATTTTTGCGACCCCGCTCTCAAATACGTATTTAACGGGATCCGTCGGAATATCGGGCGCATTGAACGGCATCAACGTCGCCGGAAGGTTTGTCCTCACGGACAACGCGAGCCCGCAGCGGAACCCTTTGCTTGGACCTCCAGGACTGGGGTTCTACTTCTCACCCCAGAAGACGCTCGGAAGCTACGTCATCGTTCGAATCGACGGAGGAGCGAACCGCGAAGATCTGGTGAACGGCCTGGTCCTCCTGACGCCGCAGCGGGGCTGGGACCTGATCTGGGGAGATGTGGGCATCGACGGGCAGACCGGCCTGGGCGCTTGGCTCCTTTCGCCGTTTCCGACCGGCTCGTCGATCATTGCGTCCTGGGCTACGATACCCAAGGTTGCCACCGCCACCAAAGCGGCTCTCCCCCCGATTACGGTCGATCTGGAGGAAGTGTTCATTCACGACGTGGCGCAGATCAAGTTTACGATCACGAACAATGACAATGTAGCGCATTCCGTGGGTCTGCGATTCGTCCAGGAAGCTTCGAACTATTTGGGGAACTTCCTCGACGGCCCAATCCTTCTCTCGGACGGGCGCGTTGTTTGCGGCGAAGTCAAGTTAGGCGGCCCCACGCTGCCGGATTCCTGGCGAGCTTTACCCAGTCCGTCGAACGGATCGGAATTTGGAGGCGTATTGCGCCCGCGCGGTATCGCCAATCTAAGCGGCTTTCCGCCGATCAATCTGGTCGACGAGCTCGTGATCGGTCCGTGGGGCTCCATGCTTTCCGACGCAATTCCGCAAGCCCATTGGGACTTCTTGCCGGGTGTCAATGGATCATTCAATTTCTGCAACCCCACGACGCCTGACGCCGTCGCTCCCGCAGTCTATTGGAACCCGAGCCAATTTGGCCCTGGTGAAAGGAAAGTCTTCCTGACGCACTACGGAATTAACCATTCGTCGATCGACTTCACGCCACCGTTTATCATTGGACTCGATGGTCCGAACTCTTTGGTTTTCGACCCCAACAAGCCGCAAGGTCAGCAGCTCACGCCGAACCCGATGACGATCAAGGCGTTCGCTAGGAATCAGGCGCTGTCGAATCTGACCAACGTGCAGGCCGTCATATCTTTGCCGCCTGGTCTGGCTCTCGCCGCGGGGGAATCGTTCAAGCAGCCGAAGCAGGGCGCCCCTCCCGTCACGCTGGGACCGAATGGGGAAACGGAATTTAGTTGGCAGGTAGTGCCGACCGGGGTCACGGATCCGCTCAGCCCCAGCCGACAGGTCTATTCCGTGGCATTCTCGGCCAATCCGGGAGTTCAGGGGCGATCGGTTACGCGCCCGATCGACATCCCGGCCCTGCCGGTTCAGCCCATGCCGGTGGGCCTGCGAATGGCGTCATTCCCATATACCTTCGACGACCCGACGCCTACGGTCGCCCTGGGCCTGAACGCGTTGGATTTCGACCTTGTTCGTTGGAATCCCCTGACGAACGTCTACGAATCCGTAACGTTCATCGAGGCCGGCAAGGGCTACTGGCTGAACATGAATTCGTCCAAGACCATTTCTCTCCAGGGCTCCCATCCGCTGCCGAACGCGACCTTCGAGCTGCAGCTGATATCCGGCTGGAACCAGATCGGCAATCCCTTCCTGCTCGGAGTTCCCTGGGGACAATTGAGCGTAATCAACACCGATTCCAGCGATCCGGACTACCTGAGAACGCTGACCGTCGAGGAGGCATCCGATGCCAGCCATCAGTGGATCTCGCCGGTCATCTATCGCTACGACATAAACGATCGCCAGTACCATTTCGACAGCGATTTCACGACCGTGCTCCAGCCGTTTTCAGGATACTGGATCAAGGCATACAAGCCGAATATCACACTCGTGACCCCGCGGCCCCTTGGACGTGCGGCACGGATTACCCGTTCAGCCGGTGCGTCTGAACATGTCTCGGCGAATAACTGGAATCTGCGCATCGCCGCCACTTCCGGCGAGTCGACCGACAGTTTCAACTACATCGGCATTTCGCCCGGGGCCAGCGATGGCTTCGATCGCCGCGATGTAGAGAAGCCGCCGGCCATACAGGGCCAGGTGAGCCTCGGAATCGTCCAGAAGGGCGTGTCTCGATCGAGTCTACTGGCGCGGGACATACAGTCCGGAACGGGCGGACGCAAGGAGTGGAGTATCGTCGTCAATACTCCCAAAGCAAACACGGATGTAACGCTGTCATGGCCCGATATCGGTAACCTTCCCAAGAGCTATGAGCTTTACATCACGGACATCAGCACGGGTCAGCGCAAAGCGATGAGGCAGACCTCGTCGCTGCGCGTAAACTCCGGCGCTTCAGCAAGCAGGTCGTTCACGATAACGGCCGAGCCGCGAGCGCGAGGCTTCGCGTTCAGGATCGACAATCTAACGGTTCGCCCGAGCGGCAGCAATCGCAGCGCCGGCGCCACGGTGTCGTTCGTAACTTCTCAAGATGCCAGCGTGCAAGTACGTGTGCTGCGGAGTACAGGTGAAGTCATACGGACGCTTGTGACCCGAGCGGCCCCCACGGGCGCAAACTCAGTGACCTGGGACTATCGTGATGCTCGCGGCGCGGCGCTTCCGGCCGGCGCATACATCATCGAGGTCAAAGGCACCACACTCGACGGACAGAGCGCCCGAGTTCCGACGACCCACTTGCTCGTCCGCTAGTGCGGCGGGCTTGTATCATCGAATCAGTCATAATGCAGAGCCCAGCCGGATCTCAAGAACATTGAGAACCGGCCGGGCATCCAGCCGATAAGCCGTCTCCGATCCCCCCGGAGCGGCGAATACCGCCGCGAGCGGCGACCTCGCATTCGCGGTCTAATGCAGTTGAGCATTACGCTCCCGCAGAGGCGGGGCGCCGAAAAAGGGCAGCGGAGTAAATGCGCTACTCCCGAGCTCTGTAATTCGCAATATTGCAGTTTTTCCTGAGCAAGATCCAGGAATGAAGGGGAGAGAATATATGAACCGCACTCATCGTATCATTGGCTGGCTGGCGCTACTACTGGCCGTCGGCGCCTTTACCCCACGCGTCGCCAATGCCCAGCCCACAATCTCTAATCCACGTGTTATTGCCGTTAATATTAATGGTCGCGTGTCCGGCACGATCAATACGACCTTCGTATTCCGAGCGGAGGTCGTTCCATCGTCCATGCAGATCCTCACGGGCGTATGGGTATATATCGATCCAACCGACCAGGCGAACCCCGAGCAAGGTTTTTGGGCACTGCGAGTACCTATGGTACGGGACGGATTGCCCGTGCCGCCAAACGCGCCGAACGGATTCAAGGCCTGTATTGTTGGTTCGCAGATTGCCCCGGAAGTGGCCGCAGGTCTGCAGCCTTCAGCAACCCATACATGGTCGATCGTGGCCAGCGATACCGGTACCGGCGGCACGCCTCCCGGTTTTAGCGCGGCTCCCAAGCCCGCCGCCCCGGTCGACGTTTATACGACCCAGATATTCCAGATTATGCCGGTAGACGAGAACCGTCTGCCCGACAAACGACTCATTCCCGGACAGCCTGGAAACGGTCTGCGCATGGACCCCATCGATCCTACGTCGCCAAACGATGGCGGCGCCGCACACATTTTTACCTGGCGTGTCCGTGTGAGGAACGTGGTATTCCCAGGTGGTCTGCCTCAAGGCGGGATCTCGCCGCAGTTCTTCCTCCAGCGAAGTCAGCAAGAGTGGCGCGACGTACGCGGAACTTACGACAGCTTCCCGCCATTCGTCGCACGGTATAACTCGGCCGTCATGCTGGTGCTCATTTCTCCGGACGGGACAAGACATTTCTGTCCCATGGAGATCGATCCCGACGCGCCGGGCCAGGGCGGCCTCCAGGCTGCGCTGTACCCGCTCGATCCCATTTTGAACCAGCAGTTCTTTAACGTCAACGGCTCAAATCTCTTCCGTTGGGATAATTCCGGCGTCTTCTACAGATTCCGCATGGTCCCTTCACAGTACATTTTCAATCACGGTCCGATTCGCGGTGAGGGGCCGTTCACCGCATTTGGCGGCCCAACCATGCCCGATTCGATTCCCGCGATCCCAGTAGGGTGGGGCGCGGGCGCGGACGGCGAGACATGGCCCCCCATAGAGGTTATTGGCCGCCCGTTTGCGGTCCAGTACTCGGGGTTCGCCGGTCCCGACCGCAACCCGTTTGCACCGGCGTTTCCATTCTACACGGATGTGCTCAACCGGTCCGGCCAATGGAAATACTATTATATGTGTACGGCCGATCTCCGGCCGCCGACACGCGGGGGGTTCCCGGACAACTTCCGCTGTGATGTACCGTTTTTCCCGGACGATTTATACGGATCGGATCCCAACGCCTACTTCTTTAATTTCGACAGCGATACGGGCCCGGCGCCCGGCGATCCGTCGCAGCCCTATATTCATCCGTTCATTACGCCGATGCTGTCCGACGGAGGCTGGACGGACGACATCCCTGAAAACGGGTGGGGCCCGCCATTCGGCATTAGCAGCAGCTCCCACCGTTCCAGGGTTACTACGAAGACGAGAGTGCGCTTTATCGTGCGGGCTACGCAGCCCGATAACAACCGACCGCCGCTCCTTGTGCGCGTGTTCATAGACGGAACGTCGCCGGCCAACTCCCACCCGATGCAGATACTGCCGATTCCGGGCAACAACGACTACACCAAGGGCGTTGTTTATTTCTGGGACACGACATTTACGGAAGGACAACAGGGCCCTCACTGGGTTTCTTTTGAGGCGGACGACGGACTCCACAAGGCGATCTGGCCCCGGCGCGATACCTCGACGAACGGAACCGGCGATTCCCGGTATTTCGATGGCCAGGCGTTATTCGCGCTTTCCGGCGCGAAGGGGGATGCCACCGATTTCGGCACGGGCGCCATCGGGATGAACTTCTTCGACGAGCCTATGGTAAACACCCGGTCGGTTCTCTCGAACCCGCTGCTTACGCCGCCATCCGGATCGGAAGGCCAGCCTTTCACCTATGAAGTCAACTTCTTCGATGCGGACGGTGATGAGCCGCTCGATTCGATTGTGAATATCGACGGCATAGACCATCGGATGTCCGCCGTGACAAGCGTACCGACAAACACGCCCGGCGGGCGCAAATACAGGTTTGTGCTCAATGCGCTTGCACCAACTCTAGACTCGACGCACACGTACTACTTCAAGTTCCGCGATAACTGGAACAGCCCGAACATCCAGGGCCGGTACAACATCAGTCCTATCCGGAGGGAGTTTGGAGAGTGGGTGACTCTGCCCCAGGGCGACGACCTGGGCAACCCGTCGGACGTTATCCACGGACCGACCATCGTCAGCAACCACACTCCGGAACTCACCGACGCTACCTTTACCTTTAGCGACCCGGCACAGACGTCCGCAACCCTCTATGACTTCGTCGTCCGGTACAAGGACGCCGACAACAATCCGCCGTCGACCATAAAGGTATATCTGAGCAAAGATAATGGCGCGACCTGGCCGATCGAGTTCAGTCTGGTAAAGGCGGAGAACAACAACAACTACACGGCCGGGGTCCAGTATCACCTCCCGACGCGGACCCGTCTGGCCGTCGGCACCTACTGCTTCAAATTCATCGCCAACGACAGTATTGTCGATCAGACACTGATCCACGTGGGGACAGGCTCTACTGCGATCACGAACGGTTCTGCCCACACCCTTTCCACTACGGACAACGTTAACTTCATCGATCCGCAGGGGACGAAGTTCAAACAGTGGTCGGCCAACCCGTCGGATACGTGGGTCTGGCTCATCCGGGGAGGCGTGACAAGCGTGCTCAACGCACCCGGCGACTACGTCCTTTCAGATCCTGTCAATGGCGTGATCACGTTGGCTTCACCGGCGCAGCCGGGCGATGTTTACAAGGCGTCGTACTTCTACTTAAAGAATGTCGGCCCGACGGTCAAAGTGAACACGGTGCCGACGTTGACTTCGCCGATCGCGAACCCGCCCGGTGATCCGAACACGAACGACGGCACGCTGACTCCGAAGAGCGGCAGCTCGGCTCAGTCGTTCACCTATTCAATCAAGTATTCGGACGCCGATAACCAGCCGCCGACGTACGTGAATGTCGTCATCGACACCAACACGACGAAAGCGATGGTCATGGACCCGGCTACTCCCACGCCGGTGGACTACACTCGCGGCGTGAAGTACAACGTCACGGTTCTTGGAAGCGATATTGGAAACGGCACGCACACCTACCATTTCGAAGCTAGCGATGGTGCCGACCTGGCCCGCTTCCCGGCACCGCCGAACGATCTGTCGGGTCCCACAATTGCGGACATCGGCGACCTTCACCTTCCGCCGTT
>ORMF011398581.1_pt1 | contig 10280 bp, 5 predicted proteins | sample 1779871 | NCBI WGS metagenome assembly ORMF01 (sample SAMEA104232316, study PRJEB22302) | groundwater metagenome | biome: forest; feature: aquifer; material: groundwater | place: USA | collected 2011-08-07 | depth 5.4 m | reverse complement strand
TTTTATTTGGATGTGATTAAAGACGGTCAATATACGTGCGCGAAAAAAAGTGTAGCGCGTCGATCATCACAAACCGCACTGTATTATTTATCAGAAGCGATGGTGCGATGGTTAGCGCCCATCATGAGTTTTACAGCCGATGAAATTTGGCAATTTATGCCTGGAAAACGCAATGAATCCGTATTTTTGAATACCTGGTTTACGGATTTTCCACAATTGAAAGTAGATAACCAATTCGATTGGCAATGGTTAATGCAAGTGCGTAATGATGTGAATAAACAATTAGAAACATATCGTGCTGATGGAAAAATTGGTTCTGCGTTGGATGCCAATATTATTTTGCATGCAAGTAAAGATGCTTATAAAAAATTAAAAGCGCTCGGCGACGAATTGCGATTTTTGTTGATTGTGTCAGAAGCGTCGGTTGTTGAATCACGCGATGACACATTAAAAATTGAAGTGGTGGTTTCTCAACATCAAAAATGTGTGCGTTGTTGGCAGCGTCGCGATAACGTGGGTTCGGATAAAACGCATCCTGAATTGTGCGGACGCTGTGTTGAAAACGTGACAAGTGAAGGCGAAACACGGTTTTTTGCGTGAAAAATCCAGTCAAATCAAATGGATACGCTAAAGGGGGGGGGCAATTTGCCCCCCCCCTTTGAGCGCTTCGGCCAACTGCGGGTCGCGCCGGCGCATGTCCTTGAAATAGCCTTGTGGATTGGCCGAATCGGTCAACGCCGCCACGACATCGGTGATGACAAACCACCATTCGTTATTGTGGATGACGCGCCGGATTTCCTTGCGCTGGAACAGCGCGATCCGGCGTTCAGGATTTTTCTCCGCGTCACTCATCGTCGCTCCACTTTTACTGTTTTCCCTTCACCAGCGCCTCCACGACGTGCGGATCGGCCAGCGTCGTCGTGTCGCCGATTTGGTCCATAGCGTTCTCGGCAATCTTACGCAGAATGCGGCGCATGATTTTGCCCGAGCGCGTCTTCGGCAGTCCGGGGGCGAATTGGATTTTGTCCGGCACCGCGATCGGCCCGATTTCCTTGCGGACATGATTGGCCAGTTCCTTGCGCAGTTCATCACTTTCATGCACACCGTCCTTGAGCGTCACGAAGGCGTAGAGTCCCTGGCCCTTGATGTCGTGGGGCATCGGAGCGACCGCGGCTTCGGCAACTTTCGGATGACTGACCAGCGCGCTCTCGACTTCCGCCGTGCCGATGCGGTGGCCGGAAACGTTCACCACGTCGTCAATGCGGCCCATCAGCCAGTAGTCGCCATCCTCGTCCAGGCGGCAGCCGTCGCCGGTGAAATAGATGTTCGGATACATCGTGAAGTAGGTGTCAATGAAGCGGTCGTGATCGCCCCAGGTCGTGCGCATCATGCCAGGCCACGGTTTCTTGATGCAGAGTTTGCCGCCTTCATTCGGGCCGACTTCCTTGCCGTCGTCGCGCAGGACGCACGGTTCGACGCCGAAGAACGGTCGGTTGGCACTGCCGGGTTTGAGTGTGTGCGCGCCGGGCAACGGGTTAATGAGGATGCCGCCGGTTTCGGTCTGCCACCAGGTGTCCACGATAGGGCAGCGGCCTTTGCCGATGACGCGGTGATACCAAAGCCAGGCTTCGGGATTGATCGGTTCGCCCACCGAGCCGAGCACGCGCAGCGAACTCATGTCGTGTTTGTTCGGCCATTCTTCGCCGAGCCGGATGAGCGAGCGGATCGCCGTCGGCGCGGTGTAGAAAATGGTCACTTTGAATTTGTTGACGACGTGCCAAAAGCGGCCGGCGTCGGGGAAGGTCGGCACGCCCTCGAACATGAGGCTGGTGGCGCCGTTGCACAGCGGCCCATAGACAATATAGCTGTGGCCCGTGACCCAGCCGATGTCGGCGGTACACCAGTAGATGTCGTCCTCATGCACGTCGAAAATGTATTTGTGCGTGATCGCCGTGTGCAGCAGGTAGCCAGCGGTGGTGTGGACGACGCCCTTGGGTTTGCCGGTCGAGCCGGAGGTGTAGAGCATGAACAGCACATCCTCGGCGTTCAGGACGGCGGGCGGGCAATCCGCGGAAGCTTTCGCCATCAAGTCCTGGTACCACAGGTCGCGGCCCGCCACGACGTTGCAGGCCGTGTCGTCGCGCTTGACGACGACCACTTTCTCGATGCTGGGACAATGCTGGAGCGCCTCGTCGGCGATCGCTTTGAGCGGAATGTGTTTGCCCGCGCGCAACGATGTGTTGGACGTGATCAGGAGCTTGCAGGTGGAGTCGGTGATGCGACCGGAGAGGGCTTCGGCGCTGAACCCGCCAAAGACGATGGAATGAATCGCGCCGACGCGCGTGCAGGCGAGCATGACGATGGCGAGTTCGGGAATCATCGGCAGATAGATGGCGACGCGGTCGCCTTTCTGGATGCCGAGCGACTTGAGGACGTTGGCGAACTTGCACACTTGCTGGTGCAGTTGCGCGTAGGTGAGCGTGACGACTTCGTTTTCCGGTTCGCCCTGCCAAACGATGGCCGGTTTGTTGGGCCGGGTCTTCAGATGGCGGTCAAGGCAGTTGGCGCTCACGTTGAGCTGGCCGTCCTCGAACCAGGTGTGCTGAATTTTGCGCGCGGCGGTGTCCCAGGTGTACTTGCGGGCGACCGTGGGTTTCTTGAACCAGTCCAGCGTGTCCGCCTGTTCGAGCCAGAAGGCGTCGGGTTCTTTGATCGAGCGGTCGTACATCGCCTGGTATTTCTCGGCGTTGATATGGGCGCGCTTTACGACCTCGGCCGACGGCGGAAACGACTGGCCTTCCTGCATCAGCGAACTGGTGGAGACGGTTTTGATTGGTGCGGTCATAGTGTTACTGGGTTTGTCTGATTGGTGCGATAAGCTTCACAAAACTGGTTGGCGGCGTCAATCGCCGGGGTTTGCAGCGCGACACCTGGCGGACGGTGGCGCGAGACCGTGATACGGAAAAACATGGGTGACGATGCGCTCAATGGTCTTGTGAAGTTCGGCATCCACCGCGGCGCGTTGTTGCTCGGTGATGGTCAACTGCCGGTCACGTAGTCCGCCGGCCCATTCCGAACTACCCAGCATGACGCCGCCGAGGCCCATGCTCATCGCGTCCTCATCGTCGTTGCCCAGGCAGGTCCGCCACGCCAGCGTCCAGGCGCGCACGGTGTTCTCGGTGTGGTATCCGCCGCCGCCCGCCACGAGCAACGGGCGTTGGAAGTCCATCAGGCGCTTCAGCACTTCCACCACGATGTTGTTCGTCAGGTGCAGATGCGTCAACGGGTCGCCCGCCAGCGTATCCATGCCGAGTTCAAGGACGATGGCATCCGGACGGTACGTTCCGATGAGCGGCAGCACGACGCGCTCGAACGCCACCAGGAATGCTGCGTCAAAAGTGCCAGTGGGCAGGGGGATGTTGGCGTTGAAGCCCAGACCCGGTCCGCGCCCGATTTCGTTTTCAAACCCGCCCCACGGAAACAGCGTCTTGCCGCTCTCGTGCATCGAGAGGGTGAACACGTCGTTCCGCTCGTAAAAAATTTCCTGCACGCCGTCGCCGTGATGCGCGTCCACATCGAGATAGACCACGCGTTTGCCGGCGCGGGTCAGGGCGTCGCAGGCCAGCGCGACGTCGTTGAGATAACAAAAGCCGCCGGCGCTGGCCGGCATGGCGTGATGAAAACCGCCGAGCAGGTTGAACGCGATGTCCGCCTTGCCCGAGACGAGTTGGTCCGCCGCCACCAGTCCTGCGCCGCACGCCCAAGCGCCGTACTCGAACATGTCCTTGAACACCGGCGTGTCCGGTCCGCCCAGGCCCATGCGGAAACCTGCCGTGGTCAGATCACCCGTTGCGGCGCGCTGAAGTTCTGCGAGGTATTGCGCGGAATGGATTCGCTGCAATTCAGCGGGCGAGGCCCGGCGGGCGGCGACCTCCCGGCCATTCGGCGTGCCCAGCAAACCAAACGAAACGATCTTCGAGCGGGCAAGCGTCGCGCGCTGGGTTTTGAACGGGCAATCCGGCGGGTAACTCAGCCCTGCGATCTCGGGCGCATAGACAAAAGCAAGTTGGCGATCTTTCAGAGATGCGACGGGAGGCGTCGGAGCGGGAGTTGGCTGCACCCCTGACTTGGCCGTGCCATTTTGTGGCGTGCCCTTGAGGATCGCAGACTGACATTTCGTTGTCATCTCATCCCATCCGGCACTTCGCGTCCGCGAATGCCGCCGCCCAATTGTGATGCCAAGACTGTGACGCGCGCTTGCGTCTGCGTCGCAGACGACGGGCGTCGCAAAGATCGAAGCCGACTCCGCACCGTCCGTGGTTGCACCTTAGTCAGTCAACCTGCGCGTGGCTTCCTCTTTTTTGGCGAATGATTGCTCTTTCTTGAGGGGTGGACATATGTCGCGCGCGGATTTCAGCAGCGCACCGAGGGATTGGGCGGTGGTGGGGTGGGGAAACGGGTTCGGCCTATCAACGCCAGGTCAGCCGACGCCGCGACGGCTTCATGAGTCAGTTGATGAAAGGATTTTACCTGCGCTACATTGAGCGGCGGCGCAACGCGGCGGCAATTGGCTTGATCAACCTGATTTACAACCTGGCCCGTTATGAACAGATTGTGCGCTTGAAGTTGCGGCCACGGATCGCCGCCTGAACAACGAAGATCAAAACCAGAAGTGACCGAAACCCAATCAACCACAAACGATCAAACGTCATGAAAAGAGAAATGAAAGCTCCCGCTAGGCTACGTTGTTGTTGCCTCGGCGTGTTGTTTGGCTTGGGGCTCTGCGCCGCTTCATTGGCCACCGAGGTTCTCGTAGGCGATGCTTACGCGCGCCAAAGTGCCGATGGCCAAAGCTGGGCGATTGGCACGTCGGCCATTGAGCAAGTCTTCGACTCCAAAGGCGGGCAGTTCCGGCTGAACAGTTATAAAAACAAACTAACCAACCCGGCGCGTGAGTACGTGAGCGACGAAACGGCCGGGGCGACCTTTGCGCTCGATAGCGAGCCGTTTACCGGAAGGTTTGCGTTTGAGCCGATCTGGAGTAAAACGCTCCCGGCCCAAGCTGCGGCCGCTCCGGCGGAGGATCAGATCAGCCTGAAAGTCGAAGCGGGCGATCTGATCGGCTTCAGTGCTTTAAGCCTTGGCGATGCCAGTGGGGCCAATATCGAATGGCTTAACCAGGTGGCTTATCAGGACGGCAAAACCTATCTCTCGTCCGATGATCAGGCGCTTAACCAGGGGCCGATTTGGTTCTATTACCTTCAGGCAACTGGAAACGGATGCCTGGATCAAATGGATGAAACGGTGGAGTCCAACCCTGCCGCGGGTGTGCCAGAAAAAGTCCGGGTGCCCGTGGGCTATCGCGCTCCCCTGGAAGCGCCCACCCTCAATGCCACCCATTATAGCCTCAAAAACGCTTACACTGTGCTTCGGGCCTGGAAAGCGCCGACCAACGGCACGGTGACGATCAGCGGCACGCCGAAACTGCTCGCGGGGAGCGGCGCCAAGCTCGGCATTATTCGGATCAAAGAACGAGGGGAAGCCATTGGCCGGTTGCCACAGGACTTCAACCAGTGGGCCGTCGAGCAAGGCGAGGCCAGTCGAGTGAATGCCGGCGGCCGACCGGCCGTTCAACTCGAATTCACTCTCAAGCGCGAAACCCTGCGCGTCCATCTTCGCGTGGTGGCTTACCCAGGCACGCCGATTCTCCGCCAATGGGTGACGTTTGAAAACACGGGCACGGGTCCGATCACGCTCAAAGCCCCAGCCTCGCTCACCCTCAGCTTGCGGGGCGATGATGCCACTACGTTCTCCAATCTCTGGATGTGCGGCGGCACCAGCCGGACCAACGCCGGCGTGCTGCGCAGCGCCCCTGTCCAAGAGCAATATCATCACGCCCTCCTGGGTGAGAAGACCGACAATTATGTGAGCTGGCGGGCGCTCCAGCGCAAAAAGGATCCTGGCGACGGCTGGTTCGTGGCGCTGGATTATCTCGGCACCTGGACGATGAGTTTGGATCACGATCCCCAAGGGCCGGCCATCCTCGGGGTCAGTCTGCCTTCTTTGGCCCACCACACGTTGGCTGCCGGCGAGCGGTTGGAGATGCCGGTGGTTACGCTCGGCACCTTCCAGAAGAATCTGGACGATATGAGTGCGCGGGTTTACCGGTGGCAATACGAATACATGTGGGATTACACCAATCCCGAATTCTACGCGCGTCCGATGTGGATTGTGCCGTGGTTTGCCTGTTCGCGCAACCTGCAGGAGCAGTTCACCGCCCGCCTAGCCAACCTGGACATGGATGCCGATTTCACGCGGACGATTGGCTTCGACATGCTCTGGGATGACGCCGGCTGGTCGAAGTATCCCGGCTGGCCGATCCCGGATAATTACGGCAGTGTTTTCTCACCCACCTATGAAGGGCCGGACTTTGCCCAAACCTTGCGTTATTACAAGAAAATGGACTTGAAGTGGATCCTCTGGTTTGCGGGGCGTCCTTCCGACGGACTGATGGATACCAAGGTGGGATCGTGGGGTGACTTTCAATTCCGCACCGATGGCGTGGGGCGCTTCGATTTGCCCGCCGATCAGGCCTATCGCAACCGGATCAAAAATTTCCTGACCCGCAACCCGCATAGTTCGTATCACACGTGCGACGGCGGCAGTCGTTTCGCCCACCAGTTCGAGATCCAGCGCTTGGGGGATGTGAATTACCTTTCCGACCTCGGGCGTGGCCCCGAAGCCAACTATTACTTGTCGCACCTCGAAACGCCGGACAAGTGGGTTGATGTCCTGGAATCGCTGCACAACGGCCTGCGATACGACCCCAAAACCTCCCGCCACCAGCTCTCCATGGTTCCTTGCTGGTATGTTCAACTGGCGGACGAAGACCGGGAGCCGATGCGCCGGGACGTCGAGCTTTACCATTACCTGCTGCGCGAAGGGGTGGCGGGCCGCTGGAGTTACCTCTTCCACCCCGGCGTTTCCGGCGACGCCGAGTTCTATTATCTCCAGCGGACGAGTTATGATCGCAAGAAAGCCTGCATTATCCTCAAGCATCAAGCCAAAGGTGAAGTGACGATCCGTCCGGTGGAATTGCAACCCGAGCACGAATATGTCGTTGGCTTTGATTCGACCAAGAAAACGATCAAACGGACCGGAAAAGATCTGATGCAAACTGGAATCGTGATCCAGGACCAAAAGCCAGGTGAACTGATCTTCCTGGGCCTGCCCGGTCGCCCACAGGGGGGGAATGATAAAACCCCGCCCACCGCTCCAGGAAGGGTGTTATCGCGGCGCGAGGTTAATCTGGGGTACAGCGGCGTCTCCGTTTTTTGGTCCCCCGGCACCGATGATAATTGGATCAGCGGTTATACGGTCAGACGTGATGACAAGGTGCTCGGCCGAGTCAGCACCGGTCATTATTATTTTGATCATTCCCCCGGCTGGAATCCCCAGGCAAAATATTCGGTGCAGACGATTGACGGGGATGACAACGTTAGTGGTTGGACTGTCGCCCAGACGCTGCCCAATGAGCCGCTGACTTTTTCTGCGCTGGGCGGGCACTTCGCGGAGGATGGTCGCGAGGGCTGGTCCACGGAAACCACCACCGATGGCAAGACCTTTTCGCCCATGACTTGGGTGCCACCGGCCAAATCTCCCGCAGGTGATTTGGGCGGCACTCCCAATCAGCCGGGTGGAGTCGAGGGCTACTGGGAAGGCGCGGGTGGGGCGCGCGTCGGGCGCGGCTGGCAACAAGCCTCCGCTTCCACGCTTTGTGTCCGCACTTGGAGAGCCGCGAACACGGGCCGGCTGCGCGTGGTGGGCCGGGCCTTCAAGGATGCCTACCGCCAAACTCTGGGTCAGGGACTGCGGGTGCGTATCCTGCATGGAACCCGTCAGGTCTGGCCCGCCCAAGGCTGGGCGTCGGCGCCGCTGCAGGATTTGGTGGGGGCGATCCACGATCTCACACTCGATGTGAACCAGGGCGACCTGCTGCGCTTTGTCTTGGATCGCAGCGACCAGCCGGAGCACGCCATTCTGGCCTGGATGCCGCGCTTGGTTTACCAAGAGGAATCCCAAGCGGTCGTCGGCGGCTCAGTCGTGCGTATCTGGTGTGGGTCCAACCATGACTATGTGGACCAAAGCGGCCAGCGTTGGACGGCCGATCGTTACTTCCACGGTGGCAAAGCTTATTCTACCCAAGCCTCGATTGCCAACGCCACACCCACCTTGGCCGACCAAGCCCTATATCAGGCCGGCCGACGCGGTACGGACTTTAGCTATTCGATCCCGGTCAAGCCGGGCCTGTATGCGGTGCGGCTGAAGTTGGCCGAACCGGAGCACGAGTGGTTCTTCCAGCGTCCGTTCAATCTGACAATCAACAACGCGCCGGTGCTGCACAATTATGACGTCGGCTGGATAAGCCGTGGCCCGCGTCAGGCCCATGAGCAGGTGCTGCGCTACTTGGTGCCGAACCAGAAGGGACGTCTGGAGTTGCACTTTACGGCGGGCTGGGAGCCGGTGGCGGGCGCGCGCGGGGAGGCATTGGTTCAAGCCATTGAAGTACTGCCCGAAGGGGGGCCGGAGCGGGCCGTGCGAATCAATGTCGGCGCCAGCGAGGAGTTTGTGGATTGGAACGGGTTTATCTGGAGCGCAGATCAAGCGGACCAAGACGGACGAGTGTTGAAGGCGGGAGATGAGGTGGCTGTAGCTCAAGCCTCCCCGACCTTGTATGACCAGGCCCTCTACCGGATCGCGCGAACCGGCCGGGTGCTGCGTTACCGGGTGGCCGTGACGCCGGGCCTGCACACTGTGCGCCTCAAGTTTGCCGAATTGTGGCTGGCCGCGCCGGGCCAGCGGCCGATGGACATCGCGATCAATGGCCGGGTCTGGTGGGCCGGCTGGGACCCGGCCGTCGCCGCCGGACAGGCGGGCATGGCGGCGGAGCTACGGGCCGAGCTGGTATCACCGAATGGAGCCGGCCAGATTGAGGTGGAGTTGCGGGCAACCGGAGATCATGAGGCCATCCTGCAAGGGTTGGAGATTGAGTAGCGGGAGGAGTGGCGGAACGTGGCGGCGCGAGGAGTCACCACCTGATCCTCAGCTTGCGGCTTCTAAAAAACGAGTTCTACTCGAAAGCCATCTCAAAGCTGACCACGCCGGTGCCGACCTTGCTGCTGACCTTGGTGTTCGATTTGTTGATGACGGCCTGCATGGGCTTGTTCTCCACGAGCACTTCCGCCGTGAAACCGCGGATGCCGTTGCGCCGCGCGGTCCGCATCAGGTGCTTGAGCAGGAAGGTGCCGATACCGTGGTTCTGCCACTTGTCGGACACGGTGAACGCCACTTCGGCCAGGTTCGTTTTCACGTCGAGATAATAACTGCCAATCGCGATGATCTCCTCGCCGTGGGATTCGGGCAGCGTGCCAACGATGGTCACGTCGTTGCGATGGTCAATGTAAACGAAGTCCTGAATCTGATGCCGCGAAACCCGCTTCTGATGGCTCATGAAACGGTAATAAATTGTCGCTGCGGACAATTTGTAGAACAGGTCCCTCATGCGCGGTTCGTCCGTCGGATGAATCGGGCGGAAGTTGAGCTGGGTGCCGTCGTTGAGCAGGTAGGTCGTCTTGAGTTCTTTGGGGCCGACCAAAATCTTGCCTTCCTTGTCCGCCATTTCGGCGGAAAGATATTTTGCCGCGATGGCCTCCTTGAGCAGTTCGGCGCGGAATTTCGGATGCGCCACGCTGAGCAAGGCCAGCGCGCGTTCCTGCACGCTTTTGCCGTGCAGATACGCCACGCCGTACTCCGTCACCACGTAATGCACGCCCGCCCGCGTCGTCACCACGCCCGCGCCGGGACTCAGATGCGTCCGGATGCGCGAGACCGTTCCATTCTTGGCCGTCGAGGGGAGGGCAATGATGGCCTTGCCGCCGCGCGACTTGGCCGCGCCCCGGTTGAAATCCACCTGCCCGCCGACACCGGAGAAAAATTTGGAGCCGATGGAGTCCGCGCACACTTGGCCCGTGAGGTCCACTTCGAGCGCCGTGTTCACCGCCACCATCTTGTGTTGCTGGCGGATGATGTTGGGATCGTTGACGTATTCCGTCGGGTGAAAGGAGAACAACGGGTTGTTGTCAATGTAATCGTACAGCCGCTTGGTCCCGAGCGCGAAACTGGCGACCACCTTGCCCCGGTCCAGCGTCTTGCGCGCGCCCGTGACGGCGCCGGATTCGATCAGATCAATGATGCCGTCGGACACCACCTCGGGGTGGGCG
>ORMF011291447.1_pt1 | contig 10281 bp, 11 predicted proteins | sample 1779871 | NCBI WGS metagenome assembly ORMF01 (sample SAMEA104232316, study PRJEB22302) | groundwater metagenome | biome: forest; feature: aquifer; material: groundwater | place: USA | collected 2011-08-07 | depth 5.4 m | reverse complement strand
TCCGGACTCGATAGACGCTCCTCCATGTAAAGATGCAGCACCGTGCCTCCGGTGTATTTGGTCTGAAGATCGTCTTGACGCAAAAGCGCCTCAAAGGGATCCGTCGTAAAATTCACAGGAAGCTGGGTGGAATTGGTGTAATAGGGCCTTTCCTCGGTTCCCGCGTGAAGCACATCGGGAAAACGTTTTTTATCTTCCTTGGCAAAGCGATAGGTCGCGCCCTCGGCCGGGCTGGCCTCCAGGTTGTACATGTGCCCGGTCTCTTCCTGGAACTCTGTCAGCTGCGAACGCGCGCGATCGAGAAGCCTTACCGCAAATTCATGGCCCTCATCAGAAGTAATATCATGCCGGTTCTCGGTAAAGTTCCGGATGCATTCATTGACGCCGTTTAGGCCGATGGTTGAAAAGTGGTTCTTCAGAGTGCCCAAGTAGCGTTTCGTATAAGGGAAAAGCCCCGCGTCCATGTGCCGCTGGATGACTTTTCTTTTGATTTCAAGACTGGTCTTGGCGATTATCATCAGTTCGTCGAGACACTTGAATAACGCCTGCAGGTCGCCTTTGTGCAAATATCCCAAGCGGGCGCAATTGATGGTAACAACACCGAGAGAGCCTGTCTGTTCCGCCGACCCGAAAAGACCGTTTCCTCTTTTTAAAAGCTCTCTCAAATCTAACTGCAGGCGACAACACATGGACCGGATCTGATTAGGCTTCAGATCCGAATTGATGAAGTTCTGAAAATAAGGCAGGCCGTATTTTGCGGTCATCTCAAAAAGGATGAAGCAATTGGGGTGGTCCCAGTCAAAATCCCTGGTGATATTATAAGTTGGGATGGGAAAAGTGAATACACGGCCCTTTCTGTCTCCCTGCATCATGATCTCTATATAGGCCTTGTTGATCACGTCCATTTCTTTTTGAAGATCGCCATACTTAAACGGCATTTCCTCGCCGCCAATTAGCGGGGCCTCATCTCTCAAATCTTCCGGGCAAACCCAGTCAAACGTCACATTCGTAAAAGGGGTTTGAGTCCCCCATCGTGAAGGGACGTTCAAGTTGTAGATAAATTCCTGTATGTGTTGTTTGACTTCTTTGAAACTTAGATTGTCTTTTCGCACGTAGGGCGCCAGATAAGTATCAAAGGACGAAAACGCCTGAGCGCCGGCCCACTCATTTTGAAGCGTGCCTAGAAAATTCACCATTTGGCCGATGGCCGAGGATAGGTGTTTCGGCGGCGCGGCTTCCACTTTCCCGGGGACGCCGTTCAAACCCTCCCTCAGCAGCATCTTGAGCGACCAGCCGGCGCAATATCCGGCGAGCATATCGAGGTCATGAATGTGAATGTCCCCTTCGCGATGCGCGCGACCGACTTCTTCCGGATAGACATGGGATAACCAGTAATTGGCCACAACTTTTCCGGAGATATTCAAAATCATTCCGCCAAGCGAATAACCCTGATTGGCATTGGCATTAACCCTCCAGTCCATCTTGTCCAAATATTCATTGATGGAAGAAATAACATCCACCACGGTGCGTTTGTCGCTCCTGAGAGTTTTGTGCTTTTCACGGTAAACGATATAGGCCCGGGCGGTCTTTAAATAGTTCGACGTAATAAGCGCCTGCTCGACGATGTCCTGAGTCTCCTCGATATCCAGAACCTCTTTTTTAAAACGATGGTCGATGACGCGCACGATTTCCAGGGTAACCCTATAGGCGTCCTCTTCGTTAAACTCACCGGTTGCGGTGCCCGCTTTGAGTATGGCCAAATAAATTTTTTTTCCGTCGAAGGGCGTAAGTGTGCCGTCTCTTTTGCGGACAATTTTTACGACTTTGGACTGGCACAACTCAAAATGCAGCGAATTTTCCATCGACGCCTCCTTTACCAAAACTTAGTTTCTTCCTCGCTGATTCGGTAATCTTTTGGTACATGAACGCAAAAAGGGTCGGAGGCCATGAGGTCCTTATGCACGGCATACGCCCTGGCCCGCGATCCCCCGCAGACTGATTTATACTCACAGAGTCCGCATTTTCCCTTGAGTTTCGAGGTGTCACGCAATGTTCGGAACAGACCCGAGTTTCGGTAAATAGCGACCAAGGAGTCCGTCTTGACATTCCCGGCGGTAACGGGCAAAAAACCGCTGGGACAAATCTCTCCCGTGTGCGAAATAAAAACAAAACCTTTACCGTCGTTCACGGGAAGGATCCGGCGCGGGACGTTCTCACTACGGCAGGCGCTGGACCAGGTAAATGAGCCCTCACTCATAGACCCGGCCGGCACGGTTTTGAGCCGTTTTAGATTTTGAAGCACCACGCGCCGGTACTGAGGCGCTTCTGTCGACTTAATCTGATAGGAACTGAAGCGCGATAGCTCAGCCATGCGATTAAAAATATTTTCGAGGTCCCGTGCGCGGGGCCCTTGAGAGAAGCTTGCGCGGCCCACGGGTACCAGAAAAAAGACCGACCACAACGAAACGCCGAGTGCCTCCACGAGGCCGGCGGCGTTATCAAAATCCTCCAAATTGTGGCGCGACAGGGTCGTGTTGATTTGTAGAGAAAGGCCTAGATCGCCGGCCCATCGCAGGATGCGAAGCGTCCACTCGTAAGACCCTGTGACTTGCCGGAACGCATCGTGAAGGGCGGCAGTGGAACCGTCGAGGCTCACCGCCAAACAGGCAAGCCCCGCCTCCTTCAAATCTTTAACATCCTTAAAAGTGACTTCACCCGTTCCGCTGGGCGTTATCGCCACTCGGAGCCCGATGCTGGCGCCGTATCGCACGATCTCTTTCGCGTCGGGACGGCGCAAGGGATCGCCTCCCGTCAAAACAACCAGCGGACTTCCAAACCGCCGGATCTCATCCAAAAGCAAAAACGCCTGTTCGGTAGTCAGTTCATCCGGATTTCTATGATCCATCGCCTCTGCGCGGCAGTGGACGCATTTTAAAGCACAGGCGCGCGTTGTCTCCCATATCACAACTAAGGGATTTTGATCAAAATCAATACACGCCACATCAGGGTTTCGCATCATCTAAAGCGAGAAAATATTCCTCATCCTTTTTGACAAGGTATACCGACGCTGTCTGCCAAGTCGATACCTGTCCCCCAAAACTGCCATATCCGCGATTGTGGACGAATGAAGCTTCTCCAGCATCTGGTCTTTGGCCTTTGTCCATATGGGGTGAAGAGGACAAGGGTTTTTGTCATTGCATTTATCAAAACCCATGACACAGTTGGAAAATGGCGACTTCGATAAATCATCCAGTGACTGGACGACTTTTAAAAGCGTCAACCGGCTCGCCGGGACCAGCAAGAAATAGCCCCCGGTAGGTCCGCGTTGGGAGCCAAGGATGCGGGTTTTCGCCAAACACTGGAAAATTTTAGCGACGTAAGAAGCGGGCACGCCGGAACCCTTGCTGACATCCTTGACTGTCGCCGAGGTTATTTCTGGATGATCCGCAAAATATATCAGCGACCGGATCGCGTATTCGCAGGTTTTTGAATAGACCATGAATTCTCCTTAAAATCACAACAGGTTGTGTATATTGGATAAGCTTATCCTAAATATAGGCTCAAATCAACAATTTATTTCATTCAATCGCGGACAATGGGATGTCTGTTCTTTCCACAAGTCGCTCTGGAATCTGGCACAAAACACCTCAAAACCAAAGACCCATGCACGACTCCCGGTTACAATGGAATGGACGACGGATTGTCAGACTTTCTTATGGCCGCAAACGGCACTTTTGTTATCACAAGGCCGTTTTAGGCTCAAGGCAAGCAAGCCTGCCGAAAATAATCCAAACACCACAACAATCACGCCGCTCGCAACCATTGAAAGCGGCGTCTCTCCGATCGTGATCGGGACCCGAAAAATGAGCCTCATCAAATGAACCATAAACCCCAACCCAAAAAACCCGGACATCCACATGGCTGGACAAAACTTCTTATTGTTACTCATGGGAAATTTGCTCCTCTATTTAACTTTTTTAACGTGAAGTTCATTTACTCTTGAATCGTCTCTCAAATAATCTTCAAAATCTTTTCTCTTATTGATATTTATAAACAGCTCATCAGAGCAAAAGCCCTGGAGTCGGTGAATGCTTGGCAACTGCGCCAAGAGTCCACTCATCGAAAGCCTATTTTGTTGAATATAAGATAGAATAAAATCCTCAAGCGCGGATTCATAAATACCTGGGAAAGGCAGATCGGCGCCATTCATTGAGAACAGGGTAACCAGTGACTCGCGCTTATGGCGGGACGATAATTCTTTCATAGAAGCGGCTGTTACCGCCGGCATATCGCAAGTTGTCACAAGAAGCGCCTGCCTCGGAAACAAACGACACGCTGTATAAAGCCCTCCCAAGGGGCCCCTTTCTTCGATCATATCCCTTTGAATATCGCATTCTAAACCTAAGCAAGAGTAATCGCGCGCACGATTTGTAATGACAGTTACGCAAAGCCCTACCCCTTTAAGCCGGTTTACAGCAGTCTCAAGCAAGGTTTTGCCATTCATCGTGGCAAGCGCCTTATCTTCACCAAATCGACTACTTTTCCCTCCGGCAAGCACAATGCCCCGGAAACCACTACGCATCAGCAGATAATCCTTGGGCGCTCCTCCGCACACGCGAATTCTCACATTTAGTGAGACCCGCAGCAGGTCTGAAATCGCTCCTGCGGGATCTCCTCCATGGCGAGAAACAATCCGGCTGCTTGGGCGGGTCCTGCATACTGATCGATCGCGGGGTATAGAATATTTTCTTCCTTATCATTGTGGGGTTTTAAGGCCGCTAAAAGCTCCTCTTCTTCGCGGTCCGTGTCGGGGTTGGCAAGTCTCACCTTGTCGTGGATACGATCCAAAATAGCGCCGATCATCCGATGTTCCTGGCGCATCACTTCGGTCGGGCCCATCGCAACGCCGCTGGTCTTCTCAAAAAAAGGAAACAGCACTTCCTCTTCCCAGACGATGTGCCTGCGCAGGCCCTTGAAAAACTCACGGAAATAGGGCTTGGCTGTTTTAAAATCGCCTCGCTTTTCCTCGCGGAATTGCTGAAGCAGATTATCAAGTCTGTCATGGTCAGCTTCAAAATATGCTGTCACCGGTTTTTGTATCGTTGGCATGGCTTAACTCCCTTCGTGGCTATGTGTGCAAATGACCCAATCCTGTGTTGAGTCCTCATAAACTTCCTTTTTCCATATCGGCACATTTTTCTTGATCCCATCAATGGCCATGCGGCAAGCTTTAAAAGCATCTTCTCGGTGAGCCGCACTCACCCAGACCGCAACCGCCGCCTCTCCGACTTCAAGCCAACCGACACGATGCAAAACCAGGATTTCGTCAACGCATACTTTTTTCTTAATACCCACGATGAGAGCGGCTATCTCCTTCTCGGCCATGGACCGATAAGAATCATAATAAAGACCCTTCACCTTTTTTTCTTCGTGATGGTTGCGAACAATGCCTACAAATGTCGCGACAGCGCCGCAGGAGCTTGAAGGAGCTCGGTTTAAAAATTCGTTCAATGGAACCGGCTTATCGGTAATAAACATTTATCCTCCAGCTACTGGCGTCATGAGAGCCAGGACATCGCCGTCTTTCAGCCTTTTATTCTCCTGCTCAAAGCACTCATTCACGGCAAACCGTAGGGGCAGCCCCCGCGCGCCCTCCGCGTGGGGCTCATTGAACACCGACGAAATCACTTCTTCAATCGTCGCGTTGTTTGTAATTTCCATCTCGCGCTCCGCGCCAAAAAGATCTCGAAGCTGGGCAAAAAAGATAAGTTTTATTTTCATCTTTAACCGTCTCCTTTCAAATACGGGAGATAATGAACTGCTACTTTCCGTCCTCTTTTATAGGCCTTACAACCCGGCGGCACGATGATTAAACTATCAGCCCGGCACAAAGAAGAAATCATGTGTGACCCCTGATGTTTTAAAGGAGCTACTATTTTCTTGTTATTTTTGAGAATCGTTCTCGCTTTCAGAAAAAGAGTTCGCGACCTATCAGGATAGACGTCACTTGCAAGGGGTATCCTGACATCTTGAAGATACGGGGGCTGAAAACCCATCATTCGTCGAAGCGCAGGATACACGTACTCGTAGAAGCAGCTAAACACGCTTGCCGGATTGCCCGGTAGTCCAAACACAAGCACGCAGCCTTTTCTTCCGAAAAAAAACGGCTTACCTGGTTTCTGACTCACCTTCCAGAAGATCTCACGCACGCCTGATTCATCCAAAATCGTCTTCACATAGTCATGATCCCCCGCTGAAACACCCCCTGTCAGGACCACGAGATCACTTTCTCTAAGAGCAGCGCTAATAGTCCTTCTTAAAAGACTTGGTTTGTCCGGCAGGGTTTTCACAAGCGAGGGGCGAAGACCCATTTTTTCAAGACAGGAGGAAACCATCCACGAATTGCTATCGTAAATCTTTCCTTGCCGAAGCGGCAGGCCGGGCCTTACTAGTTCGCTTCCCGTGGCGATGAGTGAAACGCTTGGTTTTCCAAAAACTTTAACTCTATCTTTACCTACCGATGCCAGGAAGCTAATCGTGCCTGGATGGATCGCAATATTTTTTAAAAGCACCTTCCGGCCTTTTTTCAATTCCTCACCCTGATAGCGCACATTTTTGCCGCGACCGAAGGGACTGAAAAACGTAAGCAAGATCCCTCTTACCGTCGCCGCTTCTTTTGGAATCACTGTGTCCACTCCATGAGGAATCATCGCGCCGGTCATTATGCTAAAAGCTTCTCCGGAATTCAGAGTCCTCTTGGAACTATCTCCCGCTTTCACGGTTCCGTTGATCTTGAGGTGAACCGGCCTATCAAGCGTCGCATGCAGCGTATCGGCAGAGCGAAACGCGAAGCCGTCCATCGCCGAGTTGTTAAAACTTGGCAAGGATAGGGGCAGACGGATGTCCTGGGCAATTACAGAGCCCAAAGCGTCCTTCAAAAAAACATTTTTGGTAGACAGAGGTTTTGTATTTTTTTCTATGAGTTTCTTGGCTTGACCGGATGAAATCATAAAACCCCCGAGAGAAGTTTGACCGCGACGAGCAAAATAAGCGCCGCCATCAATTGTTGCAGCCCCACTTTAGGCAAATAAAACGACCCTAGTCTTGAGCCCATTTGTCCTCCGATGAAAACTGCGCCACTCAATGCTAAAAAATACTCATAGCGGCTTGAGCCTTTTTGAAGCTGGCCTATTAAACCTGAAAAAGAATTGACGAATATAAAGAAACTCGCGCAAGCTGCGGCCTGCTTCACGTTCACCCACCGCATCACAAGCAAGAGCGGACTCAGAAAAATCCCACCGCCAATCCCGACAAGACCAGATAAAAACCCCAACCCCCCACCCACCGGAAGACCCACCATCCAGGCCCTTTGCCATGAGACTTCTTTCGTTTTCTCAAAATAATGATCGGGAATCACCATCCTCGCAGCCGCGGCTAAAAGCGACAGCCCCAGAAGAAGAAAGAAAAATTCCTTTTTTATTAGAATCGTCCCACCGAGATAGGCCATCGGCACAGAAAGAATTATGAAAGGGAGAGCTTTTCTTGGCTCAAAATGTCCTCCCCTATAAAAATGAATAAAACCACCGCCCGCGACGATCAAATTGCAGGTCAGCGCAATCGGAGGAATGTGCTGATAGGAAAGTCCCGCCAGCGCCAAAACAGCAAGATAAGAGGACCCTCCTCCAAATCCCACCATGGAGTAGAAAAACGCAATCACGAAAAAAACCAAAGCGAGCCAAATCCATGAGGTTTCCATTAATGCCCCAGACCTTTCATCATCTTATACGCATGTAAAACGGATGGAAAAATCGCATCCAGCGTCTCTTCTGTCCCTTTGGATGAACCCGGCAAATTGATGATAATCGTACTTTCCTTTTGGCCTGCCAGACCTCTTGACAGCATCGCGTAGGGCGTTCTCGCTTGGCCAAAGTTTCGCGCCGCTTCCATAATCCCAGGAATTTCACGGTCAATCACCGCGTGCGTGGCCTCGACCGTTACGTCTCTGGGTCCCAAACCCGTACCGCCTGTGGTTATAATCAATAACACGCCTTGCCGGCAAAGCTCCTTGAGCTTCGAAATAATCAGGTCCTTTTCATCTGGCAGCACCGTGTAACTAGGCTCCAGCCCGAAAGCCTCAAGTCTTGCCGCGATAATCCTTCCGGACTTATCCTCACGCGTGCCTTTGGCCGTTCCGTCGGAAGTGACAACGACGGCAGCAGTAAAGTTCTTAGGAATTTTTTCTACGAAATCACTTTTGCCTCCGCTTTTCAAGACGAGCTTCGTGGATAAAATTTCAATATCCTTATCGATGGGTTTTAGCATGTCATAAATAGTGAGCGCGGCCACGGAGGAGACCAGAAGAGCCTCCATCTCAACGCCGGTTTTGGAAACGGCCTCCACGGCTGCCGTAACCGTGATCTTATCAGCAAGGGTCTCAAACTCGATTCCAACAAAGTCGATCGGGATGGGATGGCAATAGGGAATCAGATCCTGCGTTTTCTTGGCGGTCAAAATACCGGCGCACCGAGCTACCGCCAGAATGTCTTTTTTTGGGACATCATTGCGCAAAAGCCTCTCGATCGTCTCGGGCTTTGCCTGAACGGTACTCACGGCTACAGCCCTTCTCAAAGTTGAGGTTTTGTTCACGATGGATCTCATCGGTTCACCCTCCGATCGTACGAATCAAAGGATAGGACTCAAATTCAAAGTCCGGACTCCCGCTTTTTTGGAAAGGACGCTCTCTGAAAAGATTTCCAGCGGGTTTGATTCGCGCCGCAGTGCGTATCGCCTCAAGGATTTCTCCATCCGGCGCGCTGCGTCTCAAAAGTTCTTTCACAGGCACCTCTTTTTCCGAGAAAAGACAAGGTCTGATTCTTCCATCAGCTGTCAAGCGAATGCGCGAACAATGGTCGCAGAAGGACTCCGTTAGGGACGCGATAAAACCCACTTTCCCCAAGCCGTTTCGTATCTTGAATGTCTGGGCGACTTGATCCAAGGATCTCGGCTCTTCCTCCACATCAAAATTCTCAAACACGACCTGCCGCACTTGGTCTATCGGTAACACCAAATCCGGCCGCCAGCCGGATCCGCAAAGCGGCATAAACTCCAAGAATCGCACCTCGAGCGGATGCCAAATCGCCATATTCACAAATTGAACAATTTCCTCTTTCTCAAGGCCTTCAAGCGCCACAATGTTCAGTTTAATTGGAAAGCCTTCCTCCAGAGCCAAATACGTCGCCTCCAATACCTCCCGATAAGTACTGGATAAGGTCACCCGTTCAAAACGCGCCTGATCGAGACTGTCTAAGCTAATGTTGAGCCGATCAAGGCCCGCAGCTTTGAGCGGCTTCACCATGGGCCCGAGACGGCTCGCGTTCGTGGTGATGGAGAGACTTTTGACGGTGGGGATTTCCTTCAAGCACCGGACGATATCAAGGATGTCTTCTCTTAAAAGTGGCTCCCCTCCCGTCAAACGTATGCGAGTCACCCCCAATTGGCCGGCGAGACTAACAAACCGGACAATTTCGTTCTTGGTTAAATAATCCGCCGGAGGCAAAACCGGCAGCCCTTCCTTGGGCATACAATACACGCACCGGAAGTTACAAAGATCTGTCAAAGAAATCCTTAGATTAGAAATCCTTCGCCCCCAAGAGTCTACGAGAAGCATAAATTCCCCTTACGAATACTCAAAAATTAATGACCGCTTCTAAATAAGCGTAATTAACATCTCGCTGATCCGTAAAAAATCTCTCCACAACATCGTCTCCAAAAAAGTGCCCATAATAACCGTTTATCGTAATATCGGAGTTGACAGCCCAGGATACGCTCACATCAAGCAATTGGCCTAAGTTATTGAGACTGTTGCTGGGCCTGGAAGCAAAATCATCCGCCACGTTTGTGTGCATTGCGCCTGAACCTAAATACCACCTATCATTTTTTTCGGCCAACCGCACCAAGTGGTATTCCGTGCGGAGCGTTATGTTTTCCAACGGCTTCAAAATCATAGAGAGAAAGAGATCCTCGTTATTCATCAGATTGTAAAGAGTGGAAAATGAGTAAAGCCTGCCTGTTGGGAGCATCTGATAAAAAGTTTGATGGTTGCCGTCTGAGGAATCGTCATCGCCCGAGCCATAATTAAATCCTACGCGCAACCAAGGTTTCCAGGGACACCGGTTAAACTGATAACCCGTTTCCGCCGCAAACGCGTACGCCTTGTGATCCAATTCAAACCACGCGCCCTCCTGCACGGCAATCCATCCTAAGACGTCCCAGACTCCCAAT
>ORMF011342677.1_pt1 | contig 10286 bp, 9 predicted proteins | sample 1779871 | NCBI WGS metagenome assembly ORMF01 (sample SAMEA104232316, study PRJEB22302) | groundwater metagenome | biome: forest; feature: aquifer; material: groundwater | place: USA | collected 2011-08-07 | depth 5.4 m | reverse complement strand
CTGACGCCCTGGATTTGCAGGCCATGGGTCGGCCGCAGTACCGGATCGAACCGGCCCGCGTACACGATGTCCTCGCCAAAAATATCCGTGATCGCGTTCCGGTACTGCTCGTCCGTGAGACGACGCATGCCGCTCGGGCTCGCGGACGGAGGGTCCGCCGCGGCGACGACCACGGCGAGCGACGCCGCGGCCGCAACGGCACCCATCCCCCATGCGAACCAAGCGATGACACAGTTTCCTTTGATCATGTTCATGTTCGACTTCATTTCGATGCCGCGCTCGATCCGGTCGGGACGACCGACCCCTTCTCACCCGGCGCGGGCACGACAAACGCCGGAATGCCCGTAATGTTCTGGGCCGCCGAGATCGCGGTGCACTGGCCGGTCACCGGATCCGGATGCCCGTCCGCGAACTTCGCGAGCATGTTGTACTCGGCGGCGCAGTCGTTGTTCGCCGTGGAAGCCGTGCCCCGGCCGCCCGCGTATTCGCTGAGATAAATGTTGTCGATCGGCCGGTAGTTCGCCATCACGCCCGTGATGGTTCCATTCGGATTCATCGTCAGGCGAAAGCGGACATCCCGCAATTCGAACTCGCCCGCGTACACAAAGACCCGTTCCGGCGAGCCGCTCGAATAGTTGGCGCGGCCGGCCGCGAAGCCGCCGGCACGGCTCAGATGTACCACGGGAATGGACTCCGACATCAGCACGCCATCGACGATGCGCGCAGTCGTCTGTGCGCGCCACCGGGGGTTGGCCGTGATAGTGAAGGTCTGATACGCCACGTCAGCGCCATCGCTCGCTTTCAACGAGGCCTCGCCATCCGCCATCGAGTAGAGGCTCATCTCGACGTGGTCGTCGTTCTTGAGATCGTCCACACCGCGCAGCTCGATGAGGAACGCCCTTTCCAGATACTGCTGGCTCTGAAGTTCCGTGCCGCGATTGAGCTTGCTGCAGCCGGACGCGCGATAGAGCTGATTGTCAGCGAGCGGCTCGCCGTTCAGCCCCTCGAACTTCTGATGGGCGCAGGTCTTGGGCGTCGCACGCCCGTCGGTGGTTCCATCGAGATTCAGGCCGTACGCCACCTTACTGGTAACACCGTGGTACGGGCGACGGCGGGGGTCGTTTGTGAACGACTTCGGGTTGCTGCAGACGTTGGCGCCGCCCGGACCCGCGAGGTAGTCGCTCTTCCACGCGTTGCCGTATTCAAAGGAATTTTCCGGCCGCAGCATCCATTCGCGTTGCGCCGGGGTGAGCGACGCCAGATAGGACTCTTCGAGCGTCAACTCGAAGCCTTGCGGACAGTCCTCCTCGAACTTCCCGAAGTGGATCCCCATATCGGCCTTCGAGATCAGGAACGCCAGCGTCGAGCCTTCCCGATTGGCGCCATACGTACGCGTGCCCACCGCGCCCAGCGCCAACGCCACAACCGCAAGCATCCCGATGACGCGCGCGCCCTTGATCATTGGCATGTCTGACCTCATTTCGCCGCGCTCGACTTGTCCGCCGGAGCTTCAGCGAAGGCGGATCCCGTGCGGACGGCCGACAGCGTCTCACGCGGCGGGGGCACGACAAACGCGGGAATCCCGGTGATGTTCTGCGCCGCCGAGATCGCCGTGCACTGGCCGGTTACCGGATCCGGATACCCGTCCGCGAACTTCGCCAACGCGTTGTACTCCGCGGCGCAGTCGTTGTTCGCCGTGGACGCGGTGCCCCGGCCGCCGGCGTATTGACTGAGGTAGATGTTGTCGATCGGGCGGTAGTTCGCCATCACACCGGTGAATGTTCCATCCGGCTTCACTGTCAGCCGAAAACGGACGTCCCGGTACTCGTGCTCGGCCACACGCACGAAGTTCGGAGAGGCGGGCTCGTAGAGCGCGCGGCTCGCCCCGAAGCCACCCGCCCGGCTCAGACGCACCACCGGAATAGGCTCCGACATCAGCACGCCGTCGACGATCCGCGCCGTCGTCTGGGCGCGCCAACGGGGTGTGGCGGTGATGGTAAAGGTCTGATACGCCACGTCGGAGCCGTCGCCCGTTTTCAACGAGACCTCCCCATCCGCCAGCGAATAGACACCCATTTCCACGCGGTCGTCGTTCTTGAGATCGTCCACGCCACGCAACTCGACGAGGAATGGCCCCATGTAGTTCTGGGTCTGGCGTTCCGTCCCACGATTGAGCTTGCTGCAGCCAGAGACACGATAGAGCTGGTTGTCGACCACCGGCTCACCGTTCAGCCCCTCGAACTTCTGATGTCCGCACGTCGTTGGCGTTGCGCGCCCATCGGTCGTCCCGTCGAGATTCAGTCCGTACGCGACCGTGCCGCTGACGCCGCGGTAGAGGCGACGGCGCGGGTCGTCCTTGAACGATTTCGGGTTGCTGCAGACGTTCGTGCCGCCGGGCCCCGTGAGGTAGTCGTTCTTCCATGCGTTGCCGTATTCAAAGGAGTTCTCCGGTCGCAGCATCCATTCGCGCTGGGCCGCGGTGAGCGACGCCTGGTATGACTCTTCGAGTGTCATTTCGAAGCCTTGCGGACACTCTTCCTCGAACTTGCCGTAGTGGACCCCCAGGTCGGACTTCGCGATCAGGAACGCGAGCGTCGAGCTTTTCCGATCAGCGCCGAACGTGCTGGTGCCCACCGTGCCCACGGCGAGCTCGAGCGCCACAATCAGACCAATGGTGCGCGTCATGTCTTACTTCCCATCGAGCTGCACGCCAGCGGCCGCGGCGCGAATGGCGGGGCCATCCTCTTTGAGCAGAAATCCCGCCTTGATGGCTGCGTTGAGCGCCTGTTCGACCTTCGCGGTATACACGGCTTTCGTCGGATAGAGGCGCGAAAGCACGGGCTCAGGCGTGGGCGAGGGATCGGCGGGACCGCCGTCCCAGGGATCCTTGTCGCCGTTCCATTCGTCGGTGCGTCCAAACAAACGGCAGAATCCCGGGCCGCCTGCAGGTGCTCGGATCCCGTTCAGCGTGCGCGTCGGCACATCGACTTGCGGCGTGCGAACTCCTCCGAGCGCGATCCCAGTGGCTGGATCGCGGCGAATGGCCTCTCCATCCATCAGCAACGGCTGCGCGCTTGGCGGCGGCGGGCGGCCACCCAGCCACCGCTTCATGTGTCGCAGAGCCGCGCGCATCGGGTACGTCATCGGGCCGTCATTGACCGGAACGCTCAGTCTTGGATCCTTCTCGTCGTCACAGCGCAGCTGCATCGGCCTCTGGCCGCCGCCTGTGAGCTGGTACACGTCCGCATGTGACGTTCCTGCCAGCTCCCATACCCTCAGCATGGGGGTATCTGGCTGTCGCGCCCCGACGAAATTGACCACATCGGTTTCCGACTCGATAACCATGACCGGAACGTTGAGGTCAGTGCGAATGCGCGCCGGCGTGGGTACTGGCATCGTCGCCTTACCCTCCGCGTCCTGCGCGAGCGGCGCTCCGCCACCCGATCGGCTGTGAATGTAGAAGCCGTTGTACACGTGCGCGATCGGATGCACAGCGTTCACGTACGTCACCATCCGTCCGGCGGATTGTGACTGGCCGTCTGCGAGCAGGTAGCGAATCCGCCCCGTCAATGGCCCCAACGGCTGGAGGCCTTTCGACGATCTGATCATTCGTCCCGCCTGCGAGTAGATGTCGTACGAATACGAATCGCCGGGATGCCTCAGGCTGGCGTAGCGCCGTGCGCTCCTGCCCTTCTTGAGGCCGGCGACCCCGACCGCTTGCGCGCCGACGCCGACGTACGCGTACCCGTCGCGCAGCAGTTCCTCGTGGAGCTGCGCGAAGTTGACCGCGGCCTCAGCGCCGCCGGACACATTGAGCCATTCAACGAACACGACGCCGTTGAATGTGGCGGTCTGTGCGGGATACCGGGCGAGCACGCGGATCTTATAGGGAGCCGCGTCTCCCGGAGCCGCATCCCAGATACCGTTCGAGGTCCACTCGCCGCGCTTCACATACGATTGCGCGACTCCCTCGATGAAGAACTCCTGTTGTACGTAGCCTGCGGCCTTGAGTTGTTCCGAGTCACTGCCTTCCATCTCGCCGATGTCCGGCGCAAGGGTGAGCACAGGTGTGGTGCCGTCCTCAACGGCCCCTCGACGTTCACTCGGGGCGGGCGCCGTCGTTCGTACGGCAGCAAATCCGTGCAACGGCGTCGCCGCCGTGCTGCTCATGCTGAGTGCCGCGGCGGCGGTTGCGACCACAAGCGCAATGTTGGCTCGACGCATCTCCCCTCACACGGCCAGTACAGCCTAGGTCTTCTAACGCTAGCACGTAAGGCCAGGCAGGCAGCCGTACCCAATTATTGGTATGGAGCAGGCCCCCCTGTTCGTCACGCACCTCGTGCCCCCGAGCGGCTACTCCATAAAAAACACCGACAACCCACTCGCGTTCCGTGCATCTCTCGCACAATCCGAACCGGGAATCGTCTTCGACCCGCCTGAACTCGCTGACGCGATGGCCCTGGCTGTTGCTCGGTCTCTAGCCGAGCAACTCGCACGCGAATACATGGCGGACTGGCAAGCAGGAAGGCTAGGCGGAAGAAGCGAAGGTCATGGGCTCAGCAGCCGTTGTCGCGTGGATCGCCCAGCTCGCGTTCTGGATCTTGATTATTCTCGGAATCAGCCATGGCCGTCGCGCTGTTGGCGAGTTATGTTCCGGCCTCAGGCACATTGATCTCCCCGCGGAGATATTCGACGGTCCTTCCGGCAATCGCGACGCGGTCACCTCGCAGCTCGCAATCGAGCTCGCCGACGCGTCGCGATAGCTGCTTTGCCGTGAGCGTGGACTTTCCAAAACGAGTCGCCCAGTAGGGCACGAGCGTGCAGTGTGCCGAGCCAGTGACGGGATCCTCTGGAACACCAGCACGTGGGCCAAAGAAGCGAGACACGAAATCGACCTCAATTCCAGGCGCAGAAGCGATGACGGCGAACGTGTCGAGAGCCGCAATGCGCCCGAAATCCGGCCGGAGCTCGCGAATCGCAGCTTCCGTCTCGAACACGGCGAGCGTGTCCCTCGCAAGGTACGCCTCCTGAGGCCTTGCGCCCAAAGCCGACGCCAGCGCGTCGGACACGTCAATTCGTGTTCCAGGGCGCGAGGGAAAGTCGAGACGTAACCGGTCTCCTTCCCGGCTTACGGCCACGAGGCCGCTTCGCGTACTGAACGTGAGCTTCTTGAGCGCCGGATAGTGATAGGCAAACAGCACATGGCCGGCCGCCAGTGTCGCGTGGCCGCACAGGTCGACCTCAACGGTCGGGGTGAACCATCGCAGCGGAGCGTTCTCTTCCCGAGGCACAACGAAAGCCGTCTCGGAAAGATTGTTCTCCGCGGCAATGGCCTGGAGTGTCTCGTCGGGCAGCCATTGAGCCAGCGTAACTACGGCTGCGGGATTGCCGCCAAACAATCGACTCGAGAACGCGTCGATCTGATAAAGGGGAAGCTTTACCATCCCTCGCGCTCCCGCAAGGATGTGATGTGTGCAACATGGTGCCGACCATGCCATGCGTACATGGCAAGGACTTCGTCGAGTGTCAGCGCGCGCCCGTACTCAGGATGTTGAAACGTTCGGCGATACTCCTTTGGAGTCATTGACCGCAGTAGCCCTACCCAGCGCTCATGGAGCGACTCGAGTAGAGTGAGTGACACGCTAGGCGAAACGGTTCGTGTATCGGCCAGTTCCGCCCATCGGGCCTCGTCGTACGGCTTGATTGTTGGTTCATCCTCTGTCAGCGCAAACTTGAACCGGATGTAGGCGTGGAGGTGACTGTCCGGCAGATGGTGGACGACCTGACGCACCGTCCAACCACTGGGTCTGTATGGTGTTTCGATCTGATCAGGCGTCAGCCCCGCGACGGCCGCTCGAAGAGCGGCAGGTGTGGTGGCGATCTCTTCGATCCATTGGCGGCGTCTTGCGTCCGTGGCCTCGCCCTCGAAGCTGAACTTGCCAATTGGGTACCGGAGGTCCGTCATGGTGCTACCTTTGTTTAAGCAGGGGAAGAATGCATATTGCGAGGTTTCAGCCCGAACCACTGAAAGCCTTTCGCCACGTGGCCGTTCATAGTCTGGACCTCGACTTCGTCAAATAGGCGGAGACCCTCGCACATCGCCTGTTCATCACTCGTAGGCCCGACCTTCAGGTCGGGCGTATGAAGACTTGGCGGCGTTCAAACTCAGGTCACGTGCCGGACGAGACTACTCGACTCGGGTGAGCTTCCTGACCCCGCCTTGTTTGCTTGTCATCGTGAGTGTCTTGCCGTCGATCTTGAAACTCCACACTTCAGTGTAGCCTGGCGCGTGCATGTACGGGTGCTTTGCAGCCGTATAGTGCAACGTGACCGCCGAACCCGATACCGTGTATGTGCCGGCGTTGGCACCGAAGGTCTCGAAAACCGCAACCTTTTGCGCATCGGTCGCCTCAGCCGGCGACGTGTAGTTCGGACGTTTGCCGAAGAATATGATCCAGCTATAGTGCCGGCCCGTGAAGATCATCATTCCGCTGGGGTTCTCACGCACGGCGCCGCTGGGGAGGGTCGTCCCCTCCGCAACCACCCAAGCACCGACGAGAGGGTTCCTGGCTTGTGCCGATGCCGCGAGCGCCGTTAGCAAGAGCAAAACCACCGCCGCCGCCGAGTGAACTGGGCGCATGGGACTCCCTCCTTTGTGGGCGCGCTGTGAGGCCGGAGTTTCCGGCAACAAGGATTATATTCGTGGGTGCCAGGTTCATCGATTGGTCGAGACTCCTCAACCAGGCCGAACCCTTCCCGACGCACCGGTTCATCACACTGACGCGCGACTCGCCGGACAGGATGCGCTTTCGTTTGCAGCGGCATCGTTCTATCGTCGGCGGCGATGTCCAAACGAGCCCCTCAAGCCGGTGGCTTCCTATCTGGCCCGATCGCTTGGCGGAACGATGACGGGCGCCGACATCAGCCAGCCGGTCGACGAATATCGCTGGATGGTGTACGACGTCGATCTGCAAACCGGAAAGATCCGCTGGGAACGCACCATTCAGACCGCGCTGCCATCGCAGGCGGTCCACCAGAAGAACTCGTACGCGTCGGAAACACCGGTCACGGACGGTGAGCGCGCCTACGTCTACCTGGGCTACGCGGGCCTCTTCGCGTTCGACATGAGCGGCACGCCCGCCTGGTCGAAGCCGATGGATGTGCTCGAGATGCGAACCGGCTGGGGCTCCGCGGCATCGCCGACGCTCCATAACGGCCGTCTCTATGTCGTCAACGACAACGAGAAGCAGTCGTTTCTGGCGGCAGTGGACGCTCGGACAGGCCGCGAGCTGTGGCGTGTCGATCGCGACGAGAAGTCGAACTGGTCCACGCCCTTCGTCTGGCAGAACGAACGCGGGACCGAGATCGTGACGACCGGCAGCAAGAAGGTCCGTTCGTACGACACCAATGGGAAGCTGCTCTGGGAACTGAAGGGCCTGACGTCGATTCACGCTGCGACGCCGATCGCCGCGCACGGCCTGTTGTACGTGAGCTCCGGCTACCCTACCGATTCGCTCAGGCCGGTGTATGCCATCCGTCCGGGCGGGTCAGGCGATATCTCGCTGAAGGCCGGCGAGACGAGCAACGCCTTCATCGCCTGGGCCTATCCCACGCTGGCCTCCTGCTATCCCTCGCCGCTCGTCGTCGGCAATCAGTACTACACGCTGATGGACCGCGGGTTCCTGACCTCGAACGATGCCAGGACCGGGAAGGAACGGGCCTCCGCGCAGGGCCGAGTCGTCGTCACTCACGACCTGGCCTTTGGCCGTTCCGCAATCCGCGCCTCCCTGTCTCAGCGATTCTCCCGAATCCTCTGGGATCCGCTCAAGGCGTGGCAACATCGTGGCAATGCCAGCTACCAGTCGCCACTTTCTTCATTGGTCCAGACGAGGCGCGAGTGCGGGGTCACTTCGATGTACTTCCCGAAGAACTCCACGGTCGAGGCATCGTGACTGAACACCAGACGATATCTGCCGCCCGTGCGAACATCCGCGTCGAGCGACAGCAGGGACATGCCCATCGACTTCGGCACCCACCACTGTTTGAGCAGCTCGGGCCGGGTCCACGCCTCGAACACGAGACGCGCCGGCCCATTGAAGGTTCGCGTCACGACGAGCTCACGCTCGGACTTCCGTTCCACGGTCGTGCGGTTCTTCGTGGGAGTGGGCTCAATGTCTCTTTTGTCGACCCCGCCGCTGTCACTCGAGCCGCCGCTCGACGAGCCCGAATCAGAGTCCGACGATCCGGTGGCGACGCTCCAGTCCCACGCGGACGACGACTCGCTGCGCGAGACCGTACCGCTCAGCGGCCGGCGGCGGTATCCTGAAAGCGGCACTACGAAGTGGTGGCTTTCTGCAACATTTCATCAGTGAAGTGAAGCTGCCCCACTACGCTCCGTTTCAAAGATGGGCTTGGCAAATTTCAGAAAAAAGCGAAGGTCTCGGTGACGTGTAGAAAGAGGGCAACAGCAAGCGGAATCAGCCGTTAAGCCATAAGTCCTTATTCGCGGGCAATCGCGACGATCGAGGTCGATGTCGGTCTGGAGGGTGCACGTCAGTGCGTCGGCACGAGGCGTTTTCAGCTCGTCCAACCAATCCATTCGGCTGCACGGTCAGGATGTCGATGCGCCCAGAGCCACCCGAACTGAGGACACCCCGATCCTCAGCCCCAGTGCGAGGCGCCGTCAACGGCAATGAGCTGGCCGTTGATGTAGGACGCCGCTGGCGACAGCAGGAAGCAGATCGTCGCGGCCACCTCCTCCGGCTCGCCGATGCGGCCGAGAGGCGAGGCGGCGAACGCCGCCTGCATCGCGGGCATCTGCTGGGCGGCCGCCGTGCGGCGGGTGTTGATACTGCCCGGTGCGACGCCGTTCGAGCGCGGCTTGCCACGCATCTTGACCGCCAAATGACGCATGAGGCCGGCCACACCGGCCTTGGCCGCCGGGTACCAGTCCGTCGTACCGCCGGCCACGGAGTTGCCGGCAACCGACGCCGTGAAGGTCATACTGGCGGCGGCGCCGCCAGCGCTCGCGAAGAAGCCGTTTGACACCGCCGAGTAGCTGCCGACGGCGATCCGCACGCCCTCGGCCACCGACAGTGGCGTGGTGCTGGCCGGACCGGCGTTGTTGACGAGGTACTTGACCGGCCCGCCGATGGCCAGGGTCTGGCGCCACGCGTCGTCGATGGCGGCCTGCTCGGAGATGTCGGCGATGATCGGGTGCACGGGCGCGCCGAGCGCCTCGATCTCCCCCACGAGCGCTTTGAGTGGCTTGTCCTCGATGTCCCAGGCGGCGATCGTCACCCCGGCCCGGGCCAGCATCAGCGCCGTCGCCTTGCCGATCCCGTTGGCCGCGCCGGTCACCACGGCGACCTCGCCGCGCTTGAAGCCCAACCCGCTGAAGTCCCAATCCATCGCCATCATTCCTCCTCGGCGGTTCAGGCGGTCGTGACGCCTAGAGCTTGGCCATCTCGATGGCGCCGCGGCCCCGGCCCTCGAAGTACTCCTCGATGGTCAAGGCGGCGGTGGCACCCCACAGCGTCTTGCCGTCGTCGCTGAGGGCGGGGGCGACAGCCCAACGCCCGGGTGACTCCACGACCTCGAGCACCTTGCCACCGTCGGCGACGAGCACGAACTCTGACGTGAAGGGGCTGCCGTACCAGATGTTGCCGTCCCGATCGATGCAGATGCCGTCGGGCTGGCGCGCTCCGCACTCGGCGAAGACCCGCCGTCCCGACAGGGCGCCGTCCTTCCCGATGTCGAAGGCGGTGATCTTTCTGCCGAGGGTCTCGGCGACGATCAGCGTGCCGCCGTCGGCGGTGATGGCGATGCCGTTGGCGATGGCGAGTCCCTCCGCGGCGACCGAGGCCTTGCCGTCGGGCGCCACCGTGAACAGCGGCACCGACGGGTTGTGCGTGGCGCCACGGGTCCGGTCACCAGCCTTGTGCGCCGGTAAGCAGGAGATATACGCGCGACCCTCGGGAGTGACGAGCATGTCGTTGAGCCAGCCCCGGTAGATGGCGCCGATGTCGGCCACTAGCATCGGTCCTTCGTCGTCGAACCGCACGAGGTGCCCCTCGTGCGTGACCACGACGAGGAGCGACCCGTCGGGGGCGAAGCCCAGGCCCGAGGGCTGGCCCGCGATGTAATGGCGACGGGTTACCTTCCCTGAGGCGGCGACCGAGTTGACGGTCCGGTTGTAGAAGTCCGAGAACCACAGCTCGCCGTTGCGCCAGCGCGGGCCCTCTACGAAGCCGAGGCCGTCTGCGACGACCGAGAGCTCAGGCATG
>ORMF011053409.1_pt1 | contig 10286 bp, 11 predicted proteins | sample 1779871 | NCBI WGS metagenome assembly ORMF01 (sample SAMEA104232316, study PRJEB22302) | groundwater metagenome | biome: forest; feature: aquifer; material: groundwater | place: USA | collected 2011-08-07 | depth 5.4 m | reverse complement strand
CGAAACGTCCGTCACCGAGTGAATTCCGTCAGTTTCTCCTGCTTGGAGTAACCCGCCCGAGACCGCCACCGACATACCAAATCAAAAAGGAAGTCGCGCCAAAAAACCTAGAATGAATACGGTGGCGAGGCGAGGGCGGAACGGGTCAGTGGGAGCGGAGACACACTGTCGTACCCGACAGTGTGGTGTAGCGGACACTGAGCCGTGACGGAATTCATTTACCAAAATTATTTTGAAAAAAGGTTCGTATCTGGTCGTATAATCTAGCAAGAAAAAGACCTTTGGGTCTTTTTTGCGTCGCGGAATAAAGCAAAGCTTTATGTGTAGGGATCGAACAGATTCGCGGTTTACGCTCGCAACAGCGAGTGTCGCGAATCTGCGTTTTGAATTTTAATTTTTGTCGAAAAATTAAAATTCAAAAAGATCACCCTGCCGCCTGTAGTTTCGATTCCCCTACCGCCGGAGTAAGCTCGCAAGGTTAAACCTTGCGATTTTATAACCTTGCGAGTTTAAACTCTTACAAGGTGTCCGTTTCTCATGGAGAGACGGACACTTTTTTCTTTATGTTACAATTTTTAAATGAATTCTTATCTATTAGCGGTTACGCCTCCCCAAAATATTATTGAGAAAGTTGATGAATATAAAAATAAATACAGAAAACATACTTATTCAATTTCTCCACATATAACTATTCTTCCCCCGTTTTATATCGATGGATCACTTGAAGATTTTGAAATAAAACTTTCCGTAATACTAAAAGATACTGTCCCTGAAAAGATAAAAATCGACTCAATTGATTATTTTGAAAATGGAAATGATACAAATGTCATATATTTCAAACCAAATGGCGAGAGTATTCAATACCTAAGAAAGATCTTTTCGACTTGTTTCTCTACTTTAAAAGATGAGATCAAAAATAAATATGAGGATTATCCGAGAGATTATAATCCGCACTTAACAATCTCTTCTAAAGTATCTGATATTGATTTCCTAAAAATAAAGAAAGAACTTATTAATGTTAAAGAAGTTTTTGAGTTTAAGATAAAGTCGATCGATATTTACACACAACAAGAAGACTCAGGAGTTTGGGAGAAAATAAAAGAATTCTATTTGTAATGATAGGATGATTTTGATAGTGTAGAAAAGGAGGTTCCGATGGATTGTGAATATGTCCTAATCTGCAAATGGGGATCAATCGAGATCCAACATCCAATTCACGGGTGTACTCCCCAAGAAGCCGAGGAGACAGCTCGTCTGATCATCAAGACATATCAGAGTCAGAACGTGAGGTCGCTTCCTTTCGCTCCCGAGATTGTAGAAGCCAAACTGTACCGTTGCGTCAAAGAACTCAGTGGTGCAGAATTCGTCAAAACAACTCGGGGTGAACCGTACGTTGATCCGAACCTTGAGATCACCATTCCACAGGACTGACACCGACCCGCCCACCATTGAGACCGCCTTGTGTCTCAAGCGAGGCGGTTTCATTTTATACAAAAAGTAAACTCTTAATTTCTCCTAAGTCATTACTTGTCATTACAATCAAAATGAGTAGTATAGACTTCAGAAAGGAGTCTTATGACGAAAAGTGGCACTGCGATAAGTAACGAACTGACAATCCATGGTGGCGAATTGATCAAAGGAAGATTTGCTTCATTCAACCTCCGAAGCACCTCGTATTATCCATCAAAAAAGGTGGAGAAAAGGATTGCATTAGCTCTGTATCAAGTTGATCTTGAGAAAGATGGACTGCTGTCTTCGCAAAAGTACAGAGAGGATGAAGCAAGACACGACACCGTGCACGTTGGTACCCCGCTCTCCCATGCAAGCACAGAAGGCTCGTTCCTCCTCTTTCTTCCCGAAGGAAAGCCCGCTTGGGGCATGATGGACATTCGGCGGGTGGTATGCCGACGGTCAGACATCAACTTGTCTCTCATTTCTCCGCTGGCCCTCATGCCATACAAGCTCCACATTGTGAATGGAGGTCTGTTCGACCACAAATCGCAGTTCTCGGTAGTGGATGAAGAGGGATCACACTGGACTCTCCATTGTGATGTACTCAATAATGATTAAGCACCGCCCGACAGGTCGCCTGACCTTGTCGGGCGATTCTGTTTTATATAAAAATAAATCTCATCAATTTCAACTCCATCTCCACCCTCCCCCAACCCAGAGTTCTGACTGCGTCCACGGTTTAGAGCCACGAAAATAACTTTGATTTGCAAGGTTATTTGTTACCAAGATATGTTTTTAAGTTTGTTTTAATTGACAAGACAGTTTTATAATATTAATCTTTCGATTAGGAGGAATGATGGAAAAAGCCAAAGTTCAGCTTGCAATCGGAGATCGTGTGGCAGGTGAGGTTATAAAGCTGTTTGCTGCAACCCGCAATGAAGATCTCCAAGAAGGACGAGGGGCAAGAATCGATCACAGCTATCATCTCACTGAACACGAAGCTTTGATAGCTTCGAGTAAGATTGATGTGATGGGCACAGATGGAAAGGTAGAAAAACGTATTGCTTTGCGTCTTTCTGACGGGCAATATCTGCTTCTTCCGAAACCCATCACAGTGTCAGAAAACCCCGAAGCCGAGGCGGGGCTTCGCAAGCAAGCATTGGCGAAACTCACTCCCGCAGAAATCGCCGCCTTGTTAGGTAAGTGATCGTTCAACTCTTCAAAGAAGCATGGCTCTTAGTGCTATGCTTCTTTTTCTTTTTATAAGAAATTATTTTTACCGATGCGTACACCCTGCCCAACAACACGGTCGGCGCATTCCTCCTTTTAGCTTTGAAAGGGCTTTTGTTATACGAATACCTCTTGTCTCCTTTTTCTTGCCAGATATAACCCAACATATCCATTCATTACGGGCCAGTGGTGTAATATCTTCCCATGCTGAAAGTGCAACCGGACTTGAAGTAAGAGCCTTCTGTAAATCCGCTGGGATTTTATGTACCGTGCCGCCTGATACTTCTTTTTTAATCATTAAGGTTATTATATCAAAATTTGAGATATCCACAACAAACGATATATATTTGTTGCAAAACGATAAGGGGTATGCTAGGGTTATATTATTAATAAGTAAGAAAGGAACTCTATATGAAAAAAAGCTCAACAATACTTCTTCAGGTAGTCATTGTCCTCATCGGCGTTATAGCTCTTGCTCTTTTACTTTGGGAACCCCATATTGAGGGTAGAAATGTAGGCGCAACCACCCTCTTTCAAATATACTTCAAAGATCCATTCTTGGCGTATGCATACACAGCATCGATTTCGTTTTTCGTGGCCCTCTACGAGGCTTTCAAGGTGTTAGGGTTTGTTCGAGAGAATAAGTCATTCTCGCAGGTAACAGTTAAGGCTTTCCGGACTATAAAATACTGCACAATAACCATTGTCGCTTTTATTGTAGGGGCGGAAGCCTACCTATTTATAATTCGGCCGGGCAATGACATTGCGGGTGGTGTTTTTATTGGTCTCCTGCTGATTTTTGTTTTTGGCGTAAGTGCTATTGCCGCTGCTTTAATTCAAAACCTTTTGCAAAATGTAGTGGATATAAAATCCGAAAACGATCTAACCGTCTAAAAAATATGCCCATAATAACAAACATTGATGTAATGCTGGCAAAAAGAAAAATGAGTGTAACAAGACTTGCAGAAAGTGTTGGTATTACCATGGCCAATCTTTCTATATTGAAAAATGGAAAGGCAAAAGCGGTTCGATTGTCGACTCTTGAGGCAATTTGTAAAGCCTTAGATTGCCAGCCAGGGGACATATTAGAATATAAAAATAATTAATATGGAAAATAAATCACTTGCAACAAAAACAGAAGTCGCTATAAGTCTTGCCTTATCACTCTTTTTTGTTATTTTTCTTTGGGGTTTAATGTCGAGAGAAATTTTTGCCTTTGGAATTAATTTTACTGTATATCTTGCGGGGATTACCTTATTTGCTGTATCACGATTACTAAGAACTAAAAAATATAGAAGAAGCGATCTCGCATGGATCATTCCTTTACTTTTACTTTCCCTCTCCTTTGCACTCTACGAAAATCCTTTTTTCAAAACATTCATCATATTAGTATTCCCTATAGCTTTGGCTCTCTTTTATGCCTACGCATGGGTAGATAAAAAAGAAGAAATCGATTGGGATAGTATGTTTATCTTAAAAATAATTAAGCATGTAGTCAGTTTCTTTGCTTTTCTACATAAATCTTTACAACTTTTATACAATAGTATTTATAATAAAGAGAAAACAGAAATAGGAATAACGAAAAGAGTGCTCGTTGGCCTAGTGCTTCTTTTAATATCATTACTTATCATCGTTCCCCTTCTTTCTTCTGCGGACCCAGTCTTCGCTGGCAAACTCCAGCCATTCTATGACGCCATTACAAATATTCTATCTACCTCAATTGTGGCGAAAATAATAGTGTTCAGTATACTTTCCATTGCAACCTTAACTGCCTTGATTTCCTGGGGACGACCTCATATAATTGAAAATACTAAAAAAGAACTGAATCTAGATATTGTAATTACCAGCATTGTTTTGGGAGGAATATTTATTTTTTACCTCCTATTTCTATGGATACAAATTGATCACTTGTGGGTTGGAGCCTTGCCTTTTGATTTCAAGGAAACAGAAAGTTTGGTCAAAAGCGGCTTTTGGCAACTACTATTTCTTTCAGTGGTAAACCTCTCTATTTTCTTTTTTCTCTATTGTAAGACTGCCTCCATAGGACAGAAATTCCTGGGCATATTTTCTTTTGCCTCTCTATTACTATTAGCCTCTTCAGCTCATAGAATGGCACTGTATGTATCAACTTGCGGTTTTAGTTACGAAAAGTTTTATGCTTCATATACCGTCTTGTGTTGTGGAATTCTTTTTCTCTGGCTCATCTCACGACTCTTTGTGAGTTATAAGTCAAATGTCGTTAAATTCCTAGCTTTTCAGTTTCTATGGATGTTTGCATTGGTATCAATATTTCCTGTTGAATTTTTCATATTGAAATCAAATATGGCTCTAGTCAGTAAGCCGGATTCAAAAATTCAATTATTTGAGATGACAATGCTCTCTCCAGACGTCCTGACACAAATTAAAAAGTACAAAGAAGAAGGAAAACTAGATGAAAAAGAACGTGACTGGAACCCATGGATAGAAAAACAAGAAAAAAGAATCCAGGATAAAAAGTGGTATGAGGCGACGTTAAGCAGTATTAGAGCAAATCGATAGGATACCGCTAAACTGCAAATCATTCTTAACCCTCCTCCAATTTAGAGTTCTGAATACGTACAGAGTATGGAGCCCGAACCTATTTTCAAAATAATTTCGGTAATGATTAATGAATTCCGTCAGTTTCTCTTGAAAGAGAAACTGACGGAATTCACCGTGGGACAAATTTGCAATATGTTTTGAAGTGTTTATTATCTTCGTTGCTTATTTTATACATCTCCAAGACAAAAAACTGCGGGGTTGGTTAAAAGGGAGACTTATTAGTTCAGACTAAAATTTAAATAGACTTTGTAGCGCCCATAGGACGAATGCTCCCATACTCGTTGGAGGTACTGGAGGTGGAGTACCACCGGATGGAGGAGAATTACCAGTAGAAGGAGGTGGCGCAAAGGATCTTGGCTGTGACTGTGGCATGCCCGATGGTAGTTGCATATTATCGCGTGGTGGCATCTGCGACCTCATTTGGCTTTCTCCATCTTTAGGTTGTTGGGGCTCACCATTTTGCCCCTGCCATTGCCCTTGGAACTGCTGGGGAGGCATCTGTTTTTCTTCTCTCGGGTTAGCGGGTGCGGTTTGTTTGTCTCCCCCTTGTTGTGATTTATACTGATCATATTGCTTCATCTGTTCGGGAGTCATGGACTTCATTTGATCCTGACTAGGCCTCTGCATAGCATTATTTATTAGAGGCTTGAAAGATTCACTTCTATTTTCATTCTGGCCCTGATTCGTTCCTTGATTCTGCCTTTGATTCTCCCCCTGCTCGCCATTTTGGTTGTTTTGTATTTTTCCTTCATGCATTTCATTTGGTCTAGGCATATTTTCTGGTCTACCATTCTGTATATTAGTTCCTTCGGGAGATAATCCGTGCTCTTTTGCAAAATTTTGACACATCTCTCTGTTAGCCGGATCACTGCAGAAATTTCCGCAGGAAACAGCATCGGTGCATCCGCCTGGACCGCCCCTTTCTTTAATATTTTGATCAATTTTCTCAATATGATCAACTTCATCTTTTGAAATAAGTCCGTGCTCTTTGCCAAACTTAAAACATTCTTCTCTGTGAGAAAGATCCTGGCAATAAGTTTTACATTCAAAGCCCTTACATCCGCCTGGGCCGGTCGTGGCAGAAAGTTTTTGTGCTTCTTTGAACTCTCCCTCTGTAATTAAATTGTTATTTTTCCCAAAAGCCAGACATTCCTCTCCATGTGCTGGATCACTGCAATATTGTCTGCAAGCATCTTCGATTTTACAACCACCAGGTCCGCCCTTTGCCTCCAATATTGCTTGGATTTTTGGATTGCCTTGCTTACCAACTTCTCCAAGGCGAGACGATGGATCTTCTCCGCCTGGTGGAGTTAAACCATGGGACGTAGCAAATGCTCGGCACTCTGCCTCGTTTACAGAATCGGAACAATAAGCCATACATTCTTCCTTGCTTTTACAAGAACCCGGACCACCCTTTTGCTGTATTTCTTCCACTAGTTTGATTTCTTTTTCAGAAATAAGTTTATGATCTTTGGCAAATTTAAGACACTCCTCACCATGAGAAACATCGTCACAATAAGTTTTACATTGACTACCAGTACATCCCCCAGGGCCTTTTATACCACTTAGTTTTCGAGCTTCTTTTGTCTCATCTTTAGACATCAGCCCGTGCGCTTCAGCAAAAGCAAAACAAGCCTCTCTGTGAGCAGGGTCATCGCAGTAAGTCCGACATTCGTTTTTTGAACCGCAGTTGCCGAGGTCAGCAATAGGAAACGTGATGGAAGGCTGATTTTCATTTTGGCTGCCAGTTTGAGCTTGAGCTACTGCCCCCACAATCAAAAAGGCGATTAAAAAGAATGGAAGAGATAATTTACGTGACATATTATTGGAATGGATTAACCTTGACGTTGTTATAAGGGTTTGTCTCTACTTGGGCGTATGGATTAGCTGTAGAAGTAGCCTTTTGATTCTTGGAAGTCGCTGGCGCCTCTTTAGAAACGGGTGCCATTTTTGCATAAAAATAACCGCCACCAAGTCCAGCTACTAACCCCACCACTAAACAACCAAGTCCTATCAAATAACTATTGCTGTTATTGTTTTCCATAATATAAAATTAAATTAAAATTACTTGTTTTTATTATACAGCAATATGAAGGTGTTTTAATAAGATGTTATCCACTTTTTTAAAACTAGTGAAAGAAAATGTGGTATATTAATGTATTATAATAATCACCTATTCGGCCTCTTTTATAGGAATGGAAATGGCGAAAGCTGTTCCTTTTCCAAAAATACTGGTAACATTTATTGTCCCATCGTGGGCTTCTACAACCCATTTTGAAATAGCCAGGCCGAGTCCTGTCCTGCCCTCACTATGAGAGTGGCGAGATTTGTCTGCCCTGTAAAATCTGTCAAAAATGTGTGGCAAGTCTTCTGTAGTTATGCCAATACCGTTGTCCGATATAACTATTTCTATATGACTTTTGCTTTTGGAACTGCTGATTAATACAAAGCCGTTTTTACTCCCGTAAGTAATGGCATTTTTGATAAGATTGACAAATAATTTCTCCAAATATATTTTATCCCCTAACGTAACTACATCTTTAGTACCTTTAAAGCGTATGGAGATATTCTTTTTCTCGGCGAAAGTCTTGCACCTTTTTATTGCTTTATAGATTATTTCTTGAATATTGACCTGACGATAATCAATTTTTCTCTCTGGACTGACCTCTTTCATAGTAAGCAAAGTTAAGTCCGTGAGCATATTGGAGAGATGCTTAACCTCGCCATCAATAGCTCGCAATGTACCGTGTCCAGACTTCTGATTTTTTGATTTTGAAAGCAAAACCAGATCAATATTGCCTTTTATAATAGCCAAGGGAGTTCTAAGTTCGTGAGTCAGATCAGCTATAAATTCTGTCCTCTTTTTTTCTTCTCCCAAAAGCCTTTCTGTCTCTACCCCGGCCTCTTGCCTACGCCTTTCGCTGATATCCCGAATATTGCACTGGATTACTTTGGTTTCGCTAGCCATATAAACATTGCTGATAAATTCCACCTCAATCTGCCGACCATCGTTGGCCTCCAAGGGCAGATTTTCATACCTGACATAGCCGGTATCCTGCAGATCTTTAAAATACTTTTGAGAAGTCTTGATGTTTCTGAATGCGACGACTTCCCATAATTTTTTGCCGAGAAACTCTTTTTTTGAATAGCCCAAAAGCTGCTCCAAAAAAGGGTTAACATCTGTAATCTGGCCTGTATCGGAATTAAGTATCAATATTCCGTCCCGAGCAGTCTCAAAAAGCCGCCGATACCTAGCCTCGGACTCCTCTAACTTAGTTTTTAATTTTTCAATCACCATTGAGATTTTATAGGAAATCTCTACCCTAAAGATAAGCGGATTTTATTAATTTTTTGTCTGGAAGGTAGATTGTGTTGTAACAGTTTCGTTGCCCGAACCGTCTTTGGCATATATCACGTAGTAATAAGTTGTGTTTGGGGCAAGTGCAGCAAGAGTTGCGAGATGGACTGTGCGAAGATCAGTATGGACCAAAACACTTGAGCCGGAAATGGTTACCGCCGCACTCGGACCTCCTTCTGATATAAGAAGTGGAGAAGTGCTGTAATATACTATTGCTGAAGTATTTTTGTTTGTATTCCAATTAATTGTGGCCGAAGAATTTGTTGTCCCAAGAGAAACTGAGCTTATGGTCGGAGCAGTTCTGTCAAAGCCGACACTACTTCCGCTATTCATCTGAGCATTAATCTCTGCCATTGTAATGGGGCCAACACGGCCAACAGTTGCTATGCCGTTTCTTGCTTGAAAATTAATGACCGCCGCGCGTGTAAGAGGACCAAAATATCCTGTAACTAATCCTTGTGGATAGATAGTAGAATCCTGGGCCAGGAAAGTTTGAAGCATAGAGACGTCGTCTCCAGACATGCCGAATTGCAGTTCCCTATCCAGAGTTGTCGCTTGTGCAAAAAACGGGAGTCTTAAAAGAACTATTCCGGCAATTATTAGACCTTTTTGAATAATAGAACTAGTTGAGACTCTCCGTACGCTTTTAGTTTGGATCATATATTTATTTTTATTTATAAAAAAGAGTTCTTACTCCCCTAAGTATATACCTACTTAACATTAAAATCAAGTTAAATTTTTTTATAACACATTTATCATACTCTTGCTAATGATGAGGGGCCAAATGACCTCCTCCCCGCACTCCTGGATACAGTCGTACGGGGTTTCCGGATACAAGGGTTCGCTTCGCGTTAACACACTTTCATGTTTGCTAACAGGAAAGTGTTTGCACATTCATCCCCGCCCTCACCAGGGAAGACGGGAGTCGGGCGGGGTTTCCTGTGAATAGAGCAAAGGGCCACTATCTCTCGACAGTAGCCCTTAGAATTTTACGACCCGAGGCTTATCCTCACCTCGGCCGCAGTGCGAGCACAATCTTTTCCTTTTCCCGTAAAAAAGCCGATCCATGTTGCGTCTGTAAAACTGGCAGCCCCAGCAGGACTCTGCCCACTCGGAGTCTCCTTTGCAAGTTTCAAACCTCGCTGGAACTCCGGGTTCGCCTCCTGGTTGGGAGTCAATGTCAGGCGAGCCTGATTGATGAGTATGACGTTCATGGTCAAAATCCTCCGGAACTAATGTATCACAATATTTTTAAATTTAAAACAAGTGAGAAACTTTTGAAACAAGTAGACTGAAAAACAGTAAAATTTTTGGGGCATAGCCGACAAAATCAAAATTGTCTTTTTCAAAAAAGAACTTAGAAATTGTTCCGGTCTGAACTGAAAAATCTTTATGACCCTCTCTCCCAGCTTTAGCTAGCATCGGAAGAACAGCTCGCAAGCCTCCTCTGTGCATAACAATTAAAACATTTTCACCATTAGTGTTTTCTTCGGCTATTTCCTCCAAGGCACCAAAAAGTCGAGTTTCCATTTGTTTCCATGATTCTCCTCCTTCGGGTATAAATGTGTAGCGATCTTCTAAAGAAGTAATCTGCTCAAGCTTGTCTGATACATCTTTCCATTTTAATCCCATCCACTCACCCCAGTTTCTTTCTCTTAATCCTTCT
>ORMF012413158.1_pt1 | contig 10287 bp, 6 predicted proteins | sample 1779871 | NCBI WGS metagenome assembly ORMF01 (sample SAMEA104232316, study PRJEB22302) | groundwater metagenome | biome: forest; feature: aquifer; material: groundwater | place: USA | collected 2011-08-07 | depth 5.4 m | reverse complement strand
CGGGTGACGTGTTCCCCCGCACCCAAGTTCTGGCGCTGGCGCGATCTGCCGTTCCCCAAAGTCGTGCAGCGCGACGTGGAGTTTCTCGAAGACCCGCACCACGAAGACGAGTGGAAGCCGCAACTGGCGCTGGCGCTGCTTTGCGGCGCGCTGGGTTTATTGGCGGCATACGTCGTTCCGCCGGCTTGGCGCATCCCGCTGTTTGCTTTGAGTTATCTGGCGGGCGCCTGGTTCCCGGCAGAGGAAGTCTGGGAGCGTCTGCGCCACCGGACGATTGACGTTCATTTCCTCATGATCGCGGTCGCCGTCGGCAGTGCGAGCATCGGGGCGTGGGGGGAAGGGGCGACGCTGCTGTTCCTGTTTTCGTTTTCCGGGGCGCTCGAACATTATGCGCTCGGTCGGACGCAAAGGGAAATCCGCTCGCTCTTCCGCGAAGCGCCCAAAGTCGCCACGGTGCTGGATGCCCGCGGTGGCGAATCGGAAATGCCGGTGGAACAGCTTCGGACCGGCATGCGTTTGCTGGTCAAGCCCGGTTCGCAATTTCCCGTGGATGGCGAAGTCCTCAAGGGCGGCACGGCGACCGATGAATCCAATCTCACCGGCGAAGCCACGCCCGTGGAGAAAGCCGTGGGCGACACGGTGCTGGCCGGCACGATCAATCTTTGGGGCGCAGTGGAGATTGGCGTGCTGCGGCCCGCCGCCCAGAGTTCGCTGCAAAAAATCATCCAACTGATCAAGGAGGCGCAGCAGCAAAAGGCGCCGTCGCAACAGTTCGCCGACAAGTTTGGCACGGTTTACACCTACCTCGTGCTGGCGTTGTCGGCGGTGATGTTCTTTGTTTGGTGGCTGGGCTTCCACCTGCCGCCGTTCACCTCCACGGCGGCGGCGCAGAGTTCCTTTTACCACACCATGACGCTGCTCGTCGTCGCGTCGCCGTGCGCGCTCGTGCTTTCAATTCCGTCGGCGGTGCTGGCCGCCATTGCGTGGGGCGCGCGGCACGGCGTGCTGATTCGCGGCGGCGCGGCGGTGGAAAAACTCGCGGAGGTCACCATCGTCGCGCTCGACAAGACCGGCACGCTCACGACCGGCGAATTGCGCGTGGAAAAAGTGGAGAGCTTCCCACCGGGCCGCGAAACCGAAGTGGCGCAACTGGCCTACTCGCTCGACCGGCTTTCCACGCACCCGTTGGCGCGGGCGGTCACCCGTTACGGTAAGCAGCACGGATTAACGTCCATCGAATTCGCGCATTTTGAATCCGTAACGGGACACGGCGTGCGGGGCCGCTGCGAGCGGGGGGAATATTTGCTGGGTCGGCGTGAATGGATTGCGTCGGCGCGGGGCGATCAAGCGGTGGCGCAGGTGCCGCCCACGGAGGCCGGTTTCTCGGAAATATGGTTGAGCAGCCGCGAACTGCTTGGCCGCATCGTTTTGCGCGACGACATTCGTCCGCAGGCGCAGGGCGTGGTGGACGAGTTGAAACAGAGCGGCCTGCGCACGGTCGTCCTGACCGGCGACCGGCGCGCGACGGCGGAGCATTTGAAAACCGAATTGCACCTCGATGAAGTACGCGCGGAATTGAAGCCGGAGGAAAAAGTGGCGGCGATCAAGTTGCTGAGCGAGGGCGGCAATCGCGTGGCAATGATTGGCGATGGTGTGAACGACGCGCCCAGCCTGGCGGTCGCGCATGTGGGGGTGGCCATGGGGGCGCGCGGTTCGGACGCGGCGCTGGAACAGGCGGACATCGTGTTGATGCACGACCGGCTGGAAAATTTTCTCGCGGCGTTCCGGCTGAGCCAGCGGGCCCGGCGCATCATCCGGCAGAACCTGGTGATCTCGATGGGCACGGTGGTGGTACTGGTGGGGTTTGCCCTGATGGGAAAAATTCCGTTGCCCGTTGGGGTCGTCGGGCACGAAGGCAGTACGGTGATCGTGGTGATGAACAGTTTGCGGTTGTTGTTCGGTGGAACGAAGAAGAAAGCGTGACACGAATTTCGCGAATTGGATTCGGTAAAATGAATTCGTGGAAACCCGCCGGCAAATGGACCGAACACATCGCGGAATGGCTGGCGGATGGTGGGTTTCTGAAAAAGCCGTGAACATGTCGCCGGTTCAAGATTCCAAATTGGAATCTTAAAGCGCGCTTTGAGGATGCTTGATTGAAAGGCTCAAACCGATACGCTTTGATGAACCGGCCCATGAACTACCAGAAACCGCTGATTCAACCGGAGCAAATTGAGCAGGCGATTCTCCTGATTCGCGGCCAACGGGTGATGCTGGATCGCGACCTCGCGGCGCTCTATGGCGTCACGACCGGCAACCTCAACAAAGCTGTTCAACGCAACTCCGACCGCTTCCCCGCCGATTTCATGTTTCAACTGGCCGGCGAAGAGACGGCGGGTTTGCTATTCCAATCTGGAAGATCAAAGCAGCGCGGCGGAAGCCGTTTCAACCCGTATGTCTTCACGCAGGAAGGCGTCGCGATGCTTTCGAGCGTGTTGCGCAGTCCGCGCGCCGCGCAGGTCAACATCGCCATCATGCGCGTGTTTGTGCGCCTGCGCGAAACGCTGGCCCTGCACAAGGACCTCGCCCACAAACTGGCGGAGTTGGAGCGCAAGATCGAAGGCCACGACGCCAGCATCCACAACCTGTTTGACGCCATCCGCCAGCTCATGACCCCGCCGGAGAAACCGCGCCGCGAAATCGGCTTTCACGTCAAAGAAGACAGCGTGTCCTACCGGGTGAAAAGAAAGTAACCATGCGCGACGCAACGAATGATTCCAATGACCCGGCGCACGCCGGAGGCCGCAGCGCTGGTATGCGGACGAACGACATTAAACCCGTCACACAGGAAACCAAACGAATGAAACAGAAATAGCGGGAGGATGCCTATGCTTGAAATAAAGAAGGGAACAGAGATTCAAGGCCGATACGTCATCGGCGATCACCTAGGAAGTGGTGGGTTCGGAATCGTGTGGCGTGCAACAGACAAACAACTTCATCGGGATGTGGCTATCAAACGTCTCAGTTCTGTTGCCAGAGAAAATGAGCACCTGATCGAAGAGGCGCGTCGCACTGTCAGGTTAGGCGGCCATCAAAACATTGTGCAGGTTTTCGATGTGATCCAAGTAGAGGGTGAGGCGCTTCTCGTGATGGAATTCGTGGATGGAGAGTCCCTCGAAGCAATTTGTCGCCGCCATATCCGTAGCCGAACATGGCTAGATCAGCAGGATGCTTTAGATATTTGGAAGCAAGTCTTGGACGGCCTCGTGTTTGCGCACAAGCAGCAGCTTTATCACCGTGACATCAAACCCTCAAACATTTTAGTTTCAAAACTTGGTTTGGTAAAAGTGGTGGACTTCGGTCTCGCCAAGACCCTAGAAGAATTGCAGAAGGAAATGCCGATTGCGGCAGGGTTCGCTTGGAGCGGGACGCCTACGTGAAGGCGCTACAAGATGTGGACAAGGCTCTCAAACTTGATCCTGAAAACCACAACGCAGTTCGACTTCGCAGAAAACTGCGCGACGAAGACGGGTTGTGAGATAATCTTTAAGCATATCCATGAAAACATTCATTCACGACTGGCACGCAAAACTTTTGCTCCCCATCGCGTTGCTGGGTTTGGCCGCGACCGGATTGCCGGCCACGGATTTCGCGCAGTGGCGCGGGCCGCTGCGCGACGGGTATTCGCCCGAAACCGGTTTGCTTTAGGAATGGCCGAAGGACGGACCGAAACTGCTCTGGCAGGTGAATGATGTCGGTGTGGGTTGTCGTAATGAACAGTCTGCGGTTCTTGTTCGCCGCTGCCGCGAAGCCGCTATAGTCCGAGCGCCTGGCGAAACTCTGGATGCGTTTGCTGGAGGATGCTGGAAATGCGCGCCCGTTCTTCGCCGCCCAGGTAAGCATACTGCGGATCGGGATTCGTGGGATGGAGCGCGTGAACGAGCCGGCCGTAAACCTTGCGTTTCAAGGCTGCGGGCAGGTTGAGAAAACTTTCCGAGTAGATGAGATAACTGCAGCGGTTTTGGAACAGATGTCCCTGAAGATGGAAATCTTTGAGCGAGCGGCCTTCGCGGTCGCGGGGTGTACCGGTTTGAAACGCGCTCTGAAAGGCCGCCGAGCCTTCCAGGCCTTGCGGCAGGCGGGCTTCCTCCTTGAACAGTAGATCGTCAACCACATCTTTCGCCGCGCCCTCGAACACCCGCTTGACGCTGTCGTAGGTCAGTTCCCCGGTCACCGGTTCTTTCAGGTCGTGTTGCAGATTCTTCTGGTACGCCAGCATTCGGCGGCAGTCCTGGGAGGCGCGGGTGAGGGTGTTCTGCATGGCCAGTTGGTGTTCGAAAACCAGCAGCGCGACGATGTCGCTGCCGGACGTGAGGTACGCCTTCGTTTCAAAGAAAGGGGAAAGATCCGCGACGTTGGCCCCGCGCTTCAAGTCCACCACCAGCTCGCCCTTCTTGTCCTGGGCCAGAACATTGCCCCGGTGCAACGCCGTTCCGTGTTTGCCCGTCACATACCACCCGGCCCAGCGATTCGTAAAGGGCGTGCGAAAATCCACCACCTCCGAACCAAAGCGCAACAGCGGTTCCCCCGCCGCGTCGGTGAAGACCGAGCGGACAAAAACGCCGGGAATGCCGCGCACAAAGTTGCCCCCATGACAACTCAGACACTCGTTGTCCCGCACAAACTTCGGTGTGCCGGCGTTGGGATCAAAGCTGTAAAAGATCGGACCCAGCTGCGGATCAATGGTCGTGACTTCGACCAGGCCCGATGGCAGCCAGCCGACGTAACAAGTGTCCGAAAAATAAAGCGCCCGGGGATGATCCGGGCGAATGCGCTGTCGCTGAAAGCTCGTCTTGGAGAAGACCAACAACTGGCTCTCGACCGGGATGTGCAGTTCCCGCAACAGACTTTGCACAATTTCTTTCCCGCTGCCGGTCAATTTCAGCTTGCCCGCCGCCAACCGGGTTTGCACCTGCGCCAGCGCGTCGCGGGGTTGCGTGGCGGAGTAACTGATCGGCGGTTGTTCGTACGTCTCGGTGCCCTGAGCCGGGATGACGTTGGGGGTCAGAACCACCAGCGCCGTCATCGCCGCGAACTTCAGTCTTTGCATCATATCATGAGTTGCCCGGATTGAACCGGCACTCAATGCGTGCCGCAGGAACTGTTAGCCCGGTCTGATCATAGGGCCGCAGGCAAGGGGTCGAATTGACTTCCGTCAACCTTTCGCGAGGGCTTCCGAACGCGCTGCGTCTGCGACCCCCTCTGCTCTCCGGGACGTTGCGATTTTTCTCCGGTTCGAACTGCGCCAGGTTGGCGACCAGCGCTCCGTGGCCTCACGCGCCCGGTAATTTTGCGCGGTAGCGGGTGGGGGATTCGCCGGCGATCCGGCGGAAGACGCGGTTGAAGTGGCTCAAGGATTGGAAACCCGCGGCAAAGGCGATTTCGCTGATGCGCAGGTTCGGATTGAGGAGGAGATTCCGGGCTTTCTCCACGCGCACGCGCGAGAGGTAATCCGTGAAGTTCAACCCCGTGGTCTTCTTGAACATTTTGCAGAAGTAAAACGTGCTGGTGTTCACCGCCTTGGCAACGTCGCCCAGCGAGATTTCGTCGGCCTGATGTTCCTTGATAAACTGTTTGGCGCGGGTGATGGCGGGCGGCTCGGCGTTGGCGTTGCGGACGAGCAACTGGTTGCTGACGAGCGAGAGGTGCTGGGCGAAGATGGTGAGCAGCCGCACGACGGATTCGTATTGCTTCGGCGAGATGACGCGGGTTTGAAAGTACGCTTCTTCAAGCCGGCGCAAATCCACCTTCCAACCCCAGTCCACGAGTTGCTTCGCCGCACGGGCAAACTGGGTGCGGGTGGGTTTTTTGAGAAAGATCTGTCCGGTCTGGAGGAAGCCGAGCAACTCATCGCCGATGGAAACCGGCACGCCGGTGTCGCACAACCCGGCGAAACATTTCACCGTGCGCGGGCCGCCACCGGCGGCCTCGGTGATTTTCTGCTGGGTTTCGAGACAGGCGGCGCAGGCGCGGTTATTTTCGGCCATGATGGCGCAGAAGGGGTTCTCGGATTTTTTCCCATGATGGGTCCGTTGCCACGATTCCAACGGACGCAGCGTCAGCGGCAGGCCGGTGGTCTTGCTGAAGGCGCGTTCGTAGTCCTGGTAAATCTGCGAGCGCGTCAGGGCTTCGATGAACCGTTTGTTGGCTTCGTGTTCCACCCGGGCAAGTTAGCCGCGCGCCGGCAGCGCGACAAGCCGCAAAGCCGGGCCAGAATTCCGACCCGGTCCGGCCGCGATGGGAGTCGTTCAACCGGGTCGCAGCACAACCGGTATTTGCCACGGCCAAAACAGTGCTTGCATTTCGACCGGGGTTTCGTAGCTTGTCCACGCTCTTTTTGGAAGCGAGCGTAGCTCAGTCTGGTAGAGCGTCACGTCGCCAACGTGAATGTCGAGGGTCCGAATCCCTTCGCTCGCTCCAATTCCCCACCGCGCAAAGTACCGGCAGAGGCGATTCTGATTCCCCGATAACTTCAGCGGCTCAAGTTCCGGTTCGTGCGAGTCCCGCGCTTACAGCGCGCCGAGGAGCCGCGCGAGTTCGCGGCGCAGTTGTTGGATGTCCCGCCACCGCTGGTCCTCGAGTCGCCGTCGCTGCGCGAGTGCGTCCGGGAACAGCAGCGCACCGTAGTGGTCCGTCGTGCAGAAGCCGCCCACCCGGGCCGCCGCCTCACCCAGCAGCCGCTTCGCCGCCGCCACGTCGTCCGCTTTCGCCGATGCGTTGCCGGCCTTGAGCTTTTGGCCGAGTTGTTCAAGCATCCCGTAGTCCTCGATCCCATCCCGCACGGCTTCCCACCGCTTGCTGCTGACCACACCGTTCCCCGGATACACGAGGAGATAGTCGTAGCGCAGCCGCGGCACGAACCACGGATCGTCTTGCGAGGTGCAGTAGGACCAGAAGCCAATCCCCGTCATCCGATGCCGCCAAGCGAGCCAGGCTTGCCCGCGATAATAACCCAACGGGGACTGGTGCTTGGCATTGTCGTCGCACTCGTACATCCACACGGCCTTGCCGGAGCCTTTGATGATGTCGAGCTTGGCTGCTTGCTTCTCGTCTAGCACGAGGCCACCGCGGTTCGGACACCAGATGTCAACGTACGGCAGCATCTGGCGGAGTTCGTCCTCCGTGATCCCCCCGACGGGATCCGTGTACATCTTGATCCGCGGGTCCGCTTCACGCGCCAGCTTCGCCATGCGCAGGAACGCGTCCACGAGTCCATTGCTCAGTCCCGGTTCGTCCACGGGGTAGAGCGCGAAACCATCGTAGCCGACCCCAAGCTCCGCCAGGTGCTTGACCCAGGCGCGCAGCCACTGGATGTGCGCTTTGCGGTAAACCTCGGAGCCCGCCTCTGCGGGACCCTGGAGCGCACCCTGATAGCCGCAGAACAGGATGATCCCGTGGGCGGCGTGCTGCTTCACGTACGCGTCGTGTTCGCGGTAATCAATCTCGCCGACGAGATTTCCTTCCGCATCAAAGCGCGCCTGGGGGAAGAAAGTGCCCACGAACACATCCGTTCCGTGCGCGACCTGATCCGCAAGCGCCTCCGCCGGGTAGTCCTTCAACATGGAGGATTCCACGTAACCCCACCCGCAGTTGTGCAGGGCTTGCTTTTCCGGGATCCGCGCGGCGGCAACGGTCACATTCAACGCGGCGCTCGTTTCCACCGGCGCAACGTCGAGGCTCCGCAATCGCACGCTGCCTTTCCAATCCCCCGCGGGCAGAGCGCGGGAGTTCACGTTGAGCCAGAGCTGGCGGCCGCTCCAGGCGGGCACTTGCAGCACATTCGCGACGCCCAACGGGGAAAGCGCATCCGCCTCCAGATCGCAGCGCTCCGTCGGCACCTCGAGCACCTCAAAGACGGTAACGGCGTCCCGCGCCGGGACGGTCTTCTCCCCCTGCGCGAGGGCGCCAAGCTCCACGCGGAACGTGCGGGGCTGGCTGGAGAGATTGAACACGTTCAGCGCCGCGCACTCCGTCTCGCCGCCGAACATGAAAACGGACAAGTCCGACGTTGCCGTCCATCGCTCCGCCAGTTCATCCAGGCGGCCAAACGACGCCCAAGGGTTGGCCGCGCAAATCTTGAGGGTGCTTCCCGCTGCGGCGGCTTCCTCCGCGAGGGTCGCGAGCTGGAGCACCGCCTTCGCTTCCGCCATCAGCTCGGCCAGCTTTTTGCGGTACCCGACCCGGTCGGCTTCACTGATCGGCATTGCGCCCGAGACGCGGGAGCGCAGCGCCTCCAGTTTGGTGGCGGCCAGGCAAGCCCGATCCTCCACGCCGCGGGCGTCCAGCAGCTTCGGCACGCGCGCTTGCGCGGATTGGATGGCCTGACTGATTTCCGCGAGTTCATTGGCAAACGCGTTCAGGTAGAGCGTGTGGCTGCGCCGCGCCACCGTTCGCGCACCGTCCAGCACCTGACAAGTTACCGTGAGTTTGGCGGTGCCGCTGCGAGGCAACGTGTACGAGACCTGCCGGTTGATGTTTGCGTCGGCCGACGCGGACTGGTTCACGAGGGGTTTCCCCGTCTCGCGCACCGCCTCAACTCGCACGGTCAGCGCGCGGCGATCGGGGTTGCTCACGACGACCTTGCTGCGGACTTTGCCGTTCGGCGATCCGTTAACATCAAGTGTCAACTTCACGCGCGTCGGCTTCGGCGGCGGCACGACGGCCCCGGTCCGCCGCGCGTCGCACCGGCATTCGGCCCAGAGGATGCGTGCGTCCGGACGCGACTCCGGCCAGTGCAGCACTTGCAGTGCGGCGCCCGCTGCGGGCACCACCACGCAAAGCTGACCGTCGAGCACGACTGGCGTTGGGGTGCCGTTCGAGGTTCCGGGCAGCGCCACCCGGACCTTGAGCTTCCCTTGCGAGTCGAAGACATGCAGGGCGCTGGCATAACTCGCGACGAGGATCTCCAGTTTCCCATCACCATCAACGTCCGCGATCGACGGCGAGCGGCGCGAGCGCTCGCCGACCTCGGCCGTCCATCGCAGCTTGCCACTCAGGGTCAGGCTAACGACGTGCCCCGAAAGGTCCGTCGCATAAACTTCGGGTTCCCCGTCCCCGTCGGCGTCCGCAATCGCGATCGCGCTGTCCATCTCGCGGTTCATCGGATAAGACCACAGCGTCTTTCCCGCTGTGTCGAGAGCGTGGAGGTTCTTACCCATGCCACACAAAATTCTCAGTCCGCCCTTGCCGCCCGTGTCGTACACGAAGGGACTGCCGCCGGCACCCTCGTTCCGGCGCCAAAGCTCCTTGCCCGTTGCACTGAGGCACACGAGCGAAACCTTCTCCGTCCCGACCAACACCTCGGGTTGTCCGTCGCCGTTCAGGTCCGCGATGGCCGGGCTCATGACGGTGCCGAAGTCACCGCGATAAATCCACTCTTGGTCACCGGAAGCCCCGGCGAGGCACACGACGGAACCGTCCCGCGTGCCCGTCACAATCTCCAACGCGCCGTCCCCGTGCAGGTCCGCGACGGCGAGGCTGGTCGCGCCCCATTGCGGCGGGCTGGGAAGCGTCGTGCTCCAGACGAGATTGCCCGTCCGCCCGTTGAGACACACGACCTCGCCCTGCCGGTCAACGGCGAGCACTTCCGGCAAACCGTCCCCCGTGACATCGGCAATCGTGGGCGGGATGGTGACGGCGTCGCGCATTTGGTGCCGCCAAATCTCCTTACCGTGTGCGTCCACCGCAACGACGAACCCGGCCGTGGTGCCGACGACGATGTCCGTGCGGCCGTCGCCGTTCACGTCACCGATCGCGGGTGAAACGTCAACGTGCCCCGCCGGCGGCACGTAGGTCCAGGCGACCTGTTGAGCACGGGCGTGGGGCAGCACGAGCGCCAACACGGCAATCCATCCAAAGCGTTTCACGACATGTTCTCCAGGGTAGCAGGGTTGTTTTTTTAACACGAAACTGATGGCGCGCTTGAATGCCAGCGGGTGCGCAACCCAGTTGACGACGCAGCAACGCAAGCATCCATAACGAAACCGCTCAAAGTCTCAAGCCAGCGGAAGGCAAGTCGCAAGGAAAAACTCGTCGCCTGGCGCGCGGAAGTTCACGCGCCGATGCCGACGAAAAACTTGGAAATGGGTAAACCAACTGCCGGCGGCAAACGAAAGCAGTCTCCGAACCCGGGGGAATAAACTCACGCAGGTAGCGGCGGGGGGCCCCGCCTGCCCTAGAGCCCCAGCGGGCCCCCCCGCGCGAAAAAAACCCCCTTTCCCGTGGTCG
>ORMF010719281.1_pt1 | contig 10287 bp, 14 predicted proteins | sample 1779871 | NCBI WGS metagenome assembly ORMF01 (sample SAMEA104232316, study PRJEB22302) | groundwater metagenome | biome: forest; feature: aquifer; material: groundwater | place: USA | collected 2011-08-07 | depth 5.4 m | reverse complement strand
GCGCGAGTACACCAGCTCCCGGGAAGTGCCTGATGGGCCTCGGATCGAGCCGCCAGTGGTTGGCACCGGCGGTATTATGACACTCCAGGACCCGAACATGCCCGCGCCGTCGGGAAGCCGTTTCTATCGAGTGCGTTGCGAGTAAGGACACCTGGACTCGCGTCCTTGGCCTTTAGTCGGTGGCAGCGCGGGTGGCTTCCAAAGGGGCTACGTGACCGTCCATAAAGACAACATTCTTGCCGGGCTTGGGCGGACGAGGGTGAAATTCGTCGTAATCGAGGAAGAGCGGGGTTGTTCCCGGAGGAAAGGTCAGGACGAAGTTCGTAATTCCGGCGGAAGGGTTCCCTTTTTCCAATAAAAGGAAGGCGCTGTCTGTTCGGTTTTCATCAATGCGATGCCCATTCAGATCGTAATTCCACTCGTAACTCGAGCCTTCAGCGGCGAATCGACCCTTTTTATCGACCGGGCATTTGAAGACCGTTGCACTGTTTGTGTTCGTGCCGGTGGTTCTGCCAACGTAACTCGCGAGGACATCGCAGATACGTGGTAACGGATTTTGGGGATCGATTGGCAAGGTAGGAAGGATCTCGGCGCTCGGCAAGCGCTCCTGGTTGTCATCGGAATAGAGACGGGTGGCAATCCCCAGTTGTCGAAGATTGTTCACACAGGCCGCATTATAGGCTTTAGTCTTCGATCGGCCCAAAGCGGGCAGCACCAGCCCCGCCAGGATCCCAATGATGGCGATCACAACAAGCAATTCAATGAGGGTAAAGGCACGACAAGGGTATCGGAGGACCGATTGGTCGCGTGCTCCTGCGCAGCGATCCGATTCAAGAGAGTACGTTTTCATAAGCAGAGTTATCATTCAGTGATCGGTGATCGTCGGGTTGGTCTCATCCTCCAGGGCCGTGCCCCTTTCTCGCGAACTGGACCCGTTGCTCCGGAGTGAAGTCCATAAACCGCTGAGACGGATCGGGAGGACGAAGCATCTGGCCGGGCTTGGGTTGGCCACGAGGGGTTTCAAGGCCCGCGCCCATGCTCGCTTTTTGGGGCGCATGAGTGCGCCAGGCCGTCCGGGCGAGCCACAGTCCACCGGCGGCGAGCAGCGCGGCTATTGCCAGGGACAGATGTTTTGCTTTCATTGTTTATTGCGTTGGTTCGAGCTTCGCGTTCACTTTCGCTACGGCATGGTGCGCGGATTTCCGGGAGTTGGCCTCCGATTTGGAACGAAGGCGGGGAATCGTGGTGTGAAGCGCCAGCAAGCCGGAATGAACCATCCCCAGCCGAGTCCACTAAACGCTTGAGATTCGCCGTCAGGCGCACACTAACAGAGCGCCGAACAGACAGAAACAACCCAGGTCAGGCACTTCTTGAAACCTTCCGTGAGATGGAAATCTCGGGCTACCGGAATTCCAGCTTTTGCTGGATTTCACGAATCGGACGCGTGGTGGGATATCTCTTTCCGTTCTTCAGCACGACCAGGTTCTCGCCCTTGAACATGGGTTGAAGCTCCTGGATGTGGTCAATGTTGACGATTACCGAGCGGCTGATGCGCAAGAATCGTTGCGGGGGGAGATGGCATTCCAACGAAATCATGGTCTCGCGCACGACATGATTTTCCTTGCCGACATGCACCACAGCGTATTTTCCGGCGGCTTCGATGGCCTGGATCTGATCCAACTCCACAAAGGTAACCTTCCCTGGGGTTTTGACAGCCAATCGAGTGAGCTGACCTGCGGGTGCCGGCGTCTGACCTAGGAGCGCGAGAAGCCCGCGGGCAGCAACGCCGGCGTGTTTGTTGGCAATAAGGTCCCGGGCCCGCTGGACCGCTTCCTTGAACCGTGTGGGCTTGAATGGCTTCAAGAGGTAATCCAGCGCGTTCACCTCGAACGCCCGGAGCGCGTGCTGATCATAGGCCGTGGTGAAGATCACGACGGGCAGCAATGCCCGCGGGATGCGTCGCAACACCTCAAATCCATCCATCTCGGGCATCTGAACGTCGAGAAAGACCATGTCCGGCCTGGTTGCTTGGATCTGATCCACCGCCTCAAAACCATCCCCACTTTCGCCAATGACCTCCACGTCAGGTTCTTCACCCAATAGCGAGCGAACACGCTGCCTTGCCAACGGTTCGTCATCCACGATGAGCGCTCGGATGGTCACGCGGATGGCTCGTTCGAGACCGTGGGAACATACACCGGCTCGAAGTGAAAGGGCAGATGAATGTCGACTCGGCAACCCTGGGGTTCAGCCCTCCCGAGAGTGAACCTTTGGTCCAGGCCATAGAGTCCCTGAAGTCTTGCTTCTGTGTTGCCAAGCCCGATACCACGTCGTACGGCGCTGTTTAAGTCCGCCCCCGGCAAGCCCCTGCCGTTGTCCCGGACAATCAGGTGCAGATGCTTATCTTGCCGTTTCGCCTCGATCGAGATGAGCCCCTGCCCTCGCCACGGTTCGATGCCGTGGCGGATGGCGTTCTCGACCAACGGTTGAAGAATGAGAGCTGGAACCAGGGCTTTCATGAGTTCATCAGGAACGCTCTGTTCCAGTCGAAGCCGTTCGCCAAAACGCTTTTGCTCAATACTGAGATATGCTCCGATGAACTCGAGCTCTTGCGCCAGGGGAATCTCCTGTTCCTCCATCGAATTCAGAGAGCGTCGCAGCAACTCGCTTAAGTCGCCCAGCATCTCGTCGGCTGCTCGCGGGTTGACGTGAACCAATGCGGCAATCGAGTTTAGCGTGTTGAAAAGGAAATGCGGGTTGATCTGCATGCGCAGCGCTTGCAGGTTCGCACTGGTGAGCCTCGCCTCCAATTCAGCCGCACGCCGTTCCCGCTCCTGCGAGCTTCGAAAACTCCTGATGGCCTGGCAAACGCCCACTAACGACCAATAGACCAGCACGTCCAAAGCTGCGCGAAGCCCGAGAAACACGCCGAACGCAGCGGGTGGCCCCAGCTTGACAGTCTTCGAACCAGGCAATCGCCCCGGCGGCTCGGAATGTTGCGGAGACGGAGAAAGCCGGGGGACAACCCGAAAGGCAGCCCGATTGGCGCCGACCACCAGGAGGCAGGCCAACAGATGAAGAGCGACATTTCGAAAGAGATTTTTCCGCTCGATGGGAAGGCGGAAAGAGAGCCACGCCACGGCAGGCAGGAACAACAGCCAAAGCGCCCAAAAAGATCCTCCGAAGGTAACGGCCTGGCGCCATGAGCCCTGACCGGTCAACGCAAGTGGAGCTGCAAACAGTAACACAAGGGCTCCCCACAGCCCCAGTGCTGTTGCCACCATCGCCCCTTTGCGGGCGACGCGTCGGTTGGCGCTGGTCCGGTTCATGTCACGGGTTTGGACGTTGGCCCCATAGGCCCTCACGTCCGGAGCTTCCCGGGTTTGACCGCGAAACACAAGGACTCATGCGGGACAGGTTGTGTCAAACTGCGATTGGTCGCCCGGTTCAGCCACTCGCTGCATCGGCGTCGGATCACCCGCAGCAAGAGCCGAACGGTCCAACTCCAACTTACCGACATCGACGGCTTCGCCGCCTACCAGCTCAGGGACATACAGCCCGGCGAGACTGCCGAGCTCCTTCTACCCTTTGAACCGCTCAGCAAAACGGTCAAAGGATGCGCTACCACCGATCAGATCGTTCTCACACACCGCACCGATCGTCCGGCGCTGCGCTACGGCCTTGACGGTCGCCACGTCGAGCAGCCACTGACCGCCGCAGATCTTGGCGACCTCCCCGTCCGCGCCGACCATCGATACACTATGCCGGTGGACGAGCACTTCAAGGAAGCCCTGCACAAGGCGTTCGAGTGCTGCACGGACGAATCCTCTCGCCCGCCGGCGCCATCTACATCTACAGCAAGTGCCCAGAGCCTGTGCCATGTGAAACCGGAGGATGCCACGCACGCCGATCACATCTCGAATACAAAGGCAGGGCGCGGTCGCCCCTGCACGTGGCGACGGACTGGCCGGGCGACTTCCCGAATGGCGCGCGGACGGTGGCTGTGTGAATCGTGGCAGGCGCGGGCGTCAACGCGCGGTTTACCGGCCCGCCTGCGGAGACACCCCTGCACTGGGCCGCCAGCAGCGACGACGTGTCGGTGCTGGCCGCGCTGCTCGACGCTGGTGCGGACATCGAAGCGCCCAGGGCAGTCATCGGAGCTGACACTCCCCTAGCCGATGCGGTGGCCTTTCGTCAGTGGAAGGCTGCGCGCCGATGGGTGGAACGTGGAGCGCGAACGACGCTATTGACAAGCGGCAGCGCTTGGCCTGATCGATCGTGTACAGCAGCACTCCGCAGGCGACGCCGCACCCGAGATTGGCCGATCCGGGCGAGAATCCAGAAAGCACCTTGAAATGTCTTATTCATGGGGCATGTTTGCACCAGCCCTAAGCACTTATGACACCAACCAGACTCACTTATGAACTCTGTCCCTCGTCTTGCCTGCCACGCGATCCTGTGGGTCGCGCTTCTCCACAGCTCACCCGCCGTCTTCGCCGCCATCTCAGACGCCGAATTTCAACGCCTCTTCGATGATCTCGACGCGAAGACCTACCCGGCACGCGAGGCGGCCGCGAACGATCTCGTGCGGCAAGCGAGGCTTGGGAATCTCTCGCCAGACCAGATGAAAATCCTTCAGCGGGCGGCCGCTGAAGCCAAGGGACCCGATGGCAGCGGGCTCCCGCTCGAGGTCAACCAACGCGCACGGTTGGTCTTGGGCAGGATTCTGCAGGGGCTGCCCGCCTACGCGAAAATCTACTCGCTGGTGCAGATCAAGGAGCAAGGCTATCTCAATCCGGCGGACGTCCTTTCCACCGCACCGTTTCGATTCGACAGCGCCGCCGGCCGGTTCCGCGAGCGCACCTACCCGGATCTGCTCAGGCTGGAGGAAAAATGGCAGGCTGTCCGGAATGCCGTGGACGACGGCAATCCAGATGCCTTGGACAAGGCGCTGAAGGAGTTCAAAGACTATGTCGATGCGCTCCCGACCGGCATCATAGAGTCGCTCCAACTCCGCGACGACGCCACCGGCGCTCGGATAAACCGGCCCGGGATGGCGGCTCTGATCCAGCAGGCCCGCGACTGCATCCCCGATTTTCGAAATCAACTCTTCAACCTCGGCGCCGCGGCCAACCCCGGGGCCGCCGCCCCGCTGCAGATTCCGGCAGGGAGGCCCGTGCAGCTCGCGGGGATCCCGGATCCGTCGGGGGCCGTTCATGGCTTCGGACTGGACATCACCGACGTCACCAGCCCTGGAAATCTGCTCTTGCTCTACCCGAGCGATTTGAACTCGCTTCGGGCAGCACCGCCAGGATTCCAGTTCGTTGCGCTTCCGTTGGAGCTCGCTGCAACCGGCGGCTTGGATGTCAACGGGCTCGTGCGAGTGAGCATCGAGTACGGCGATTTCCAGTTGATGGGCAATCCGGTCTTGGATCCAGGCAACCTCGAGTTCGTTCGGCTGGCGAACGGGGAGGCTCAGTTTCTTCCCGCGTTCAACGACTTGGGCGCGAGCGTTTTATCCGCCTCTTACACACCCTCAGCCGATCCATCCGCCGATGATTTTGGTTTGTTCGCAGTCGTCCAGCGGGCGCCCGAGACGGGCAGCACCGCCGGGTTGCTCCTCGCGGCGGCGGGCCTGCTGGCATGGGTGGCACTGCGCCAACGCACGGCAGGCATATCGCGGCGGTGAATCCAGCGAAACTCCGCTCTCGCGGTCCCTGTGGCCCACGCCCGTGGGAAACTCGATCCCGGGCGATCAGTTCGGGCGGGCGAAAATGGGTCCTGGAAAGGGTCGTGGAGACCAAAAGTAACTGCCGGTAGAGCGTCAACAGTGAGTACCCCTTTGCGGAGGGGATGGAACGAATGGCCGGAGACCATGGGCATGATGTTCGCGATCAAAGCCAAGGTTAGCGACCCGTGGGCAGAGACGCTCGTTTTCGGCGCGCAGAAGACGATGTACGGTGGAAAGGACATCGCCAACGGCGATACGATCTTCGTCCTCGCCAGCGAGAACGAAGGTGGACCAGGCCTGATCGCAAGCGGCATTGTCACCTCGGCTAAGGCGCGCGCGAAGAAACGCGGGATCGCCCGGCAAACGCCTCGCGTGACCATCACAATCCAGCGTACCGCGCGCGCGAAGCGGCGCCTGGGGCGGAGCGAGTTGAGACTCTTCGCCGACTGGAATGACGGTCGCCCCGAGACCGAGCTCAACTTCAAATTCTATCGTCAACCAACGAACAAGATCGCCGGCATATCAGATGAGGCGGCGGCTTTCCTCCGCGGATTCTTTTGACGCCGCCAATTTCGAGACGAACGTGACATAGGCTTCCCCGGGCGGTTGCGACCTCCGATTGCGTCCTGCGTTGAATCCCTAGCCGATGGCCCCGGAGCGCTCAAGCGAGGCCGCCAAGCAACCCCCTTTTTCGTCAGCCGCACGATGAGCCAGACCGTCGCCCCTATCCTGGCCCCGAACGAACCCACACCCCGAGTCCGGGTTGGGGCGGAATCGGTGTTCGATTTCAACCGTACCAGTTTGGCTTGTAGTCACGGTGGTTTATCGGGCGAGGATGCCTTCAGTTGAAGACCGGTCCGAATTGGTCGACCCGTGCCCACCAGCTCGGTGTCGGGAAGCACCCGGCGCTGACCACGAACCAGGGCGTTGCGCTTTCCGACAATCCAAACTCGCTCATGGCCAATTTCCGCCGTCCTACCCTGCTGGAGGATTTCATCCTTCGCGAGAAGATAACGCATTTCGACCACGAGCGGATTCCAGAGCGCATTGTTCACGCGCGGGGGACCGCCGCGCATGGATTCTTCGAGTTGACCACCTCGGCTCAACGAGACACCACCGCCGGGATACTCACCGAAGTCGGGGAGAAGACACACGTGTTTACTCGGCTATCGACCGTCGCAGGCGGCGTAGGCTCGGTGGATACCCTGCGGGACGTTCAAGATCTCCGGCGCCGATCAAGACTTCCACCGCCGCGACGTGGTTGAGTCCATCGGAGCGACTGCTCTTCCTGAATGGGAATTCGGCGTGTAACTAATCATGCAGAGCCCGAAGACCTACCTTACTTTCTGCGTTCGGTGGCCCAAACGTCGGGGGCCGCCTCTACCCACCAGTTCTACCAGTTCTATCAACTTGGGAGCTATCTTCTCCAGAGGCAGGACAAAATCAACATCGCCGGTCTTGATCGAGGTCTCCGGCATGCTGAAATCTTGTGACGTGGGGCGGTCTTGCGCGATGACCTTGCCACCCTGCTCCTTGACGATCTGCACCCCGAATGAGCCGTCCCCGTCGCCACCCGTGAGGACCACGGCAATGGCGTTCTGCTGGTAGACCTCGGCCACCGAAGCGAACAGTGGCTCGGCGGATGGTCGGGCAAAATGAACTTTTTCCGCAGTGGATGAGGAAAGTTCGAGGCGCCCTCCCGTTCCGACCAACAAATGGTGGTTTGGCGGGGCCACAAAGACACTTGAATGGCAGAGGACGTCGCCCGTCTGAGCCTGCCTGACTACCAAATAAGACCGGCTGTCTAAAATCTCCGCCAGGACACTCTTATGATCGGGAGAAAGGTGCATCACGATGGCAATGGCAGCAGGAAAGTCCGCGGGCAAGCCGCCCAGAATGACGGACAATGCTCTCAGGCCGCCGACCGAGGCCGCCATGGCGATGGCGCAACGAGCCGGACCGCATTGGGGAGGGCTCACGGGCAGCCCCCTGGGCGGGTTTCGCCGGTCGTGTTCATCGCCGTTGCGCATTTCGGCCGCAGCGTAGGGTGTTGTCATTGACTTCAAAGACAGCGTGTTGTGCATTCGTTTGGCATCGTACTGATGCGCAGACTGACTCTTCACCTTGCGAGAATGTGTCATTCAGTATAACAGGATGACACTATCCTGGAATACCTTACGCACACAATGGGGTGTTCACCCTATCGGAGATTCTCGTGGACCCAGCCCAGTTCGAACGCCTCCGGGCGGCGCGCCACAGTTTCGCACCCGAAAGGTCGAACACAAATCTTTAGGGGGTAGGAGTCAAAGCCCAGTTCGGCCGCGCTCTCAACGTCCATCGAACGCGGTAGGAGCCACAGTGCAGACAGTATGGCGCCGAACGGACATTGCCCCTGCCTGTGCCAACGTCCGTGTTGTTCGAGGCTTGGCGCGGTGAACAAGAATTGAACGAGAGGAATGTGCAGCCTGTTTAGGCCGCCGCACCAGGTGTCAGGCGGGACCTTCGTCAAGGTCAGAAGCAATTTGAACACCAGGACAAAAGCGAGTCGCACCCGCCCGGCGAAATTCCAGCCCGCACCCTCCTCCGTCAATCCTCCCGGCTACTAAATACGGGAGCACCCGCCACCGCCGCCGATCCAGGAACATCCGTCGTGTGGCCGACCTAACCGGGTAGCTGAGCACGCTAAATCGGTTGCGCCCTTCTGCCATTCCTGCTCCGGATCTCGGGAAAGGAGAGGTCTTTACATCGTTCGGGCAGCGGTACCGGTCCCAGGGGATGCTCAATTACATCCGAGCGGGGTGGGACTTAACCAACACTCGATCACGGCGGCGCGATTCTCGGACTTGGGACTCCACCACAGAAACGGTCCCCGCCATGATCTTCAAGTCCAGCCAGATTGACTTGGTGCGGGCATAAAGAATGTCGAGTGTCACCATCTCCGTGAACGTGGTCTTGTTCTTTCCGCTGACCTGCCATAGCCCAGTTAGCCCCGGCAGCGTGTCGAACCGCGCATACTGCCATGGACGATAACTCCGCTCTTCGTGGGGAGTGCAGGGCCTTGGGCCTACCAGGCTCATTTCGCCGCGCACGACGTTAATCAGTTGGGGAAGTTCATCCAGCCCGGTCGCACGCAACATGGCGCCGAAGGGAATCAATCGTGGATCGCCTGCCGCGTCTAGTTTGGTCAACGGTACGTCGCACTGCAGCAATTGACTGAGATGTCGTTCGTGTGCACCCGTGTCCGAGCCCTCTCTCATGGTACGGAATTTCCAACACATGAACCGAGAGCGTCGATGACCAACGCGTTCCTGTTTGAAGAATACCCCCCCTGGTGAAACCGTCTTGATGACGGCAGCCATCAACGCTGCCAGCAACAGGACAGCCGGCAGCGCCAGGAGGATACAGGTTATATCTAGAGTGCGTTTCCAAAAGGGAACCGCCGTGGGGTCACACGAGACCTTCCTGCGGGCGCAGCGTTGGAGGATTGGCATCGGTTCCACGAACGAGCTGCCAGCGGACTCGTGGAAGCGCATGGCTTTGGCACGAGCATCAAGAGATATTTTCATTAGGATAAGGTGCGAAATGCCCGGGCGACAAGCGCCTCGTTTATTCTCACGCTGCCGCTGCGCGCCCGGCTGAGTCGCAATCCACACGCAGGGTGGTAGAAGCACATGAGCCGTGCCTGCCGTTCGGATAGTCCGGCTGCCGTCCGTGTCGTCCACGCCTGCCGCAAACGACGGTGGCTCTCTCATGTCTGCTCACATCGCTCATTTGGACATGTCTTTCAGCTAGCTACCTTACATACCTACCACTTCGAACGCTATGGGGTGTTTACCCCATTGGCGAGTTCGAATGAAATGTTCAATCTGGATGGGGCTGTACGGTCCGGCTCACCAAGAAGCGGCGGCAAACACAACCCCCTTTAAGTAATCGGAGTGGCGGCTGCGTACACAATTATGGTTTGGGGCACTAATATACCAATGCAACGATCTTATCACGATTTCGCCCGGGTTACTTGACGGAAGCTCGGCTCCGGAATGATACAAGGTAGGGTTTCACCCCATAGCAACCTCACAGCTTGATAGCTAGTATATACGAGTTGGTAACCGCGTCGGTTTCGTACAATCGACGTCCTAATGACGCTGTCAGGCAGACAGCCAACCACAGACAGAAACAAACAGAAGTAATAACATGAAGAAACAAGCTAGATCCAAGTTAATTCTCACAATGGCAGCCGTACTGGCGGCCCCGACCCTGTTGGGTTCGACAATTGTCCTGCGTCTGGATCCGATTAATTACAGTGCGTTCCCTGGAGGAGAGTACAACGCGCAACTGACGGGGCTCGTGGCTGGTGAGACTCCCAGCCAAATCCTGGCCGGGTACAATGCCCTGGCTAAAACAGTCGCCGACGGTCAGACCGGCTTCCAGACGTTCTGTACGGACGAAACCGAGCCTTTCACGCCAGGCAAAACCTACGAGGGCGTACGCAATGACCGTGTAGTGGCAGGCGGCAGCCACCCCTTCCCCCCCCCCGTCACCCCCGGCGCGGGTATCCT
>ORMF012271116.1_pt1 | contig 10289 bp, 7 predicted proteins | sample 1779871 | NCBI WGS metagenome assembly ORMF01 (sample SAMEA104232316, study PRJEB22302) | groundwater metagenome | biome: forest; feature: aquifer; material: groundwater | place: USA | collected 2011-08-07 | depth 5.4 m | reverse complement strand
TTTTGTCTTGGTACGTAAGAATATCTGTCACGTTTTCAGCGACGTGAGCGCAAACGCTTGAGATAGCCTCTTGATAGTTACGAATCAGTCTCGCCCCAGTACTGGTAAGAAAATCCTTCTGCGATTGAAGCCGTACCTGTGTTTGCCCGGCGACTCGTTGCACCTCGGTTCGTATATTCGTTATGAGGCGTTCAATTGAGATAAATCGTTTGTATACATTTGCGGAAGCATCGGAGAGCTTCTCTCGTTTATCCGATAGCGTCTGTTCGAATGAGGAAAGGATGTATGTCTCTGTGCGGTGCAATTCGTGTGTAGCATCATCCCAAGACTCATTTATCTTTTGCGCAGCGGCCGTAGGGGTAGATGCGCCGTGATCTGCGACAAGCTGAACAAGTGTTATATCCGCATCATGCCCGATGCCGGTGATTACGGGGCATGGGTAGCCAGCAACGAGCCGAACCAGAGCCTCGTTGTTAAATGCCTGTAGTGACTCAAGAGAGCCCCCTCCGCGCATAATCACGACAACATCCATATCCTGTTGCGCCATCGTCTGTAGTGCGGCGTGCAGATCGTGGATGGCATCTTTGCCCTCAACACGAGAGTCTACGAGTGTAATTTCGAACCCATATCGTCCGATGTTTGTAGAAAAGTCCTGCATAACTACACCCGCCCGTGAAGTAATAACCCCGATCTTGTGAGGGAAACGAGGAAGTTGTCGCTTGCGAGCATCCTCAAAAATACCCTCTGCGGTCAATTTTTTCTTCAGCTTCTCATATTCCTGCTTGAGTTTTCCTTCGCCTGCAAGCTCGATGGTCTGTGTTTGAAATGTAAATTTCCCGTATGGCGCATATATTTCAGGTGTGCCGGTGAGTATCACCTGCATGCCATCCTCCAGATCAAGAGCATTACGCTCGTAGACTCTTCGCCAGATCATGCAATTCAGCAATGCGTTCTGCTCACCGTCTTTAATTGAGAAATATACAGCCGGTCCGTAGGCGTCTTTCACACTTGTGACTTCACCGTACACTCGTGCAGAAAGCTCTGAGAGAGACGTGTTTACCGTTTCTATATAATCGGCTACAGAAACTGGTTCAGAGGGTTCCATGTTCATTCCTCTATCTTACTCCAAAGGTGCTGCCAGATGTGATACATGGCAATCGAGTCCAATCCACAATATTTCTTCAGGTTTGCAGTAATCTGTGTACGTTCGGCGGGAGTTGTTTCCGGAGCAAACATTCTAACCCATTCTCTTACGGCTTGACCGCCGTCACGTATATCGAGGGAATCGTATCCCAACTTCGTTAATGCTGGCAATACTTTTTTCAAGGTGGTACGACCCTCAAAGCCAGGATGCACGTAATACTGATTCTGGAATATCTTTCGAAGATCCCAGAGGCTTGCGTTCACCATCTCAAAGAACGAAGCTGCGCTGGGAACACGCTCAGCCATGTCATTGTTCACCCCTCTTTCAAACGAAATACTCCATGCAATCACAGTACCTCCTGGCTTTATTTGATTCTGTAAATTAGCTATGGCGCTTTCAGTCGGGTCGGTACTCTCTATGTGCAAAAATTCGAAATGTTCCGGTTTGCCCTTTTGATCATGTAGAACATCAAGTGAATATTGAAACGGGATTTTCTTGTAGGGCGCGTATCCGTCATGCGGTGGCACTGCAAGCCCGAAAGCTTCGTAGTCAAAAAAATATAGTGGGTAACGCAAAGCACCCAACTCGGCTCTTATTGCTTCAACATCTATGATCGGTTTCTTGGTACGATGCGCGTTCACTTGATTCCATTGATTCTCAGTTAAGTCGAAATCGTGGGGTATATCTTCGAGCTTGTGAATCTTCCGTTCCGTAAACAACCTTAACTTCTTTTCGCGAATGTTTGCGATGTCGTGTACGCCATAATCCGCCATATCCGGATTGGAGTGATCAAAAGTCTCGCAATGGCTGTTTCGACCACTGTAGATACAATCACACGGCCCAGTTGGTTCTTTTTTGCGTGAGAGATATTCTTTTGCCCCGTCCATTTTGGATTTAATTTCCTCCATGCGGGCTACAACTTTCTCTGTAACATCTTCTAACGTAAAAAGCGCATCTACATCAACCTCGCCCCAGCGAACGTATTCTTTATTTACGTGAATCAGCGAATAGTGGCCCACAGGAATCTTGGATAGCTGCAACACGACACCCTGAAACGCCAAATCTGTTATGTGATCCTCTTCCTCAGGTCCGTCTTCTTGGACGGCGTTGGAGGCTTTAACCTCGCAAAGATCCCAGTTCTGATTAGTCTTGTTGTACTTCAGGACATCGCACTTTGCGAGAAACGCGTCCGCCAGAAAAGAGGCCTGGAAAATTGCTGACGTTTTCGCTTTGATATGTTTTGCTGTCTCCTTCTGACCCTCTGCGCCAGTTTCCGTAATCTCGACTCCTGCAGGAAAGAGCTTTCGGGCATAAATTTCAACCTCGTTCCCTTGCTCGCGAAGCTGAATGCCGAATCCTGATGCCGTAAACAGGTCGGATAGATCGGGACGGTAAAGCTTGAGCCATGCGTTTTTGGGACACTGTAAGAAAACTTTGAAAGTCGATTTAGAGATGATCATCGGAGTCGAACTCATACGGGAGTTTGAGTCAATTTCTTAATATAGTGGTCAATGTCGTCCAGCACGTCGTCCCTATGCTCGAACCAGTGCTGCGACCAAATTCGGTATAACTTCCATCCGTAAGCTTCTAGAACATCCTGACGTATTCGATCTCGTTCACGGGCTGAATGCGACGAATGGTATGCCGCTCCGTCGCATTCGATCCCTAGTATGTAATGATTTTTTGTCTTCGGATCAATAATTGCGAGGTCAATCTTGTAGCCTGACGCACCAACCTGTGGCTGTACAGTATGGCCACGTTTCTCTAAGGCAGCTCTGACCGCAATTTCAAAATCGCTATCAGCCTCAGCCATTAGGTCTGTCTGCAACGTTTTGCTTGCGTTCAACGTTTCAATACCATCCTTGGCGTATTCGAGATATTTTTGCAGAAGCTGGACACCTCTTTGTGTGCTCTCTCCAATCTTGATGTCATGCGCGTGTATCGATGCAACGCAGATAAGACTCTCTCGTGCTCTCGTTACGGCTACGTTGAGACGACGATACCCATACGCAGAATTCAATGGTCCAAACCGCTGTGCGAAGGTTCCTTTGGGGTCCTTGCCATAGCAGATTGAGAGCATGATTACATCACGCTCGTCGCCCTGAACGGATTCGAGATTGGTTATGAAAAAGGCGTTCTGTGCATCATCAGACTCCTCGTCGAGAATAGCCTGAAGCTGAGGATGATCTTTGAGCCTCGTCTGCAAGGTATCGCGTATTTCTTCTTCTTGCGCAACACTGAATGCGATAACACCGAGGCTCTTTTCTGGGGTTGTCTTCGCGTGTCGGATGCACAGCTCGGCTATTTTTTCGGCCTCTACGAGATTTGTGTTCCGCTCCTCAGAGTATTTGTATACACCGTTCACATGTACGAACTCGATGCCTCTTTTCCCCGGCGTCGCACTCGGGAATGTAACGAGAGGCTGATTGTAGTAGGAGTAGATGTAGTGGTTGGAAAATGCGATAAGATCCTCAGATTTGCTTCGGTAGTGGTATTTGAGCCATGTCTTAGAGCCGCCCAGTATGCTGATGGCGCTTTTAAGGATGCTTTCATAGCCCGTTGAAGCAACAACCTCTTCGTCTTCTTGTTCGTCGTCATCTGCGGACGAGAAATTGAAGAACGGCGTCGGCGGCAATTGATGTTCGTCTCCAATCACGACCACTTGTTTTGCTCTAGCGATTGCACCAAGCGCGTTCTCAACGGTCATCTGGGATGCCTCGTCGAAGATTACGACATCGAACTCTACACTGCCGTATTTCAGATATGACCCAACCGTCAGCGGGCTTAGCATCCAACAGGGCTTCATCTCTTGAATGTGATCTGCATAGTTTTCAACGAGCTCGCGTATTGGCTTGTGCTGTCGAGTCTTCTCTGCTTCGCGACGGAGCACCTTTTCGGCTATCCCGCCGGTATTTTTGCTGTGCGCGATTCCAGCTCTTAGTGTGGTCAAGATTCTCATCCGATTTGCTTTGAGCGATTGCCTATCGAGTTCTCTAAATTCTTTAAGGACTCTCTCGTGTTTTTCTACGTCAAAGCCCTGCAGAATCGGGTACGCTTCGCACGCCTTCTCGACCCACTCTGCGTAAAATGAGGCAAGGTATATTTCTTCCAGCGGCACTGCGTCGGTCTGCGTCTGGGCCAAAAGATCTACAAACCATGCGAGGCCGTGTTCACTCGCGACATGCTTGTGATGTTGAAAGCGCATCCATTCCTCAAGACCGGAAGCATCATTTTCGAGATCAGCGAGCAATGTGTCTAACGTACTGAACGATGAGGACTTGTAGTTTCCGGGAATGCTGTCGTTCTCGTACAACGTCCCGATGGCGTTGAGTGCTGCGTCGCATTCCCGATGCCACTTTTGCACGGCAGACAGATTCTTAGAAATAGCCTCGCAGTATGAATAAAGTTGCCGCAAGGTACAGCGTCCAGAAAAGAACGCCCGGAGCGTATCAAGACTCTCAACGTGGGTGTGTATGGCTTTTAGCACGTTCGCATCAGACAGAATGCGATCCACAGAGACCCCAATCACTCCGGAGACGCCCGACTCCTCGATATCATGGAGATGCCCTGCGGCTTCGTTGAGAATGTTTATATCAGCCATCAGTTCTTCCAACGTGTACCGGACTGGGTTGGTATCAAGATGCTTTTTCACTGCGTCATAAGCTGTGTGTACTTTCTTATGGGCGGATCCGAAGCTGTCGAGAAAACGGGCCGCATCGGACAATTTCATCGAGTTTATGTCCTTCGCAGAGAAGTCCTGAAGAGCAGACCATTGCGGGAGAAGCTGTTCACTGATGGCTGCGATTTGGCCTGATAGCTCCCTACACTCTTCGTTCAGTGCGATATCGAGAACACCGGCGTCAAGCTTGTCGATGGCGTTCAGCTCGAGATAAGCGGCGATCATATCTACCGTCGATCCTATCTGCACAACAGAAACGCTGCTCCCCGAATCGAGCGAACATTGCTGCATAAGCTGTTTTGACTCTTCGTCATGGCGTCTTCTCGAGCGAAGCCGAGCTGCGGCACTCTCTGCGACCTCTTTCAGGGGTCGGAACCCATTTGGCTTCGATAAAACACACCACTGCTCGATCTTCAACCGGTCAAGTTTGTATGCGCTACTGAACACGCGAAAGAACGTCTTATACCCAGTGGCGAAGCGCTGCTCAATACCGTTCACCTCGTCATCAATGAGATCGTTGATGTGTACACCGTACTTTGCGAGAACCTCTTCCGATTTCTCAATTTGAGATCCGAGCAGAGCCAACGTTTTTAATGTCTTTTGTGCCGTTGCAAGGGCATCTTTCGACATGCTCATTATCGGAATCCGATTCTTCTCTATGCGATAAAAAACGGAGTTCTGCCGGTACTGTTGCAGGGTTATGCCGGAGAGCTGTTTTGGTAGTTTTCCTGGAATCGTCCGTAGCAGTCGTACCACTTCGTCGAGCGCGGTATTGATTTGGGGTGTATAAAGCTGTTCTAGAGCAGCGGTGAGGGATATGGCTTCTGCTGCCCCTTCTGTTTTCGGACTCGTCCATTCATTAACCTTGCGAATCGGTTTGGTCGCCACAATCTTTCTGTACGATTCGGCCGCAGCTGTTGCACGTTCAGTAAGAGAACGTGATGTCTGTATATCCTTGTCGGCAAATGGCTGCGATGAATACGTAGCTGGGTCTAAAACTATATACCGAGCGGGATCGGCCATCAGTCCAATAATCTGCTCAGCATTCTCAATCGTTTTAGGTTCCAGTCGCGTCCCAGCGATACGAGCAATCTGTTTTATATGCTGACGCAACTCTTTGAGTGCGGCCAAAATTGAACGGCCTGCACCGGCCGTACTGTGTTTGCGATTCACATATGCCCATTTGCTGTCGGAAGCTTTACCGATTAGCGTTTTGTATGGATTGAGGTCGGCCATCGAGGTCTTCTGATCCTCGAGTTCTGCGTACTCGATGTCATCTACGGCTTTGCCGCCCCATGCGACTCTCATCTCCTTCGCCCTATCACTGAGGCCTGCGAGTTCTCCGAAAACCCAGTAAGGGCTCCTGTCGAGAGACGGGAGAGGTTCAATGATTACCTTGGAGTACTCTTTGATGATATTGAGTCGTTTTGATCTCTTTTCGAGTATCTCGTCATATTCTCGGTTGCCGTATTGATTGAGATTGCGTGCCACTCTATCGCGTGAGTTGACCAAGTCTCGAGCAAATGTGGCACGTGATCCACGATACTCATACAGCGGGAGGCAAAGATCAGCGAGGTTTACAGAATCAAAAGTCATTTTTTGCCTGTATACAACATCGAGAGCTGCCTGCTTCTCGCACACAAATAATATCTTTTTTTCACGCGCCAAGAGGTTCGCAATGATGTTGGCAATCGTCTGACTTTTGCCTGTACCCGGTGGTCCGTGGATTACCATGTGTTTCCCCGACAAGACTGTGCGTATTGCATCTGTCTGGCTGCTATCAGAATCGTGAATCGTATAATCCTCCTCCGCAGTAAAGAAATCATCGATTGAAGTCGGATCTTCGGTATCGTCAATTGCTCCCGTGCTATCGTCCTGTGGTAAAGAACTGCCGCCACAGATGCTCGATATAAAATCGTGGCTCAACATTTGTGACTCGTATCGCTTCAGATCCTCGTAGATTTGCTGACCGTGATACGTAAACTGCCCGACATACACTCTCTCGGATACTGTCGCGGTAATCATGCCTTCTTGAAAACTCGTTTTCAACTGCTTCAATATTTTCGGAAGCTGATCGTAACTCTCGGTCACTGACTCCGATATGGAAGGGGTGGCAAGTTTGTTCTGCCACATCCACGTCACGAGAACGGGATTGATTTGTATTGGATAAAGAGTGAGATCGACCTCTAAAGTACTCATTTTAGGTTGGGTCCTGGGAGTTACCAAACTTACAGGAATGAGCATGACCGGTGCGATATACACTTGATCTTTTACTTTGTCGGCAGATCCACGACCGTGAGGGGTCATCTTCCAATTGACCTCTCCTACAGCGAGAAATAAAGTATTCAAGCCGTGTTCCTTGAATGTCTTAGCTGACAGCCGCTGCAATCGAGATATCTGATTCAGTAATTTTTCCCCGCGTAATACTGTGTGCGTATTATCTTTTTCTTCAGGATCTACTTCAGCCTCACCTTGTGCTTTTCTTTTTTCACGACGCGCTTCCGCATCTAGTATCTTCTTATGTGGAAACTCCACGCATACTTCAGAGGGAGCACCCAGATATTCTGCGCACTCGTCCAAGGATAGGTCGAACTCGAGTCTGGCCCCTTTGTCGGGATACTTGAGCAATCTGTTGCGTCTTGAAAGGTCGAGTGCTTTATCTGTATACCACTTAAATATTTTCTGATCCTTATTTAATCCGTCGTCCGGTGGCGTAGTGGCATGGTTGTTTTTTCGCTTGTTCTCCGCGGATCCTTTTCCGGCTTTCTGGCGATCATTTATCTGTTTTTTAGCCATAATTTGGTCTTCATATTCGACTTCATGAGTTTAGCACTTTGGAGCTAAAGAGGAATCAGTCTCTGCTCTGCGTGTCCTCTATCCGCACTTTTACTATTCTTTCGAGCATTCCGTCGGAATCTCGTTGCAGTGCCGTTTGCACGTTTCCTAGATGTTCAACGCCGAACAAGAAGGCTAGATCTTTTTGGAGCAAGTCGCGAACAATGATCCATAGTGTACTTATAGGGTGGTACGTGCCCTTATTCGCCTTGTCGAGTGCGCTAGTGAACGTTTGTAGCGCCTCGGAATTTATACCCCATATATTAGAGAGACCTGCCTGCACATTTGTATCATTCAAAACGTCGCTTCCGTTAAGACGATCAAGCGACCAGAACCACCAAAGTACGAGTGTTCGTTCGACATGATCTAAGACTTCTATGGGCGCATTCGCAAATATACCGAGCGCTTCGATTTTATCGGCATCCGATTCCGAGGCTTGTAGGATACCGTCATAGAAGTGGCTGATATAGATCGGGATGATTGAAAAAAGTTTCTGGATATGTTCGGGCTGATTCTTGATTAGATTTTTTGTAGACTGCCTGAGTGCGTCTAGCTTTTTGAGTAGAAGTAATTCGTCGCGATCTCTCATATCGTTTCTTTTATCTGCTATGTCTTCCCAGTGGTACGAGAAGAGAAAGCCCACCACGCAAGACAGAGACCAAGAACGAGAAAGACGGCAGCGATAACGAGAGCTACGTAGTCGAAGATGCCGCTAAAAGCAACTGCTGCGTCCGCTACAACGTTCGTACACTGTTCCGGTACGGTTGGGGCTATGTCATAAAAGCGAGAGAGGCCGAGATAAAACAAAGCAGGTGCGAGGTAGAGGTAGGAGGCAACCGCGACACTGATTGCTACTACCGCAGAAGTAAGCACGAATATGTTTTGCCGATTCATAGCCAATTCCAGTACTTAAGAAGAAGCGCGAGACCGAGAACCGCGCAGATGCCCAGTGGTAACCCAAACATGAAGAAGAAGAACCACGCCATGCCACGCGTCGTCTCAGCGCTTTCTTTGTTCCTCTCGATTAGTTCGTTAATGTGCTGTCGAACTACAGGATCTTTTAGTCCCAAGTCTACTAGCTTGCCTCTCTGTTCATTCGTGAGATTCCATTCCATATTTTCAAATAAAAAACCAGCTGGTAATGCTGGCGCAGGTACCACTGAACCCCGTGCCAGCAGAGCCTTGCGGCCCCATGCCCCTTTCGAGACATGACCCAACGAAGAGTCGCTGAACACGGGGTTCAGTATCTTCGTTGGGATTTGACGTCATGACCTCGTTGAAAACGAGATTTTAGACGCTAGCCTTTCGGCAATTTATAGGGTGTGTGCCACTATTCTACCACTCACAAAGCGCAGCAAAAGAGGCGGTACCATCTGGGTAGCCGCCTCTAATGTTTTCCTTACTCCACCCGCTCGACGCTGTGGACTTCGAGATCCCCTTCGCTCATCTCGATCGCTGTTTCCTCCCATAGCGTACCGAGGTAGATATGTGCCTCAATTTTCCTTCGAGCTTCTTCAGCGCTATCAGCTTCGAACTCTACCGGAAGCAACTCGGATTCTGATAGCCATACGCGATATAAGGCCATAATCGCTATCTCGCAAACCTCTGGATCAGACTTGAGATTTCGTCTTTCGTCATGGAGTCCAGCGTTGATGCGATCTGCTCTCTGTCACCCTCGTCCTCGACGTTCAAGCTCAGAAGCTGACGTGCGTACGATTTCTGTTTCTCAGTCGCAAGATCGGAGCTTTCCTCCGGCTTCGCCTTGTACGCCTCTCCGAACGCTTTTGGGCTTTTTCGGTCGTACTCATCAAGACGAAGTGAATCCATGACCTTGCAGGCACTATTGGCCGCACTCAGAAAAGCTGCGTTGAGACAAATGAATGCCGTTCGCTCGATGCTTTTATTGATGCGAGTGAGAATTGCCGTGCCGTGTCCTACGCCCAAAGGCTTACCATCCAAACTTAATACGCATTTAACAGCGATGAGTCCGGGTGTCTTGAGCGCGGACAATGTGCCGGTATCCTCGGAAAACGTAGCCGAGAGATGATATGTCTCGCATAGCCTCCTGATTTCTCTGCGGATTGGGTGCTCCGGATCCTGCGTGTCTTGCGCTTTCTGTTGGAGCGACTGCACCGGATGCATTCGTGGTTGGATTGGGGATCGGACTGGTCGGTTCGGATAGGTTGTCTGGTTCATAATCGTTAGTGATTCTTCTAATGGTAATTTCGTCCTTGCGGTAGATAACCTCTATCGGTGTCCCTATCGCTAGTTTTGATACCGCTTCAAGCATCCGATTCGAAATGCGGATGCAGGGAGTATCTGTTGTGCCAGGCGTTCTTACGACAGTCATTCTCCTTACGGTCATGACGTTATTTTCTGCACTTGGCGACGATGAAAAATGTTCACGACTCTTCTGACCTTCCGAACTTTCTTCTCATCGTCCGGATCTTTCATTTCGATTATCGTGATGCTTTTCAACGCCTTGCTACCTTTGCGAACGGTGTACCCTTGGGCCAGCCAAGAACTGAACGGCATAGCATCAGTGGACGGGTCGAAGTCATCGGCGGCTTCATCCCCGAATTTTTCACGAATTTGTTCACGAACGTCCTCGGCAGTTTTCTCACTACCTCT
>ORMF010466106.1_pt1 | contig 10290 bp, 9 predicted proteins | sample 1779871 | NCBI WGS metagenome assembly ORMF01 (sample SAMEA104232316, study PRJEB22302) | groundwater metagenome | biome: forest; feature: aquifer; material: groundwater | place: USA | collected 2011-08-07 | depth 5.4 m | reverse complement strand
CTTTATCCATAAGTACCAGGGAAACGGCAGTAGCGAAGGTGTGGGTTTTGCCCATCAGGGCTTTGAGGATGATTTTGGCGTCTTCTCGCCCATTAGATTTCCCAAAGGTCTGAGTACGGAGAATTGCCATGGAGTCGGCGGCAATCACCAGGCTCTGGGCATTTTCCGAGAGATTGTAGACGCGTGGATGCTTGACGACCTCGTCGACTTTGGCGCGAGCCCGACGCTGCAGCATGCTGAGAGGGTTTTTGTCCATGATCGTGCTTTCGTCTACGTGGGTGACGATAACGCGAAACCGCATCCCTAGCTTCTCTAGAAGCGTTTTGCGGCCTTGCGATTGGCTCGCTAGGATAATCTCAATGGGGTAGATGATGGGAAATTGTGAAGGGCGAAAACTGATGTTCATTGGTTGTATTATACCGCATCAGCGGCAGTTTGACTAGTGAAAGATCACCACGTCTGCCTGCATCACCGAACCGATACCGTAGCCAACCAGTAAGGTGGGTTGGTCACATTTGAGCATCCCTTGTTTGATCATTTCAGTGGCGTGCACTAGGAACGTACCGGCGCTTATATTATTTATGCCTGCATGATGCATGAGCCAAGGGATGGAGATCTCTTTGGGAAGACGCTGTACGATGCTCCGATCTATTTTTTTCCCAATGAATTCGCCACTGGCGTGAATCCCTTCAAGGAGCCGGTTAATATACTTGTTGAGCCCCGTATTGACGGGGTTTGCCGGTTGGTGGCCAGCAGCCAAGGGGCTTAATTTCCCATACAGACTTCCTTCTTTGACATAGTCAAGAGCTACATCCACTACGAGCCGCGGCATATACCGGCTAAAAAATTTAAAGGTATCAAACCCATTCATTTGCGCGTATGGCCCCTCTGGTGCAACCATGCGGACAAAGATGCCTTCGTTCGTCCGTGCGATGGCATCCTCGGATCCTTCCGTGACTTCATACCATGGATAGAGCGGCTTTTTTCCTTCGGTGGGCAACTCGTACGTATGGTGGATCTTAATGACTCCTTTTTCGTCTTTGACAAAGATGGTGCGACCGGTGATATGCTCAATATCTTTCCCCGGCACAAATGCGATTGCTCCGCCGCCGTTCCCAAACGTGCGCATGAGTTTAATATCTTTGGGATCAACCTGACTACCGGATAAGCTGTCTAAGCCCACGACCACGCTTGGACCGATTGTTTCCCCTTGTTGGGAACGCCTGGTTAAATCTATTATGGCCCCAAGAGCGCTATTGCAGGCTTGGCCGTAAAACTGAACAGTATCCACGGTGATGCCCCATTGGGAAAGAATGTGTGCAACCCGTTTGGGTGTATCGGCAATGGAGGAAATAGAACCTACGACTAATGTGTCAATATGCTTCCAGTCGCGACGATCGACAACCATTCTTGCAAGCATGGCGCCACGCAAGGCCTGGAGAGCCTGGAATTCGGGCGAAGACATATCCGCGTCCTGGGGATAATAGTACCCGTGTGGAAATCCCGAGTTCCTGATCATTTCCCGCGTTTCTGGTGTTAAGACCCCCAGTTTCTCAGCAACGCTCTCGAGTAACGGACTATCTATGAGGTCTCCCCATGGTCCAACGGCAACCTGGATGTTTCCTAATTGTGCGTGTTGTTCTTTGGCAAATGGATAGTCCTCTGGGTGCTCCATGATGTTGGCAAGCGCAGCATCAGTGGTTTCGCCAGAAGGAATGCGGTGGCTTGGTGTCTTTTCCGGGGCCTGGAAGATCAGTTGGTCTGTGGGAACAGAGACAGGATCCGGAGTGGAGAGTGGTTCTTGTTGGCGTTGCGACGGGTGATATGCTTCAGGTGTCATAATGATGTGTCCCCGATAGGAATCGAACCTATATCGGAGGTTTAGGAAACCTCTGCTCTATCCAATTGAGCTACGGGGACTATCTGGGGCAAAACCTTACGGTTTTTCCCCAACGATTTTCCCTAATATGTGTCGCGAGCTATTCTCACTCGTATCGCACGCTCGCGACGAATTATACACCCTGTCCATAATTCTACTTGATTCTATGGTAAAATACTATGGTTACGGGGATTAGTTCAGTTGGTAGAACGCACGGTTCGGGACCGTGAGGTCCGCGGTTCGAGTCCGCGATCCCCGACAAAAAACTTTTGGTAGCGCGTCCCGCCAGGCGGGAAGGTCGGCAGTTCAAATCTGCCCACCCCGACAGATTTATCTCAAGTTGATGGTGTACAGATTTGGAAGTGTGGAAGCCCCGGGATTGAGATTGGTTAGCAAAATGATGCGCGAGCCGTTTGGCCAGGGCGCCATAAATCCATCGGTAAACGGCCCAGAATACACCGTGACCCAGTTGGTGCGATCATACTCCATGACATCAATTTTTCCATCGAGCATCAGGAGAAGGTGGCGGTTGGTAGGAAACCAGCGGATGGGAAGCACCATGGTCGTGGGTAAGGGGAAAGATGCGCTCGGTTTGGCGCGAGGTAATTTTAGCAAAGGAAGTTCTTTTTTATCTAATACAAAATAGTTTTTGTCTTCGCGGCTGTCATACACATAGAGTTTGCCTGGCTGAATTGTTCGATCTTCTTTGGTAGTATTTGTACCAATAAGCGCTGGTTTGATAATCTGGGGAATCGTCGCACTTGCCGTGGCTTCATAGAGGAGTTTGGTTTCATCTGGAGAGAACGCAATAATTTTGGCGCTACTCGAAGCTATATCGATAATGGGTTGTTTGAAGCTTACGAGTCGAGAAGCTTCTTTGGCCGCAAGATTATCCTGCCAGTCTCCCAAAAGATCTTGGTATGATGCGGTAACGATTTTAAAATCATCTAAGCGATTCGCTTGATACAGTCGGATACTTAAGCCATCAGCAATCAAAAGTTGTGTTGCATCTGGTGACCACGTCATACTGATCTTTTCTGGATCTAAAGTGGTATCCCAACTTGCGACGTGTTTGGGGTCGCGATTTATCCCTAGTGGCCGATCGACCAACTCATATACCCAGATGCCGGCATTTTTGGCCGCAGTTATTTCGTTTCCTTTCCCTGGAAAAGGCACGATATAGGCAATTTTGGTGCCGTCAGGAGAAAGTGTGGGTTTGACAACCCCAATACTGGTGAGTGGAGAAAGACTTGGGTTCGTAGGAAAAAGAAACGCATCGGCACGGGCCACGATTTCGCCCTGCACGCGAGTTTGTTTTTCCCAGGGAATGTAGCCTTCTTTGGTGATAGATACGGTGTACCAGCCTGGATCGACATTCACCGAGTTGTTTGTTGCGGTGCGTAGTGTTGCATTGATATATACTTGTGCCCCAATAGGATCTGATGTTGCCAAGATGAGGCCGGTGGTCTTGAGGATATTTTTGTGAAAATCCGGTCGATACCCACGGCCATAGGCAATGATAGCAGCCGATGCGGCGAGAATAGCAAATAAGGTAACAAAAGGGATCAAAAAATCTCGAATTTTCCGGATTGCCATGCCCTCATTATACGCGAAAATATGCTAGAATGCGAATATGTTTACGAAGCGTATTGGTATAGATCTTGGCACCGCAAATTCCCTTGTTTGGTTGGCGGGAGTAGGGGTGGTTCTCAATGAACCCACGGTGGTTGCGGTGACCCTTGATGATAACCGCGTTGTTGCGGTGGGCAACGAGGCCAAAGAAATGCTGGGCAGAACCCCCGGCAACATTATGGCGACGCGCCCCATGCGTGACGGGGTGATAGCGGACTACCGCATAACCGAAGCGATGCTTCGCTACTTTACCGATACCGTTATTGGCCGCAATCGTTTTTTTAAGCCGGAAGTGATGATCTGTATTCCTACCGGCGTCACGCAGGTGGAGCGCCGGGCAGTCCTTGATGCCACGCTTTCGGCTGGTGCACGCGTTGCCTATCTTATCGAAGAGCCGCTGGCAGCGGCAATTGGCGCTAAAATTCCTATTGCCCAGGCATCGGGACACATGATTGTCGACATTGGTGGTGGGTCTACTGAGGCGGCGGTGATCTCTTTGGGAGGGGTGGTCGTCCATAAAAGCGCCCGTGTGGCGGGCAATAAGCTCGATGAAGCCATTGCGGTGTACCTGAAGAAAAAATACAACTTGATTATTGGCGAGCGGATGGCGGAGGCAATCAAAATGACCATCGGAGACGCCTTGCCGGAAAAAACGACGGGAGAAGAGAGAAAGTCGAAAATAGGGCCAGAAGGTAGAACATCGAAGGGAGAGAATGTATTTTCTCAATCCATGGAGGTTCGTGGTAGAGACGCGATCACGGGCTTGCCGAGGATGTTTGAACTTACCAGTAGCGAGGTAACGGAAGCTATGATGCCGATTCTTACCCAGATTATTGCTGCGGTGAAGGCGGTACTGGAAGAAACGCCGCCGGAGCTTGCTGCCGACATTATTGATAAAGGCATTGTGATGGCAGGAGGTACCAGCACACTTCATAATTTCGACAAGCTTATGACCCAGATGACGGGTGTGGTTTGTCATGTGGCAGAAGATGCGCTTTTATGTGTCGTTCGCGGTACAGGGGTAGCCCTGGAAAACATAGAGTTATATAAGAGAAGTATAAGCAAAAGATAATAGACTTATAAAAAATACTTTAGGTTAGGATATGGGTAAAAAAGTGAATTTGCGGGAAAAATAAAATATACCCTGTAGCACAAAATTTGTATAGTAAGCTATAGGTCAGTTATACTAAGAAAATAAGCACAAAATTTTGTACTCATTTTAAAATATGTAAAGGGAAATAATAGGAAATGAGTAGACCTATTTAATAAACTATGAGATTAAATTCAAAAAAAATATTAGGAATTTCAATAACAACGAATGTAAAGGAAGAAATCTTAGAGTATTTTAAAAAGTGCTTAGAAAATACAGGAAAAACTGGTGTAAAATCACTTACTATTGTCACTCCAAACCCTGAACAAGTCGTGTTAGCCCAGAAAAATCCCCATTTTGCCGAATTTCTCAATCGGGCCGATGTAGCAATCCCCGATGGCATTGGTGTGGTGTGGGCTAGTCGGATTTTAAATCCCATAGTGCATATATCGCGAATTACGGGAGTGGAGCTTATAGAAGAGCTCGTTGGACTTGCCGCAAAACAGGGCTATAGAATAGGACTTATCGGAGGTAGAGGTGGGGTAGCAGTCAGAGCACTCGAGTGCTTAGAAAAAAAACACTCGGGACTTCGCGGTTGGGCGATTGATGGGCCGGAATTGAAAATACAATCAACTAATCAACTAATTAACCAATTAACCAATGGTAAAGAAAATGTAGAACAAGAGATCAATCAAATTGCAGACAAAATTCGAAAATCTGGAATCCAGATAGTCTTTGTCGGCTTGGGTGCACCCAAACAAGAATACTTCATAGAAAAACTTAAAGTTCAAATGGCAAAGCTCAAACAAGAAAAGACTGTTGTTTTTATGTCTGTGGGTGGTTCGTTTGATGAGATCAGTGGAAGGCTACCGATGCCACCAAAGTTTATAGATCGATATGGATTGAAGTGGTTATGGCGGTTGAGTTTGGAGCCCTGGCGATGGAAGCGGCAGTTGGCACTTCTGGAATTTATCTGGCTCGTTTTGAAAGAAAAATTGATATCTTAGTTTTATTATTGATTTATTAATTTATAGAAAGATTCTCTTCTATCGTGCTGAGGTCGCCAGTAAAAATTTTGTCCCGCCGAGCGGGATCAAAATTTTTCTAGCTCCCCGCACGTATTCGTGCTATTATAATAATATATGCGTATAGCCCAAATTGCTCCTCCTTGGCTTCCGGTGCCGCCGGTGGGGTATGGGGGAGTTGAGGTCGTCGTCCATCATATCACTGAAGGATTGGTGGCCCGTGGCCACGAGGTGACCTTGTTTGCTCCGGGAGACAGTAAAACCAAAGCAAAACTTTCCTCTGTCTTTGAAAAATCTCTGGGCAACGATGGGAGCCTCAAAAATAATCCCTATACCGAACTCTTTGAACTCCATCCGGCGTTTGCTGCAGCAGATCAGTTTGACATTATTCATAGTCACGCCATAGGACAAGCAATGTTTTTTGTGGACTTGGTCAAAACACCGGTTGTCCATACAATCCATGGAACGCTGACTGCTGGTGAGCAAAATTCAGATAAACGGAAAGTCTATCAAACATTCTCAAAACAAAATTTTGTGTCTATCAGTAATACCCAGCAGCTGGGTATGCCTGAACTTAACTTCGTCGCAACGGTCTATAATGGCGTTGACCTTTCGCAATTTGCCCTAGGGGCTGGTGAAGGCGGATACTTGGCTTGGTTAGGGAGAATTACCCCAAAAAAGGGAGTGGTAGAGGCCATCCACGTAGCAAAAGCTGTGGGAGTGCCTATAAAACTTGCCGCATTTATAGATCCCATTGATCAGCCATTTTTCGATACCGCGATTAAACCATTGGTCGATGGAACCTCTGTTCAGTTTATGGGGCAACTTAACGACCAGGAACGCTCGATGTTTTTGCAAAAAGCAAAAGCATTCTTGTTTCCCATAAAATGGCAAGAGCCCTTTGGGCTGGTGATAGTAGAAGCCATGGCATGTGGCACGCCGGTGGTAGCCTTTGGTCAGGGGTCGGTTCCGGAAATTATAAAAGATGGACAGACCGGATGGATTATTCCGACGGGTGAGAATAAGCCTGACGTTGTGGATACGGTGGGAATAACTAACATGGCAACAGCGATGAAGAAACTTTTGTCTCTCGATGCATCATCTTATCAGGCGATGCGCGCTGCCTGTCACGCGCATGTAGCGGCATACTTTACGGTTGAAAAAATGGTAGATGGGTATGAAGAAGTCTACCGCAGATTGATACAGCGCTGAGGTCTCCCGTGCAGCACGAGCTCCCCGCGCCCTTTGATTTGATTCCTTTTCTTTTGTGTGGGACAATTGGAGAGTTTGTATGGAATCCAAAAAACCCAAGATTGCACTTCTTCATTACTCTGGTCCGCCAGAGATATCCGGTGTTGATTTATTGATGAAAGATCAAGCCCGTCTTTTCCGTCTGCACAACTATCCTGTTGAAATTATTGCCGGAAAACCGAGAGCGTTTCGAAAAGACATACCGGTGACGACGATTCGACCGATGTATCCTACTCACCCATTAGTTCTTCGGGTAAGAAAGGAACTTGAGGGCGGGATAGTCTCCAATACGTTTCACCAACTAGAAGAAAATCTTTATCAAAGCCTGAAAAAGCACATCTTGGCCCGTGGCATTAGCGTAGTCATTATTCACAATGTGATGACGCGCCATTACAACTTGCCGCTGACGGCAGCACTCGTGCGCTTGGTTGCCGATCTGCCGCAGGTAAAATTTTGTGCATGGGTTCATAACATCAATTGTTTTGACGATCCGTATTTAGGTCTTCGTAAAGAACTTGCCTCCCAATATCCGTGGAATTTACTGGTCAAACCCGTGCCAAATCTCACCTATATTTGCATTTCTGAATATGTGAAGAAAAATCTTCTTGCGGCATTTGGATCGAAGAAATTGGATCAAATCATTGTGTTCCATAATCTCCACGATATCCCAAAGTTTTTGGGACTAACGCCAGTCATGCGTCAGTTTTATGGCGAAATTGACGGGTTGGGGAGTGACCTTATTGCCTGTATTCCGGTGCGGGCGGTCCCACGGAAAAATTTAGAACTGGCAATCACCATTACCCGTGCCATGCTTGATCGAAGAGTCAATTTTAAGTTACTCCTTACCGCCAACGTTGATTACAAGCGGGCAGAAAACCAGCGTTATTATGAAAAACTCAAAAGCATGGTAAAAGACTTGCGGCTGGCAGGACACGTCTTTTTTTTGGCAGAATATTTTGGGGGATCGCCTATCCCTATTCCCGAGCTCTACCTTATTTCTGATCTGCTTTTGATGACCAGTGCCATAGAAGAGTTTGGGTTACCGCTTTTGGAGGCCGGGCTCATGCGCTGCCCGATTTTTGCATCGGATATCCCGGCATTTCGGGAAATTGGCACGACCAACATTAACTATTTCTCATTGCAGAGTGATCCAGGTAAGATTGCTGACTTTATTTTAAGTAAAATGAAGACCATGCCGCAAGCCTATTTTTATCGCAAAGTCATTAAGCAATTTTCTCTCCATACCAGCTTCCGTACCAAAATGATTCCGCTTATTGATCGCCTCATCAGTTAAATTCCAGTCGTCCAATAGTTGCTTTTAAGGGAGTAGTCCGATATTATGCTACCAGGTTTGATATATCTAGTACGTAAGTACCAAAGAGATTATACCAATATGTGAAGGTTAAAATCTGACCAATGTCTCTTTTTTGCATCAAGGTGGCATTGAGTACTTCCCTTAAACTGATTTGTCGTTCCCTGTTGGTTTTTAGGATCCGATTTGCTGTTATAAGATCGGCCTTTTGAGGGAATAAAATTTCTATATCGGATTGGAGACTGGACTGGAGAAATTCTAAGGCTAAGGAAAGCCCTAACTCTCGTGTCAACAGCGCATAGGTGTCCGTGATCGTATGGAGGCTCGTGTAGAGTTGGAATTGGCGCAGGGAGAGATTCTCCAAGGCTTTGGTAGCCTTTTGGTGGTTGGCATCAGCCCGGTCAATAAAGGCGACAAAAATTGAAGAATCAATAAATAGTTTTTTCGATTGCATAGGCCATCATTGTTCCAACTTAGAAAGACTCAAGCCTCTGGCTTTCATTCTAAATAAGGAATCGTTTATTGAAAACACGCGTTTGGGAGAAAGATCATGCTCACTTTGCATCTGTCTGGGCATTCTCTGTCTGGGTATAAAATTTTGTGTGAATGCGCGCAGATCGTTCAAAGAGATCCTGATATTTCCTCCTACTCGAAATGCCTTCAGTTTTCCTTCTCTAATATATCTTCTGATCGTGAGAGGATGAACCTTTAATGCAATAGCGGCCTGATTGATGGTGTACAGTTCTTCCATGTTGGATATGTATGTTTATACAATTTTATACATGCATATACATGACTTGTCAAGTGTTGACAATTATCTAGAAGCGTTTCACACTCAATATAGATTAGTTTTTTAAAAAAACTAACGAGAAAAGGAGGTGATTTGTTTATGTTACAAGGTTTAGGGACAACTGAATTAGTTGTCATCGCTTTACTCTTGTTGGTTATGTTCGGAGGCAAAAAGCTTCCAGAACTAGCTCGGGGCATAGGAGATTCCATCAGAGAATTTCGTAAAGCTGCCAACGAGACTGCATAAATGCTATGCGGGTTGCCCGAATTGCACGTATTGCATTTTTGGCATTCATTTTTCCAGTTGCAGCCCTTGTATTTCCTAGAAATGCTTGGGCTGCTTCTGGTAATGTACAAGTATGCCAACCCAGTGCCAGCTGTACGGTTGGTGAGTTTCTCTATGACGATTCATACGCTCCGCTTACTTCAGCAACGTGCACCATCACCAGCCGGTATCCCGATGGCACCACTTTTTTAAATGCGCAACCCATGACCGTCTCTACCCAAGGTGATGCCTGGTACGCGAAAGATATCACCACACCTGGTACCCAAGGTATATATCGAACCCAGATATGTTGTACGGTGGGGAGTAGTTTGATGTGTTTAGATAAAACATTTCAGGTAAAAAATGACGTTTCTGTTCCGAGCACCAGTGATATCGCCGCTGCCGTGTGGGGGTATTCAAACAGAAGTCTCACGACCCTGGGGACATTCGTCTCTGATATATGGAATAATACGACCAGAACGTTGACCGGAGGTGGGTTGACGAGTGGATCACTCGCGACGAAATCAGATATGGTCAATGTGGCTACTTTAAATGTTCTGATGGAGCAAATAGTAAATAAGCCAATCATTGAAAACTCAGTGGAAGAAGTTTCAACAGTTACTCTTGATAGCAAACTTAATCAAACTACTACAAATGCACAACAACTGCTCGTAAAAACCCAGTATATAAAAAGTAAAATCGCTGTACTCACCGCCAAATGGCAGCAGATGCCCAAAGAAAACATAGGAACCAGTCTTTCCACACTTGCCACCGTCATCGGCTTGGCAAACGATACCGATCAAAGAGCTTCCCTCTTTGGTCAGATAAACTGGTTCCGAGATACATGGGGTTGGCACGTAGTAGACGATGCCCATGCCCAAACCATGATAGTGCAATCAAGGCTCTCTGCTCTTCAGACACAGGTGGATACGGAGGGCACATCAAAAACAGCCTCCCAAGCGCTCCAGCGGTTCGTATTGGACATAAACAAGCTGGAATCTCTCATTGGGGAAGTTTCCGACACGGCAAAACAACACACCGTGTTTG
>ORMF011527078.1_pt1 | contig 10291 bp, 13 predicted proteins | sample 1779871 | NCBI WGS metagenome assembly ORMF01 (sample SAMEA104232316, study PRJEB22302) | groundwater metagenome | biome: forest; feature: aquifer; material: groundwater | place: USA | collected 2011-08-07 | depth 5.4 m | reverse complement strand
CCCGGCCGTCGGGGTGGGTGTGGGGGGGGGGGCCGCGGATCCTGCCGATGGTGCGCGCGTCGAGCCGCTCGACCTCGAGGGCGCAGGTGCTCGTGCAATCGTGCGGGCAGACGGACGGCAGGACATCGAGCCGGGGCGGGGGGGCGAGCGCCATGGGCCCCATTCTAGCCCATGTGCGGCGCCTGGCCCATGGGGAGCGCGCCCGGGATCGCGGGCCCGCGGTCTCGATCTTTTCGCGCGCGCCTGAGATCGTGTATGCTCGGGTCCATGAGCGCGGGCCGGATGTCTCGAAGAGGATTCCTCGCCGTCGGGCTGATCGGTCTGTTCGGAACGCCGGCCGCGGCGGTGGGCAAGCCCAGCGTGACCGTCTACAAGGAGCCTACCTGAGGCTGCTGTAAAGCGTGGGTGGGTCACCTGCGTGCCAGCGGTTATCCGGTCAAGGTGGAGGACGTTCGCGACATCACGCCGATCAAGCGGCGCTATAACGTCCCCGAGCGCCTCGAGGGGTGTCACACCGCCCTCGTCGAGGGCTACGTGATCGAGGGCCACGTGCCTGCCGACCTCATCGACCGCCTGCTGCGGGAGCGCCCGCCCGCGGCGGGCCTCGTTGTGCCCGGCATGCCGGCCGGCTCGCCCGGCATGGAGGCGCCGGGCCAGGCGCCCGAGCCCTACCAGGTCCTCCTCTTCGACCGCTCCGGTAAGACCTCCGTCTTCGCCAGCCGCTAGGTCGCACGAAGGGCTTACTTGAACGCGGGTATAACCTCGCGGGCCACGATGCTGAGGCTCCGCGCGGCATATTCCGTCGGGATCAGGCCTGCCGGGTTCGGCTCGACCACGATGCCGTCGAGGCCGAGGTCGTTCCTCAGTTCGGTCAGTCGGTCGATCAACTGGGGAGCGGTGCCGAACGCGACCCGCGTGCGAAGGACCTCCTCGTACGGAAGCTGACCCAGCCGCTCCGCCTTGGCCGCGCGCCGGTCCGCGGGGCCCGCGCCCGCCCGCCCGACGGAGGTCTTCATGAGGTCGGCCTGGCGGCGGAAGAAGGCCGTGATGCTCTCCCGCGGCTCCTCGAGCGCTCCCGTCTCCGTGAGACCCGCGTGGACGGGGATGCGGAGGTAGACGCTCGGCTGCCCCGGGTGGCCCGCCTCGCGCCAGGCGCGACGGTACAGCTGGAGACACTCCTTGAGCTCGGGGATATCCAGGTCACGCAGGCCGGCGAAGAGCGCCAGCCCCAGCTCGCCGACGAGCGAAAAGGTCTCGGGGGTATTGGCGGCCATGCGGATGGGCGGATGCGGCTTCTGGTACGGGCGGGGCGCGACGGTCGCGTTCTCGAAGCGGTAGAACGTGCCCTCGTGGCTGAACGGCTGGCCCTTCCAGGCTTCCTTGATGATCGCGAGCGCCTCACGGAAGCGGGCCTGGCTCTCGCCGTAGGGAATGCCGAGGACGTCGTAGGCGCGCGGGGCCCCGCTGCGCCCGATCCCGAACTCGAAGCGCCCCTTGCTCAGGTGATCCACCGTGGCGACATCTTCCGCGATGCGGAGCGGGTGGTTCAGCGGCAGGACCTGCACCGCCGTCCCGACGCGGATCCGCTTGGTGCGGGCGGCGATCGCGGTGGCCATGGCGATCGGCGAGGAGAACACGGAGCGGGCCGGGTTGAAGTGGATCTCGCCCAGCCACACGCAGTCGAACCCAAACGCCTCGGCGGCGTCCACGGTCTCGAAGCTTTCGCGGAACGCGTCGACCTCGCCGACTCCGGGCCGCAGCTCCTCGATGAAGACGCCGAAGTGCATAGGGGCGCAGCAAGAGTAGCGCGGCGGCCCGGGGTGTTCAAGGTGCGCCTGAGAGCGCTTGAGAGCCTCCGCCGCGTGCTACTATCCCGTCGTTTCCACTACGAGGTTTTCCACCACGAGACGGGGAGGCAGCGATGGCACTGTTCCGACTCTACACGGGCGCCGACGGCAAGTCCCACGTCGAGCCGATCGCGCTCGACAAGACCCCCGACTGGGGCAACGGCCTGGAGACGACGCAGATCTCGTTCCGCGAAGATCCGGTTGGGCGCTTCCTGGACTGGCATCCGGCTCCGCGCCGGCAGTTCGTCATCATCCTCTCGGGCCAGCTCGAGATCGGCCTGGGCGACGGCTCGAAGCACCTCTTCGGTCCCGGCGACGCGCGGCTGGTCGAGGACACGACGGGGCAGGGGCATACCACGAAAGTCTACGGCACCCAGCCCTGCCTGACGGCGACGATCCCGCTCCAGCAGCAGTGACCCCAGCAGCAGTGACCAAGGAGACCCCATGGCGACCAAGATCCTCTTCGCTCCCAAGCAGGCCGAGGCGGTCATGGAGATCGCGCGCAGCCTGACGCCGCAGGGCTTCGAGCTGGTGGTGGCGGAACCCGGCACGCCCGAGTTCTACGAGGCGGCCGGGACGGCTGAGTTCTACCTTGGCCTCGCGCGCCAGATGGGCGGCGAGTTCTTCCGGTCGGCGCCAAATCTGCGCCTGGTCCAGCTCATCAGCGCCGGGTACGACCACGTGGACGTGGAGTCTGCCCGGAAGGCGAAGGTGCCCGTGGCGAACAACGGCGGCGCCAACGCCATCGCCGTGGCCGAGCACACGGTCATGCTCATGCTGGCCGTCCAGAAGCGGCTCGTCCGATTCCACAACGACGTGGTCGCGGGGAAGTGGCGCGCGGGCGACCCGGCCGAGTCGCGCATCTACGAGCTGGCGGGCAAGACGCTCGGCATCGTGGGGCTCGGCAACATCGGCAAGAAGGTCGCCCGACGGGCGGCGGCGTTCGACATGACCGTCCAGTACTACGACATCGCCCGTCTCACCGAGGATCAGGAGGACGCGCTAGGGGCCCGCTTCGTCCTCTTCGAGGAGCTCCTGCGCACCTCCGATGTGCTCAGCCTGCACGTGCCGCTCACGGACGCGACACGCCGGATGCTGGGCGCGCGCGAGCTCGGGATGATGAAGCGGAGCGCGATCGTCATCAACACCTGCCGCGGGCCCGTGGTGGATGAAGAAGCGCTCCACCGGGCGCTCACGCAAGGACAGATCGCCGGCGCCGGGCTCGACGTCTTCGTCGAGGAGCCGCCCGCACCGAGCCATCTGCTCTTCGCGCTGCCGAATGTCACGCTGACGCCGCACTCGGCCGGCCCCACCTGGGAGAACTGGACCGCCCGCTTTCGCAACGGCTTCGACAACATCCAGCGCGTCGCTGCCGGCGATCGCCCGAGGTGGGTCATCCCGGAGCTCGCCGGCGGACAGTTGTAGAGGAATTGACATGAAGCGTCTCGAAGGCAAATCGGCAGTCGTGACCGGCGCGGCAAGCGGTATCGGCCGCGCGAGCAGTATCTTATTTGCACAACACGGCGCCAGCGTCGTGTGTGTGGATCGCTCGCCGGAAGTGGAAGCCACTGCCGCTGCCATTCGCAATGCAGGCGGTCGTGCGATCGCGCTCATCAAAGACGCATCAAACGAACACGATGTCGCCGAGATGATGCAGACCGCGGTGAAACAACATGGCGGGCTGGATGTGTGCTATGCCAACGCGGGTATCGGCGGCGGCGAGCCGGTGTACGACGAGCTGACAGCCGATGACTGGATGGCAATCCTCAAGGTCAATTTGATCGGGCCGTTCCTAGCGGTCAAACACGCGGCGCGCGTCATGGTCCCACAGCGCCGTGGTTCGATTATCTGCACGGCATCGGTTGCAGGTTTGCGCTCAGGCGGCGGCGGTCCGCCGTATAGCGCCAGCAAAGCAGGCGTGATCAGCTTGGTACAAACCAGCGCCAATACGTTCGGCGGGTCGGGTGTGCGCGTGAATGCCATTTGCCCGGGGCTCATCGAAACCGGCATGACCAAACCCATGTTCGATCGCGCACGCGCGCGGGGCACTGACAACAAGATCGGCCAATTGAATCCGCTGCGTCGCTACGGCGTGCCGGAAGAAATTGCCTACGCTGCGTTGTTCTTGGCATCGGACGAAGCGTCGTACGTGAACGGACAAGCGTTGCCTGTAGACGGCGGCTTATCGAGCTCGTTACCGGTGGTGCGGCCGAAGATGTGAGATGTCGTATCCTGCTGGAGGAAGTCCCGTGGCGGGACGATCTCGCCTATGCCAAGCGCCCGCGCCACCTGCCGGTCGTGCTGACTCGCAGGGAGGTCCGCAGCGTCCTCGGCCAGATCCATGGGGTTCCGCGGCTCATGGCGTTCGTGCTCTATGGCGCGGGCCTGCGCCTGCTGGAGTGCGCGCGCCTGCGCGTGAAAGACCCCGATCCCAGCAGGAACCAGATAGTGGTGCGCGCCGGGAAAGGGAACAAGGACCGCCTGACGATGCTGCCGGCCACCATCAAGGCCGATCTCCTGCGGCATCTCGACGGCGTCCGCGACCAGCATCAGAGCGACCTCCAGGCCGGAGCGGGCCGGGTCGAGCTGCCGGGGGCCCTTGCGAGGAAGTACCCCAAGGCCGGGCGCGAATGGCCCTGGCAGTGGGTCTTTCCGGCCACTCGCATCTACGTGGACCGACAGACCGGCCAACGTCGACGCCATCACCTACACGAATCGGTCCTTCAGCGCGCGGTCAGGACTGCTGCCCTCCGCACAGGCATCGCCAAGCGCGTGAGCTGCCACACCTTCCGCGTCATTCCTTCGCCACTCACCTACTGGACGACGGCCACGACATCCGCACCGTCCAGGAGCGGCATGGCCAGCGCGACGTCAGTACGACCATGATCTATACGCACGTCCTCAACAGGGGCCCGGGCGCCGTCCGCAGCCCCGCGGACCGAGTCTTTCCAGCATGACACCCGTCCGCCTGGGACGTCACGGCGCCGCGCCGGTCCTGACTAGACGGTTCCGCATAGCAAGAGTCTCCGTGGTCCCGTGCGACGACGTAGGGTGCCGACACTCCAGACTGACCTCTCTCATCCGGGCCGATTCCCGCCCGGCCGCTATACTGCGGCGTGCGCTGCGTCACAGTTTCTGGATGGTTCCGTCCAATTCACGTTATGCGTGCTCGAGGGGATGCCGATGAGGGTCCGATCGGCTGGTGGGCCGATTTACCGGTTGAAAGTGACATTGCGTGGCTCGAGGCCGCCGATTTGGCGGCGCTTTCTCGTGCCGGCGGGCATCCGCTTGAAGCGGCTGCACGATTGCCTTCAAGCGGTCATGGGCTGGACCGATAGCCATCTGCACCAATTCGAGGTGCGCGGAGTCGTCTACGGGGTGTCGGATCGCGAGTCTGGCGTTCGGCGAGTCAGCGAGCACAAGACGACGATTGCCCAGCTCCTCCGTCGCCCTAAGGAGCGCATGACCTACGAGTACGACTTTGGCGATGGCTGGGAGCACGACATTGTCCTTGAGGCGATCCTTCCGCCGGAGCTCGAAGGACTTTATCCAATGGTCGAGGCCGGGAAACGAGCATGTCCGCCAGAGGACGTCGGCGGCATCCACGGTTACGACCACTTCCTCGAAGCGCTCGGGAATCCGGGGCACCCGGACCATGGGGACATGCTCGAGTGGGTCGGGCGCTCCTTCGACCCGGACTCGTTCAGTGTCGGCGAGGCGAATCTCGACATCCACGGCGGTTGGGTTCGACGAAAACCGGACGCATAACAACCGCTTCCACCCGGCGGCGGGCGCGACAAGGATCTCAGGCGAGGGTCGGTCTCGCCCAGAGCCTTGAGGATCGCAGTTCCCAGAGGAAGGAGTCGAAGGGGTGTTCGACAATTCGTCCGTGGACGCTTGGATTAGGGACTTCATCTCGTACCTGCTCAACAAGGGCGACGACGAAGATGCGACATCCGGAGCGATCTACATTCTCCGAGGCATACTGGATCGCATCGATTCTGGTATTCCTCTCAGCGAGACACACCGTCGGTACCTGGTTGACCGCATTCCGAATATCGCTGGGTCATATGATGACGGCTGTGACATGTCAGACGATATCGCGGAACTCGCGAGAACAATCAACAGCTGGTCATGATGGTGTCCGCCCACGGCATAACAAGCCGTTTCACCTGCCGCCGGGCCTCGCTCCCCGCGGGCGCTCGGTCCGTCGCAGGTGAACGGCAGCGTTCGGCGGATGGCGGCGGCTCTATTGAGTGTTATATCGGGAGCCGTTATAATGTAGTCCGTGATACGGTCGTTCCGGGACTGCGGCACTGAGGACATCTTTGATGGCGCCGATACCGTTCCAGCTCGACGCAGGTGCCCGCGCGACTTGTGGCCGGTCGCCCGGAGGAAGCTCGATCAGGTGAATCGTGTGAGGGATCGCCGCGAACTCGCTGTTCCGCCGGGGAATCGTCTTGAACAGCTGCGCGCCAGCCGGAGCGGGCAGCACAGCATCAAGATCAACAATCAGTATCGCCTGTGTTTCCGGTGGGAGGCTGGAGATGCCTACGACGTCGAGATCACCGATTACCACTAAGGGTCGCGGCACAGCGGGACGCCGAGTCCGTTCAGCGGAGCTCATTGGCCGCCGGCTGCCTCGTCATCGGGCGCCCACGCATCCCGGCGAGATGTTGCTCGAAGAGTTCCTCAAGCCTCTCGGGGTTACGCAGTCGGAGTTGGCGATTCGCCTGGGCGTCTCATTTCCTCGGCTAAACGAGATCATTCGCGGGAAGCGAGCGATGACGCCGGACACGGCTCTTCGATTGGCGCGGGTCCTGGGAATGTCGGCGGAGTTCTGGCTCGGGTTGCAGTTGGACTGGGATCTCTGGCATGCGATGCGCGGTTCAAAGGCGGCTGAGATCTCTGATCTGGCTCCATTGCGCACCCCGGCCTGATCGACCGCCCAACAACGGCATCCAGCCGCCGGCGCAAGGAGCGCGCCGCGGCTGATGCCGACCGTTCTCCAGACTTCCGGCCGTTGAGCAAGTAGCGTACTCTTGACAGATGCCGACATACGGGTTCACGCAGTACTTCGAGAACGAGGTGCTTCGCAAACGCCCGTAGGTAGACAAGGAGTTGTGCATTCGCGTGGTGGATCGACCCGTGCGCGTTGAGGCGCAGGAGGGCAACCGGGTTCGATTTTAGGCAGCGGTCCCGGAACTCGGAGGCAGATATCTCCGCGTAGTGACGCTTGCCGACAAGATGACAATCCATAACGCATTTCTGGACAGGCGGTTCAAGCCATGAAAGTCAACTACTATCCCGACACGGATTCGCTCTACATCGACTTGACGGAGCAACCAAGCGTTGAAAGCCGCGAGATATCTGAAGGGATTGTGCTCGACTACGACCAAGCCGGAAACCTGGTCGGCATCGACATCGACAACGCAAGCCACAAGGTCGAGCTTCAACGCTTTGTCGTCAGCCGGATCCCGGCTCGGGTCGAAACGGCTGGCTAACTTCGGCATCCAGCCGACGGCCTGCGGCCGCGGGTGATGGCGATCGTTAGCCACTTTGCAGTAACAGGGATCGAGATACAGTATTTCGATGGCTCTGCGTTTTCTGTAGGATCCTCGAAAGGCGGGGTCGAATGAATGGAAGCATGGCGTTGGATACCAGGAGGCCACGACGGTCTTCGATGATCCCTTGTCCGTGACGATCCCCGATCCCGATCACTCGGTGGATGAGCAGCGTCTTCTGCTACTCGGGCTGTCGACTCGTAGGCGACTCCTCGTTGTGGCCCATTCGGAGCGCCGGGAGCCCATCAGAATTATCAGCGCGCGGCGGGCAATTCGCTGGGAGAGACGAACTTATGAAGAAGACCGGTAGACGGCCAGCCGATCGAAACACTATGCGGCCTCACTATGACTTTCGGGGTGGGGTGAGGGGTAAGTACGTGTCCAGATACCGGACAGGAACGAACGTGGTGGTGCTTGATCCCGATGTTGCCGCAGCCTTTCCGAACGCCGCGGCAGTGAATCGAACGCTCCCCACGCTTCTGGATGTGATGCCCCACAGACGGACGAGGCGGCGGGCTGTCTAGACCGCTTCAGCGGCCGGCGCAGCCGGCCGCTGAGCGCTGGCGTTGCAACGCGGGTCTCGAGGGTCCGAGCGGAGCTGCGAGCCCTCGTCAGAGCCGCAGGATGCGCTGGGCGTTCTCGTAGAAGAGCAGTCGCCGCTCGGCGTCTAACAGGGGAAGCGATTCCGCTCGCTGGCGCTCCTTCAGGGGCACGCACAGCGGCCAGTCCGTGGCGAACATCACCCGGTCCAGCCCGACCAGCCGCAGCAGGCTCACGATCTCGTCGTCCGAGAGCGGCGGGGGGCTCCAGGTCCCGGTGATCACGAGGCAGGTGTCGAAATAGACATTGGGGTACGCGTGGGCGAGCGCGACCGCTTCCTCCTGCCATCCGAGGCCGATGTGCGCCAGGACGACGGGCAGCCGGGGAAAGCTCTCGGCGATGCTCGCAAACCGCGCCGGCCGCGCATAGTCGCTGAGGTGACATCCCAGGGGATGCCACCCGCTGTGGAACACGATGGGCAGGCCGAGCTCCTCGGCACGACCGTACACGGCCCAGAGACCCGGGTCGGTCGGGTATGACCGCTGCGTCGAGCAGTGGAACTTGATGCCACGCGCTCCGGCCTTGACACACGTCTCGAGCTCGGCGAGCATCCCGTCCTCTCCCATGCGCGGATCGATGCCGATGAAGGGCACCAGCTTCGCGTGCTCCCGGGCGACTTGCAGGGTCCACGCGTTGCGCCGCTGGACGCGTCCCACGATGCTCCGGCGGACCTGCTCCTCGAGCGCCCCCCACTGCGCCGGCGCGGTGCCCTTCCCCTCGCGGACGAGATTTTCCTCGCGCATCTCGCCGGTCGGGGTGAAGTTGAGCATGACCGCGCGGGCGAACCCGGCGGCGGCCAGGTCCTGCAGGAGATCCTCGACGACTCCGGAGGCGCCCGGGTGGGGGAGCGCCTGGATGGCCTGCCGGCCGACCTCTCGCGTCGGGAACGTGTGCGTGTGGGTGTCGATGATCGGGTAGTCTCGCATGGGTCCTGTTCTCCGTCGCCAGAAGCGGCGCGCTGGTCGCGGGGCCGGGATCGCCCGGCACGACCCTACCCCTCTGCAGGACGATGCGTCAAGGCGCCATTCTGCGCCTGACCCGGCCGTCGTCTGACCCGGCCGTCGTCTTGCTCCGCGGGCCGGGAGGTCCTATCACCCAGGTCGCCCTCACCCGCGCACGCCATGACTCCATTGCTCGACGTCAGCGGGCTCACCAAGCGCTTCGGCGGCGTGCTGGCCAACGACGGCGTGAGCTTCGCCGTCAACGCCGGCGAGATGGTGGGGATCATCGGGCCCAACGGCGCCGGGAAGAGCACGCTGTTCGAGCTGATCACGGGGTTCGTCAGGCCCGACGCCGGCAGCGTCCACCTCGATGGCCGTCCGCTCGCCGGTCTCAGCACCTGGCAGATCAACCGGGCCGGCATCGCGCGCACCTTCCAGAAGATGCGGCTGTTCCTCGGGATGACGGCGCTCGAGAACGTCATGGTCGGGGCGGTGGAGCGGGCCGGCGGGCTCGACGCCGCGCGCGCCCAGGCGCGGACCTGCCTCGGCTTCGTCGAGCTGGCCGATCGCGCGGACGTGCCGGCGCGGGCGCTCTCGACCGGCCAGCGCAAGCGCCTCGAGCTGGCGCGCGCGCTCGCCACGCGTCCCCGGCTCCTGCTGGCCGACGAGGTAACGGGCGGCGTGGACCAGCGGACGATCCCGGCGCTCATGGCGCTGGTCCGCCGCCTGCGCGGTGAGGGCGTCACGGTCGTCCTGATCGAGCACAACATGCGCGTCATCATGGACCTCTGCGATCGCATCGTGGCCCTCCACCTGGGGCGGGTGATCGCCGACGGTCCGCCGGCAACGGTCACGCGCGATCCCGACGTCGTGCGCGCCTACCTCGGCGATGCCGCTGCTCGAGCTTGACGCGGTCGACGCGGCCTACGGAGATCTACAAGTCTTGTGGTCCGTCTCGCTGGGGGTCGAGGCCGGCGAGGTGGCGTGCCTGCTCGGGCCCAACGGGTCGGGCAAGAGCACGGTCATGAACTGCATCTCGGGCCTGCTGAGCCCGCGCGCCGGCGCCATTCGCTTCGACGGCGAGCGCATCGACGGGTGCCCGACCGACCGGATCGTCGGCCGGCGGATTGCCCACGTGCTGGAGAGGCGGCGCGTGTTCCCGTACATGTCGGTGCTCGACAACCTGCTGCTGGGCGGCTTCACCGCCCGCGCGCGGCGGGGGGAGCAGCTCGATCGCGTGTTCGGGCTATTCCCGGTGCTGCGGGCCCGCCGGCCGCAGCTGGCTGGGACGCTCTCGGGTGGCGAGCAGCAGATGCTGGCCATCGGCCGGGGGCTGATG
>ORMF011284140.1_pt1 | contig 10291 bp, 12 predicted proteins | sample 1779871 | NCBI WGS metagenome assembly ORMF01 (sample SAMEA104232316, study PRJEB22302) | groundwater metagenome | biome: forest; feature: aquifer; material: groundwater | place: USA | collected 2011-08-07 | depth 5.4 m | reverse complement strand
TTGAGCCTGGACCCGCCGTCTCGCCTCGATGTCCTCCCAGGGGTCCTCAATACGCTCAGGGTGAGCATCCCAAGAATGTAGAAAACGAAGATGGTTGTGTAGCTTCCCTTGGGTCCCAAAGCATCAATCAGGAGGCCGCTGGCAAACGGCCCCATTACGCTTGCCGCCATCATAGCTGAGGCATCCAGGGACAGCGCGTTGATGATGCGCTGCTGGCCCATGAGGTCCATGGCAATCGTCCTGCGCAGAGGCAGTTCCATGGCGCTGAAGATGCCTGCCAGTGGAGCCAGGGCGTAGATTTGCCATAGCTGAATGGAACCCGATAGGACAAGCAGGGCCATGGCCCCCGAGGTAGCTATGTTTCCGAGCTGATTGAAAAGGAGGAACTTGCGGCGGTCGAACCGGTCGGCCAGGGTGCCGACGAGAAGGCTCATCGGAAGCACAGGTCCGAAGCGAAGGAACGCGCCTAAAGTGACCTTCCACACGGAGTTGGTCATGTCCAGGATCAGCTAACCTAGGACCACCGCCTCCATCATGCCGCACAGGTATATCAGCAGGTTGGAGCCCAGGAGCAGGCGGAAATTCCGGTCCCGCAACGACTCGAACCAGCGATATCCAGGCGCTACAGCAGAGGCGCTTTCAGGCGATGTCGTGGCCACCTACCGGCTTTCCTTCGCGCAGGTTAGCGTAGAATATATATGTGCTAACAGGGTGATGAAAAACTGTTGCGACTATTCCCCTGTCCCCCTTTTCTTCGACATACTCAGGACAGGCTCTGGGGCTTTGCCCCTCTGGATTCCTTGTTTTTCATCAACCTGCTAAGGCAGGCAGGCGTCCATGGAATCCAACAGTGTCCTGCCGTCCTAGGCACAGGCTACAGAGCGGCCTGCACCTGCTTTCGGAAGCCCTCCGCACCTAGGCGCATCAACCCCTGCGCCCCTATGGTTATGAAGTTCGCCCCCAGCTTAATCACCTGGGCTGTACGGGCGATATCGGAAGGGTTGTTGCCTCCTATGCCCACCCATTTGCCAGCGGCCCTTATCCTGGGTATCACACCATCCATCACCCGCCGTACCTCTGCCTGGGGTGCGTTGCCCATACTCTGGGTCAGGTCTCCGGAAGCCACGTGCAACAAGTCCACGCCAGGTACTTTGAGGATCTCGTCCAGATTTTTCACCGCCTCCACCTCCTCAATCATGGGTATCACCAAGGTCTGGGAGTTGACCCACCGGATAGCCTCGTCCCTGTTACCGCCTACCCCATAATCCTGGGGCCGGCCGCCCCCTGCGCCGCGGTGCCCCTCCGGATAGTAGCGGGCGGCCCTGGCCACCGCCTCGGCCTGCTCACGGGTGTTGACGTGGGGCACAATGATGCCCTGCACACCCCGGTCAAGGAATCGCAAGATGGTGGCATCGGCGTGGTCGGGGATGCGGGCAATGGGTGTTATGCCGAACACCTCTGCGGCCCGCACCATGTTTTCCACCTGGTCCACGCTCATCGGGCCGTGCTCGCAGTCGATCATCACGAAGTCGAAGCCCATGGCTCCAAACAGCTCCACCGTTCCTGGCGAGTATTCATTGACAATGGCTCCAAATACCACCTTGCCCTGGGACAGCTTGGCTTTTGTGTTGTTGGTGCGCATAACTCTCCTTTTCGTTCAGGCCATTGCCTGATATGACCACACCATCATGAACCGCAACTACCTCCAGTGGAGGCGCCCTGGTTGAGAGGTGCTGAGGAAGGTCATTCAGGGCATGGCCCCACTGCCGGGGACGAGTTTATCACAGATGCCAGGGATGTGGACGAGTGGCTAGCATGCCATAGCGAGCAGATTTACCGGTCAGGCGGGTGGTTGACAGCTTCCACCACTCTTTGAGCCCAAAGCCGCAACTGGTCATCAAGGTCCGCGCCGCAATGGGGGCACTCGAAGTCGCCCCACCGCAGGCGCGTGTGGCAATGGCCACATACCTGAATCTCACCCAAGCTCATGAGAACTCGTGAAATCTGCTCTTCTGTTGCCATTGCTTACCAGGTCTCGGTAATTCAGCGAGCAAGGAACTTCTAAAGGGCGTCACTCTTGGGATAGGTGGCTATCTCACCTTGGATGGCAGCCAGCCGCCCGGCGGCGTCGCGGATCTCTGGCCGCTGGGCTTGGCAGTTGGGGCACCAGACCTGGGTCCTGGTGGAGAGCATCATGTTCTCTTTCTTCACCTGAATAGTCCCTATCTCCGTCCTGCACACGCCGCACATTTGGACTATGGTTACCATGTCACCTGCCACGGAAGCCTCCTTTGCGAGTGACTAGGGGAACAATCTTGTCCCGTGAGCCATCTCTTAAGTATCTACTGGTTCTTATGCCCACCATTTACGGCTACATACATCACACCGGTCAGTGTCGTACCCGCATAGGATATTATGCTGGTCAGCGCCGCGGCAGGCAAGTACGGGTTTTGCTAGGCAGAGGAGTTTGGCAGCAGATACCTTGCAAAGCGCTGGGGCCAGAAGGCAACAGAGTGCTATACTCCCGGTAGGTGTTCTGCTCCATGACTGAACTCGTCACCATAAGGATTCCCGCCACCACCGCAAACCTGGGCCCTGGATTTGATTGCCTGGGCATGTCCCTGGATATGTGGAACCAGGTCGAGGTACGCCTGGCTAAAAGCCCCGCGCTTCGTGTGAAGGGCGAAGGCGCTGGCTCGCTCAGCACGGGCCGAGGCAATCTAATCTATAGGGCTGCCGAGCGGTACTTCAGGGAGATGGGCCTGCCGGCCCCATCCCTGTCCATCAATTGCCAAAACCAGATTCCACTGGCACGGGGCCTGGGAAGCAGCTCCGCAGCCATCGTGGGAGGTCTGCTGGCGGCCAGCGCTGTAACGGCAGCGAAGGGCCAAGACCGGGACCTGATATGGCGCTTGGCCGTGGAGATGGAAGGCCATCCTGACAATGTTACCCCTGCACTTTTCGGTGGTTGCCAGATAGTGGTGCGCGACCAGGAGACCCTGGTACACGCCCAGGTGCCTCTGCCCGCAGACCTGCGCGCCGTGCTGTTCATTCCTGATGCGCCCATGCCCACAGAAAAGGCGAGACGTATCCTTCCACCACAGGTCAGCCGCGAAGACGCCGTGTATAATGCAGGTAGGGTTGGCCTGCTGGTAAACGCCCTGGCGACAGGCCGGTTGGAGCACCTGAATGTGGCTACCCAGGACAGGCTGCACCAACCTGCCAGGCAGGCGCTTATGCCAGCCATGCGCCTTCTACTTCGCAGCGCGCTGGATGGCGGCGCCTTGGGTGCTTTCCTGTCCGGTGCCGGCCCCACGGTACTGGCCCTGACCCAGGGCAGAGAGCTTACCGTTGCCTATGAGATGGCCGACATGGCCAACAAAGCACAGCTTCCTGGCCAGGTGCGCATAACCAGACCTACAAGTCAGGGTGCTCATATCTCCACAGGCGAGTGAAACGTTAGAGAAATGCCGGTCATAGTCCAGAAATACGGCGGGTCCTCCGTAGCCAACGCCGAACGCATAAAGCACGTGGCTCAGCGTATCGGCCAGTGCCACGACCGGGGAAACCAGGTAGTGGTCGTGGTCTCGGCCATGGGAGACACCACAGACCACCTCATAGAGCTTGCCCATCAGATAGCACCCGCCCCGGTGCCCAGGGAGATGGACCTTCTGCTCTCCACAGGAGAGATTGTTTCCTGCACCCTGGTGGCTATGGCGCTTCAGGCCACAGGCTACAAGGCTGTCAGCCTGAGCGGTGGCCAGGCTGGAATTCGGACGGACACGGCCCATACGCGGGCCAGGATTACTGGGTTGGAGCCTCACCGCATTCATAGGGAGCTAGAGAAGGGGCACATTGTGATAGTCGCTGGCTTTCAGGGTGTTACGGAGGAAATGGACATCACCACCCTGGGCCGCGGAGCATCCGACCTTACGGCGGTTGCTCTGGCTGCGGGCCTGCATGCGGAACGGTGTGAGGTCTATACTGATGTCGAGGGAATCTATACCGCCGACCCCAGGCTGGTGCCTAACGCACGCAAGCTGGAGGAGATCAGCTTTGAGGAGATGCTGGAGCTTTCCAACTACGGTGCCAAGATGCAGCCTCGCTCCATTGAGCTGGCGGCGGTCTACAACGTTCCTGTGCTGGTAAGCTCTAGCTTCGTGGAAGCCCCAGGCACGCTTATCCATGGAGGAGTTCGTATGGAAGTACGGGACAAGGTCCGGGGCATTGCCGCCGACCGAGATGTCGCCAAGATCACAGTCCTGGGAGTACCCGACCGGCCAGGCATAGCCGCGGCGCTATTTGGTTCCCTGGCTCAGGAAGGCATTAGTGTGGATACCATTGTCCAGAACGCCAGCGTGGAGCGCATCACCGACATGACGTTCACTGTGTCCCGCCGGGACCTGAAACGGGCCTTGGAGGTCATAGGGCCCGAGGCCAACGGTATCGGCTCCCGAGGTTGCGTGAGCGATGCCAACCTGGCTAAGGTCAGCATAGTGGGGACAGGAATGCAGAACGCGCCAGGCTTCGCCGCAACCCTGTTTCGCACCCTGGCTGAAGCCGGCATCAACATTGAGATGATTACGACCTCAGAGATCAGGATCACCTGTCTGGTTGCCGAAGACAAGGTACCGGCGGCGGTCCAGGCGCTGCACGCCGCATTCCGTCTGGACGAAGACCAGTAACTCTCTTGGCCTCTCCACACACTACTCCGCCAGGCGAACCGTTCCTCACGGTGGTTATTCCCGCCTACAACGAGGAGCGGAGAATCGTACCCACCCTTCACCAGGTGACGCAGTACCTGGTGAAGCAGCCATTTTCCTGGGACGTTGTGGTGGCAAACGATGGCAGCACCGACGGAACGGAAAACCTGGTTCACGAGTTTTCAAGAGGGCAGCCACGCGTAAGGTCGCTACCCCTGCCCCACCGTGGCAAGGGCGGGGCAGTGCGCTCCGGTATGCTGTCCACGAGCGCTCAGTACAGGTTTCTGTGCGACGCCGATCTGTCTATGCCGATTGAGCAGTTGGAACGGTTCCTGCCGCCGCAGATCAACGATTGCGACGTGGTGATTGGCTCCCGCGAAGCCCCCGGGGCAAGGCGGATAGGCGAGCCGTGGCGCAGGCATCTGCAGGGGCGACTGTTCAACGCGATGACCATGGCCCTGGCTGTACCCGGCATCCGCGATACTCAGTGTGGCTTCAAATGCTTTTCCGGCCACGCAGCGGACCTCCTCTTTCCACTACAGGGAATACCGGGGTTCGGGTTCGACGTGGAGGTGCTGTTTCTAGCCAGGCGCATGGGGCTGCGGTTGGTTGAGGTGCCCATAGACTGGTATTACAGACATGAAAGCAAGGTTCGTCCACTGCGCGACGGGCTTGCTATGAGCCGGGACCTCCTGCTGGTGCGCTGGAACTCCTGGCGGGGCAAGTACGGAAGGCGGAAGCATGCGAGCGCCGCACCGCAGAGCCAGGAGAAACAATGAAGGTGCTGGTAGTAGTCCCTACCTATAATGAGGCAGAGAACCTGTCTACCCTGGCGCAACACCTCTTTGACCTGCATATCCCGACCCTGGAGCTATTGATTGTGGACGACAACTCCCCTGACGGCACAGCCGCTACGGCAGAGGCGCTGGGGAGCAGGCACCCTGGCAAAATTCACGTCCTGCGACGGCCCAGGAAAGAGGGGCTGGGGCCAGCTTACGTGGCTGGATTCCGGGAAGCCCTCCGGCTCCAGGCGGACGTCATAATTCAGATGGATGCGGACATGTCTCATCCGCCGGAGTGTATCCCTGCCCTGCTGGAAAGCATCAAAACGTACGATGTGGCAGTAGGGTCCAGGTACGTCTCAGGCGGTGGAGTAGCCAGCGAATGGGGATTTGCCAGGAGGTTCCTCAGCCGTGGTGGCGACATGTATGTGCGGCTGGTAATGGGTCTTCACCTTCAGGACACCAAATCTGGGTTCAAAGCATTCCAGAGAAGAGTCTTGGAGCAGTTGCCATTAGAAGCCCTGCGTAGCAAGGGGTACATATTCCAGGCTGAGCTGCTGTACCGGTGCCAGCAGATGGGGTTCCGCATACAGGAGGTCCCATACGTCTTCCAGGAACGCAAATCCGGTGGGTCGAAAATGAGCGTACGTATTGTGACGGAGGCGCTATGGCGTTCCTTTCAGGTCCGGTGGACCCGTATAAATGCCAAAGGAATATCGAAGCATTGACCAGGATCATCACGGTGGATAGTATCGACAATTATACGAAAATGACACACAAGGGTCTTGCGTATCTCGTAGCTTTGTCTTACAATCTGCTTCCCCTGGGGGAAGGAATGTAGATATGACGCTATATCAAGCAGAGTACAGGTCTCGAATACGCCGGGAGAAGTCCAAAGAGGCCATCTCCATGGCCATGGAGAACCGATGGGAGGAAGCTGCGGCTATTAACCGCTCGATCATCGAGCTGTTCCCGGATGACGTTGAGGCGTATGACCGGCTGGGCAAGGCCCTCTTCGAGCAGGGGAAGTACGACGAAGCCCGTTCCGCCTTTACCAAGGCGCTGCAGCTCTCTCCCAGCAACGCTATTGCCCGGAAGAACCTGGACAGGCTCAGCCTCTTGAAGAAAGGAGAGCAACACCCCAAGAAAGCTCCGAAGCTTGGGCCGGAGTATTTCTTGGAGGAGCGGGGCAAAGCGGCGACAGTGGTCCTGGAGCGCCCGGCACGCAAGGAGGCTCTGGCTAAAGTAACCGCAGGTGACGCCTTAGCCCTTCGTATCAGCGATCATAAGCTGGTGGCGGGATCCGTGGACGGCGAGTACCTGGGGCAGGTGCCTCCAAAGCTTGCCGCGCGGCTTGTCCGGCTCATGCGTGGAGGGAACAAGTATGAGGCGGCGGTGGCCCGTCTCAGCGGGAACGAGGTCACCATTATCATACGAGAGACCTTCCAGCACCCTAGCCAAGCAGGAATAACCTCCTTCCCGTCCCGAAGCGAACATCTCCGCCCTTATCCTCAAACTTCAGTGCTGGATACGGACTTGCTGGGGGAGGAGGGAGAGGACGAGGAGATTGAGGCAGCGTTCAACTCCGAATGGGAGGAAAGCGGAGACGCCGCTGATATTCGACCTCGTTCTTCCATTGTTGAAGAGTCCGACGTAGAAGATGAGACCGAGGATGATAGCTAGGATTCCCAGGCCATGGAATCGCTGCTGCACTGCCTAGGTTCACACGCTGAAGGGGGACAAAGTTCCCCTTCAGCGCTCCAGATGTCCCTCCTTTCTAACAACGTTTCAGGGCGGGAGGGTGGGAAGAAACAGGTTGGTCTTGACAGGCTTTTTGTGCAAGGCTCCTGACCGCCCGAAGAGGCTCCATGTCCCAACCCATCATCCTGGTCACCGCCGCGCGGGAACACAGCCCTGCTCCTTACGTTGATGCGCTGGAACGCAGGGGCGCACATGTGCGTGTGCTCTCTCCTAAAGATGCCTTGCCCTCCGGCGATCCCATGAGCAGCGCCAGGGCGCTGCTGCTTACGGGCGGCGCGGATGTGGACCCTGAGCTTTATGGAGAGGCCATTGACCCGAAAGCCGGAGTGCATACCAACCGGCCTCGCGACGACATGGAGATAGCCCTTCTGCGCTACGCTCTGAAGGAGAATCTGCCTGTCCTGGGCGTTTGCCGTGGGATGCAGCTTCTGAATGTTGCCTTTGGAGGCAAGCTTATCCAGGACTTGCCCAATCACCGGGAGCAGTCGGGTGCCGCGCCAGGCCACTCCGTGTTCCACGAGGTCTACGTATCGCTGGGCACAAAGCTGGCGGCCATTTTGGGAACGGGCGGTTTCTTCAAACTGAACAGCCGGCACCACCAGGGACTGAAGGAGCCCCAGAAGTCAGTGGCCCTGCTGGCCTCCGCCTACTCTCTGGGGGATGGCCTCATTGAGGCGGTGGAAAGCCCTGCCCACGACTGGGTCATCGGCGTGCAGTGCCACCCGGAAAACGAGGATGAGATGCCCAAGGCTTTCGGCAGGCTCTTCCAGGCCTTTGTAGAGCGGGCCGACATGGCTGCTGCCCTCCGAGGCCCGTCGCAAGAACCTCGCTAGCCTCCTCAATCTTTGTCATCCGCCAGGCCACCCCAACCTCTGCACACGAAACGGGCCCTACCCCGCTCATGGTGAGCCTCGCTTCCTCGCCTAAGTCCCTAGGCCCTACTGAGAACGCGGAGATGGTGCGTTATCTAGGTTGGATGGTGTCGTTTGATGGAGACAAGGGCGACCTTTAAGCCCGGGCGTTCGCTGGACCGACGCTGGTAGTGGGCCACCGAGCGCGAGATGCCGGTCAGCCCGCAAGCACGACGCTGGGCGAGCCCTAGTTCCTCCACCGCGACCAGGACAGCCACCCGTCGCGCCGCAGGCGTCACCCGTTTTTTCGGAGCAACTCCCGCAACGCGTGATTGTCCAGCGTCGCTTACCCCAAGACCACCATAGCGCGCCTTCCACTTGGGGAACGTCGCCGGCGAGATTCCATGCCGCCGGCACAGCTCCGCTGTGGTCATCCCCGCTTCTCCCTCCTTCAAGAGCCCGATGATCTGCTCATCGGTGAACCTGCTTCCACGCATTGCCCGTCCTCCTTTGTCGTGTCGTTTCCCCCGGAGGACTCTCATTATCGATGGACAGGATTTCGGGGGGCACGTCAATCCAGTCGTCTCCAAATACCTCGGCTCAGGAACGGCAGAAGCCCGTAAACCCCATCAGCCATCTATATCAGCCATCCATCTACAACCTAGTTGATCTTTACGTTACCGACAACCCCCCCACGTTTGAGGGACAACCTCAGTTCCCAATAAAAGACTGTGCCACGCAGCAGAGATGTAGTCACCTCTTGGGTTAGCCCTGTTCTCACCCCTGAATCATTCCGTGAATCATTCCCTTTGGGTGATGTCCTTAACTCTGGGCCGATGCAAACTAGACATCAACAAGGTAATTCAGCGGAGGTGGTTATGTGAAAGTGAGAATAGCAACGGGCAGGATGGCAGGCCCATTATCCAAGACGAACTGCGGTAAAAGCGGTAACACAAAGGAGCGAACAGTGAACAACAAGTCAAGGGGCATATTCAACGGAGAAAAGGGATTCACCCTCATAGAGCTACTGGCAGTGATGGCCATCTTGGCCGTGCTGGTAGCCATCGTCACCCCCGCCGTTTCAAGCACCAAGGACGCCAGCATTGCGGCCCAGACGCTGCAAGACGCCAACCAGGTGAGGAATGGCGCAACCAGCTACTTCGCTAACCAGAATCAGGCAGAGGTCCGCACGCCTCACACGGTCACCCTCACAGCGACGATTAACGATGCAGTCGTATCATCCACAGCTCAGAAAATCAGCAGCAGCTGGCCTGAGAAGTTCATTACTACCGGAGACAATACCCGCTTCCCTGCGCTGTATCGTGGCATCATCCCCACCAGCGCCAGCGTAACCAATGGCATCGTGGTGAACGTGGCTATCATAGACGACAATCACCTGCCCATCTCAGGTGCCACGTTCCTGTCCAAGTTCACCGCTATTGACCTGGACACCCTGGTCAGCGAAAAGCTGATTTCCAAGAGGCCCGCAGGCGCCGATCTGACCAGCGCCACCGGCATCAGCGGTTGGGATGCAATCACATTCCTGTGGCTGTTCGAGAAGACGGATTCCAGTGCAGACCGCCAGGATGACAGCCGCGACGTGGCCGTGTTCCAACTGGTCAAGGTAGAAAAGCTGGAAGGCACTACCAACGCCTATGCCACACAACTGAACCTTTCCTACAAGAAGATCTTCTAACAGGCAATCCCTTGCAGGATTGACAACAAACGTGCAAAACTGTAAACAAGGTACGGAGGCATAACCCATGAAGATTCGTGCGGGAGACCAGAGAGGCTTCACATTAATAGAGTTGGTGGTGGTCATAGCCATCCTGGGAGTGCTGGCAGCAGTGACGGTGCCCCTGGTGACCAACTATCTGAACAGCGCCAAGCAGCGGTCCTACTCCGCTGAGCAGGAGCGCATTCAGCAGGCGGTGGACGCCTACTACAGCGCCCCGGATAACACCAAGTACAGGGGCAAGGCCCAGTACCCCATCATCGGCAAGGGTCAGACCAGCACGTCGCTCCTGGCCAAGACATCCTCGGTTACTTACAACGATAACAGTACCCCGTTCGCGCCCTACGTCGGCGGCGTGGTGCAGTCGGCAGCGACCTGGAACCCGCTGGGCGGCACCCAGGGAGCCGACCTCACCACCAAGTGGGCCGATGCCAACACCGACGGCGTCCGGACCACCAG
>ORMF010894651.1_pt1 | contig 10292 bp, 10 predicted proteins | sample 1779871 | NCBI WGS metagenome assembly ORMF01 (sample SAMEA104232316, study PRJEB22302) | groundwater metagenome | biome: forest; feature: aquifer; material: groundwater | place: USA | collected 2011-08-07 | depth 5.4 m | reverse complement strand
TCGGCGCCGACGGCGCGGTGCTGGTCGACGACGACGGCGCGATCCACGGCCGAACGCCGGCCGTCTCGCCGCTCAGCTCGGTCGGGGCCGGTGATGCCATGCTCGCGGGTTTTTTGGCCGGTGGCGGCAAGGGCGCAGACGCACTGATCGAGGCGCTCGCCTGGGGAGCCGCCGCGGTCCGCCAGCCAGGTTCGGGGATGCCGTCGCCGGCTGACATCGACCGGGCCGCCGTCCGGCTCGAGCGACATGACGTTCGGCGCCGGCATCTGCTTGCCATGCCGCCCTGACGCCCGGCGCTGCGATCCGGGGGGGGGGGGGCGAGGAGGATTCATCACACGGAAGGGAGTGGAATGCAATGACCACGATGGCCGATCTCAAGCACCGGGAGGGACCCGGCTTGCAGGCCACGATCCAACGGATCGGTGGCTATCTGGCGGGCATGATCATGCCCAACATCGCCGCGTTCATCGCCTGGGGCCTGATCACCGCCCTGTTCATCCCGACGGGCTGGTGGCCCAACGCCCAGCTCGCCAAGCTGGTCGGACCGATCATCCTGAATCTATTGCCGATCCTGATCGGCTATACCGGCGGACGCCTGGTCCACGGCCAGCGTGGCGCGGTGGTCGGAGCCGTGGCCACGATGGGCGTCGTCGTCGGGACGGACATCCCGATGTTCCTTGGCGCGATGATCGTCGGGCCGCTGGCCGCGTTCATCCTCAAGTACATCGACGGCTACGTCCAGAAGCGGACCCGGACCGGGTTCGAGATGCTGGTCGACAACTTCAGCGCCGGGATCCTCGGCCTGATCATGGCGGTCCTCGGCCTGCTGGCCGTCGGTCCGATCGTCGAGGCGTTCGCCAAGGCGGCCGGCGATGTCGTCAACAGCCTGGTCGGCAACAACGTGCTGCCGCTGGTATCGATCGTCGTCGAGCCAGCCAAGGTCCTGTTTCTCAATAACGCAATCAACCACGGCGTCCTGGCTCCGCTTGGCGTGGCCCAGGCCCTGGCCAATGGCAAGTCGATCCTGTTCATGATCGAAACGAACCCGGGCCCCGGTCTGGGGATCCTGCTCGCCTACTTGTTGTTCGGGCCGCGATCGCTGCGACCGAGCACGCCGGGGGCGATCATCATCCACTTCTTCGGCGGCATCCACGAGATCTACTTCCCCTACGTCCTGATGAACCCGCGGCTCATCCTGGCCGCGATCGCCGGTGGTGCGTCCGGGGTGTTCATTGCGGTCATCACGGGTGCCGGCCTGGTGGCCACGCCCTCACCTGGCAGCATCTTTGCCTATCTCGCCGTGACGCCGAAAGATGGATACTTTGGCGTGCTGGCCGACATCGTCGTGGCCACCTGCGTGTCGTTTGGTGTCGCCGCGATGCTGTTCGGGTTCGGTCGCTCGGAGCAGCCGGTTGCCGAGGCGGCGACCACGGGTGCCACCACGGGACTCCCAACGCCTACCGGAGCGTGATCTGACATGCCTGAGCTAAACGGCCGGGATATCCGGACGGTCATCATCGCCTGCGATGCCGGGATGGGCAGCAGCGTGATGGTGGCCAGCCAGATGCGACAGCGGCTGAAGAAGTACGACGTGGCGGTCGAACACTTAGCCGTGAATTCGATCCCGGCCGACGCCCAGGTGGTGGTCTGTCACGTTGGACTCGCGGCGCGAGCGCAGGGGATGGCCCCCGGCGCGGTCGTGGTCGCGTTCCGGATCTTCATGGGCGATCCCGCATTCGAACGCGTCGAGTCTGCGATCAGGGATGCGGGCCTCCTTGCCGGCTGACGCGACCCCGCCTCCACCCCCTGGTGCCCTCGCCAGGGAGGCCATTCGACTGGCGCAGCACGCCGACGATAAGTGGGACGCGCTGCGCCAGTCGGGGGCCTTGCTCGAGGAGCTCGGCGCGGTCGACGAGGGCTACGCCGCCGCGATCCTGGAGCGCGAACGGCAGATATCCACCTACATGGGGGAAGGCGTGTCGATCCCCCACGGGACCGACCAGGCGCGCGCGTTCGTCCGCCGGACGGCGCTCGGGTTCCTCCAATTTCCGGACGGGGTGGACTGGGACGGTGAGACCGTCTACCTGTGCATCCCGATCGCAGCCAGCGGCGACGAGCACGTCGGGGTCCTGGCCGCGCTGGCCGAGGTCCTGGTCGACGGCGACAGCGCCGCAGCCCTCCGCGGCGCGACCAATGTAGACGATGTCCTGGCCCTCCTCAATCCAGCCGGCAGAGCCGCCGCTGAGGAGTCCCGGACATGAGGGTCGCCCGGTTCTACGCCCCGGGCGACATCCGGATCGAGGACGCTCCGGAACCGAGCCCCGGTCCGGCCGAGGTCAAGATCCGGGTCCGCAACTGCTCGACCTGTGGCACGGACGTCAAGATCTTTCGGTCCGGTCATCCGAACATCGATCCGCCCCGGATCATGGGCCACGAGATTGCTGGTGAGGTGGTCGAGATCGGCGCCGACGTCGGGCCGGCCGCGGACGGCCGGCGCTGGAGCGTCGGCGACCGCGTCCAGGTCATTGCCGCGGTCCCGTGCGGTCAGTGTCCGGACTGCCGACGCGGCTGGATGACCATCTGCCCGAACCAGACCTCGATCGGCTACCAGTACGAAGGCGGCTTCGCCGAGTACCTCATCGTTCCTCAGCAGGTCCTGCGCGTCGATGGGCTCAACCTGATCCCCGACGGAGTCGGATTTGACGAGGCATCCGTCGCCGAGCCGTTCGCCTGTGCGATCAACGCGCAGGAGCTGGCTCGGGTGGGAGCGGGTGATGACGTGGTCGTGCTCGGGGCCGGCCCGATCGGCTGCCTCCACGTGCGGCTGGCCCGGGCTCGCGGCGCTGCGCGGGTGGTCCTGGTCGAGCTCAATCGCCAGCGCCTTGACATGTCGGCGGCCGTGGTGGCGCCCGACGTCGCGATCTGCGGCAGCGAGGTCGATCCGATCCAGGCGGTGCTCGATCTGACCGGCGGCCGCGGGGTCGACGTAGCGATCACCGCCGCCGCCTCGGGCCAGGCGCAGGAGGACGCCCTGCGGATGATCGCCCGGCGTGGGCGGTTGTCGTTCTTCGGGGGCCTGCCCAAGGACCATCCGACCATCATCCTCGACTCGAATCTGGTTCACTATCGTGAGTTGACGATCGTCGGTGCCAATGGATCGAGCCCCGCCCACAACAAGCAGGCATTGGCCCTGATCGCCAGTGGAGAGGTGCCGGTCAAGGACCTGATCACCCACCGACTGCCGTTGGATGGCGTCCTCGAGGCGATCGGGATCGTGTCACGCGGCGACGGAATCAAGGTCACCATCGAGCCGTGACCCGGATCGGACCCAGGCGCGAGTCGCTCATGGAGGAACGTCGTGGCGCAGCGTGAGGTCATCGTCGGGTCCCGGATCGGGTTGCACGCCCGACCGGCCGCCCTGTTCGTCAAGGCGGCGACCGCGCAGCCGGTGCGGATCACGGTCCGCAAGGGTGACGGTCCCCCGGTCGACGCTCGAAGCATCCTGAGGGTCCTGGCGCTCGGCGCCAGGAACGGCGACACCGTGATCCTCGAGGCCGAGGGCGAGGGCGCGGCCGAGGCCCTCGAGGTCGTTGCGATCGTCGTCGCCGAGGACCACGACGATCCGGTCTGAGACCCCGTTGACGACCATCGTCCCGGCCGAACGGGCCGACTCGCCGCCGCTCCAGGGGATCGGCGTCTGCCCCGGCCATGCCGCCGGGCCGGTGGCGCTGATGGGGCCCCGACCGCGGCTGCCCGCGGACCGCCCCGAGGTCGTCGACGCCGCGAGCGAGGCGCTCGCCGCCCTGGCGGCGCTGGCCACCACGGCCGATGAGCTCGAGGCCCGCGCGGCGGCGACCGCCGTCCCGGGCGCCGCCGAGGTGCTCGAGGCGACGGCGATGATCGCCCGCGACCCATCGCTCGAGGAGGCGATCCGATCGGCGACCGCCGAGGGCGAGCCGGCGGCCTGGGCGGTGGACCGGGCGATCGACGGCTTCCGGGCGCTACTCCTCGACCTCGGCGGCTACATGGCCGAGCGGGTCGGGGATCTCGATGACGTGCGGGACCGAGCGGTCGCCCGCTTGCTCGGCCTGCCCCTGCCCGGCGTGCCCGTCCGCGACACCCCGTTCATCCTGGTGGCCGAGGATCTCGCCCCGGCCGACACCGTGACCCTGACCCCGGACCGGGTCCTCGCGCTGGTCACCCTCAGAGGTGGACCGACCAGCCACACGGCGATCCTGGCCCGCAGCCTCGGCATCCCCGCCGTGGTCGCCTGCGCCGCGGCCGGGTCGCTCCGTGAGGGTGAGCTGATCGAGGTCGACGGCGGAACGGGCCAGGTGCATCTCGGGATCGCCCCGGACATGGTGCTCGAAACCAACCGCCGCGAGCAGGAGCGCCGGGCGCGCCAGGTCGCCAGTCGCGGGCCCGGCCGGACGGCCGATGGCTATCCGGTCTCGCTGCTGGTCAATATCGGCGACGTGGCCGGGGCGGCCTCGGTGGCCAGGGTCGACGCCGAGGGCGTCGGATTGTTTCGGACCGAGTTCCTGTATCTCGATCGGCAGGACGCGCCGTCGGTCGACGAGCAGGTCGCGCTCTACAGCGCCGTCCTCGAGGCCATGGCCGGCCGCAAGATCGTGGTTCGGACGCTTGATGCTGGCGCAGACAAGCCGCTGCCGTTCCTGACCCCGGACAGCGAACCGAACCCGGCCCTCGGGGTCCGCGGGCTGCGTACGGCAAGACGCTCGCCGGGCGTCCTGACCGATCAGCTTGCCGCCCTCGCCCGCGCCCAGCAGGCAACGGGCGCCGTCGTCTGGGTGATGGCGCCGATGGTGGCCACCGCCGCCGAGACGAAATGGTTCACCGACCTTGCCCACCAGCACGGATTGCCGATCGCCGGGGCGATGGTCGAGATCCCCGCGGCGGCGCTCCGGGCGGGCGATCTGCTCCAGTACGCCGACTTCCTGAGCATCGGGACCAACGACCTCGCCCAGTACACCCTGGCCGCCGACCGGATGGCGGGTGAGCTGGCGGACCTCCTCGACCCATGGCAGCCGGCCCTGCTCGACCTGGTCCAGATGACCGCCCAGGCCGGTCTCGCGGTTGGCAAATCGGTCGGCGTTTGCGGCGAGGCGGCCGCTTCACCGGCCCTGGCGCCGATCCTGGTCGGGCTTGGGATCACCAGCCTGTCGATGTCGGCCACCGCGATCGCCGATGTCCGCGATGCGCTCGCCGCGGTCACGATCGCCGACTGCCGTCAGATGGCCGACGATGCCCTGGCCGGTCGCCGGGTGACGACGGGCTCCGTCCAGCCCAGCTGAACGGGCAGCCCGGGACGGCCGGCCCGGCCGGCGCGGCCGACGGCGGCGCTGGTGGATCTCCCGACACTGTCACCCGTCGTCGTCTTGGGATGAGCCCTGACCGAGCGACGAGGCGTCGCCCGTCAGGCGTCGGGCATCGACTGGCTGGCCAGAAACCGGCCAGGACCGCCGGGTCGGAGGATCTGATGGCGGCCGGTCGCAAGGTCCCACTCGTTCCGTTCGAACCGGGTCTGGTCGTCGCCGGCCAGGACCAGGACGTAGGCCGGAGCGCCCTGCCCAGCCAGATGACCGTAGTCGTGGAGATCGTCGGGCGGCATGAGGGTGGCGATCCGGGTCGGTTCGAGGGTCAGGGTCTCGGCGACCTCGAGCGGCGCCCTGCCACTGGCCGCGGTGACGCGTGCCTGCACCCGGACGCGGTCATGGGATGTCGCTCCAGAGGAGATAGCGGCCCGCCGGCACCTACGCCGGTCCTTCCGCTCAGCGCGATGTGGCGTCGAGGAGGTCGAGCCGCGCTGTCGTGTTAATGAGGCTCGCGAAGCGCCGGTCGAGGATCTCGTACGTTTCCAGGGTCACTCGACGATCATCCCGCAACCGATCCACGCGTGCTCGATCCCGACGACGGTCATCGCGATCCCGGCACGAGGAACAGCTCGATGACCGGCAGGGCCACGTCCGGTGGCTGCACGGGGAGCTTCAGCGTCAGCGTCCCTTCCGGCTGCCCGCCCGGGTGGATCGTGCCGGCGTTGGTGCCAGGCGCCAACGAGATGAGGCTGACCTCCGATGCATCGTTTAGCAGCTGGGCGTAGGCGATCCTGCCAGCCAGGCCCGGCAGATGGACATGCTGGAACGGCCAGGCGAACAAGTGGAGGTAAAGACGGTCGCCGCGCTGCGTGTACCGGGCGTCCGGTGGGGGTGTGAACCTGGACGGACCAGCGCCGTAGATCGACCGCCCGTGCACTCGCATCCACTCGCCCACGCCCTGGAGGGAGGCGATCGCCCGCGGATCGAAGGCGCCGCGCGCGGTAGGACCGACGTTGAGCAGCATGTTGCCGTCCTTGGAGACACCGTCCACGAGCATCCGGACCAGCAGGTCGACCGGCTTGTAGTCCAGGTTGTCGCGGTCGTAGCCCCAGCTGCCGTTGAGGGTCTGGCACGCCTCCCAGACGATCGGCTTGCCGCCTGACGACATGGGGCCGGTTGGCTGGTACTGCTCGGGCGTCACGAAGTCGCCGGGGATGCCGAGCCGGTCGTTGACGACGATGCCGGGCTGCAGCTCCCGGACCATGGCAAGGAGCGCAGCGGACCCCCAGGCGTCCGGACCTTTGCCGGGCAGGACGGACGACTCGGGGATCGTCCCGTCTTCGTACGAGAAGTCAAAGAAGAGGTAGTCGATCTTGCCGTATCGCGTCAGCAGCTCCCGGACCTGGCCGTGGAGGTACGCGCGATACCGGTTCCCGTCCCTCCCCTTGTTCAGCTCGGCCACGTCGCTGCCGTTTCGCAGGGGATGGAAGTCATCGACCGCGAAGTCGGGGTGGTGCCAATCGAGCAGTGAGTGATAGAAGCCGACCTTCAGCCCCGCCGCGCGCACCGCCTCGACGAACGGCCCGATCAGGTCTCTGCCGTACGGGGTGGCCTTCACGGAGTAGTCGGTCAGGGCCGAATCCCAGAGGCAGAACCCCTCGTGGTGCTTCGTCGTCAGCACCACGTAGCGCATCCCGGCGTCAGCGGCAGCCCTCGCCCACGCGCCGGGATCGTAGAGGTCGGGGTCGAAATATCGGGCGTACCGCTCATAGGCGTCCGGCACTATCTCCTCTCGGCTCATCACCCACTCGTGACGCGCGGGCAGCGCGTACAAACCCCAATGGACGAACAGGCCGAACCGCGCCTCGAGAAACCAGCCTAGGTCGCCACCGCTTGCGCCGCGACGCATGGGTCTCCCTCCGGAAGTCGTCGTCGACGAAGATGTCTTGCCCATGCGTTTTCAGCGCCCGCCAAACCCGGTGGTGAGGAGGCCGCGCACGAGATGCTTCTGGAGCAGAACGACCAGGAGCACCGAGGGCACCATGGCCAGCATGGCCGCGGCCATCATCAGGTTCCACTCGGTGCCCTGCTGGGCCATGAACGTGGTCAGCCCCAGTGGCACGGTGCCTTTCACATCGATCGTGTCGATGACGATCAGTGGCCAGAGGAAGCTGCCCCAGAAGGCGATGAAGGTGAACATCGCAAGCACCGAAAGCGCGGCCCGCGACAGCGGCAGCATGATGCGGAAGAAGATGGTGAACGGCCCGGCGCCGTCGACGCGCGCCGAATCCACCAGTTCGGCCGGCACCGTGAGGAAGAACTGGCGGAGCAGGAACGTCCCGAACGCAGTGAATGCGAACGGGAGGATCAGCGCCTGGTAGCTGTCCACCCAGCCAAAGGTCTGCATGAGCCAGTACATCGGGACGATGAGCACCTCCTGGGGCACCATCAGCGTGCCAAGGAAGAGCACGAACAGCAACTCGCGTCCCCGGAAGCGCAGCCGAGCGAATGCGAAGGCCGACAGGCTGGAAACGGCCACGACTACGGCAGTCCCGGTGATTGCGACCAGCAAGCTGTTGAAGAAGTAGCGGTCGAACGGCGCGAATCGGAACGCATCGATGTAGTTCTGAAACCGCAACTCCGAGCCAACGAGCGTCGGGGGGCGGGTGAACACCTCGTCCGACGGCTTGAACGAGGTCCCAAGTGCGTAGAGCAGCGGGGCGGCGAACAGCAGCGCAACCGCGACAAGCAGCAGGTGGGAAATAACGCTGCGCAGCCCGGCCCCTCGGCGCCGCCCGGCCGTGCGTCGGCGAGCCAGGGTCAGTGCGTCAGTCATAGTGCACCCACCGCTTCTGGCCCAGGAACTGGATCGCGGTGACCCCCATGACGATCACGAACAAGACCCACCCGGCTGCCGCGGCGAGTCCCATGTGCAGGAACCGCCAGCCCTGGTTGTAGACGAACAACACCAACGTTTGGGTGGCATTGCCCGGGCCGCCCGTGGTGAGCAGGAAGGGCTGCGCGAACACCTGAAAGGACGTGATCAGCGTCAACGTGGTGGCAAAGAAGATCGACGGCGTGATCATCGGCAGGGTCACGTACCGGAACCGCTCAATCCCACTGGCACCATCGATGGCAGCGGCTTCCAACTGTTCCTGCGGCACCTGGTCCATCGCCGTTGAAAAGACCAGGAAGTTGTAGCCGAATCCCTGCCAGACGGACATGGCGACGATCGCCAGCATCGCCGTGGCCGAGGACGCCAGGAAACTCGGCGTGGCGACGCCGAAGACGCTCTGCGACACGGCGTCCAGCAGTCCACCGGGCTGGTACATCAGCCGCCACACCATCGCATTGGCCACGATCGGCGCCATGACTGGGATGAAGAAAAGGATCCGGAAGGCCGAGCGGCCCTTGATCTTTGGCGACACCCACGCCGCCAGGCCCAACGACACGACCAGGTTGAGCGGCACGTAGAGCACGACGAACAGGCACGTGTTGAGCACCACCTGGCGGAAGATGGGGTCCCCCAGAAGGCGCGCATAATTGCCGAGCCCGAGGAAGGTACGGGTCCCGAAAACCGGCCAGTTGAACAGGCTCATCACCAGCGCCATCACGGTTGGGAACAGCGTGAACAGCGCGAGGCCGAGCACGCTCGGCCCGAGGAATATCAGGGCGTGGCGGCGATCATCCTGCAGCCGCCGTCCGACGCGCACTGCTGGCGCGCGCCCGCTCAAGCCCCCCCCCGCCACATCCTTGCGGAGTTCTACTGCCCGAGGCTGCCCTGGTCCTGCACGGTCTGCAGGGCCGCCTCAGGCGTGAGCTCGCCGGTCAGCGCCTGGAACCCGTAGTTGTCGAAGTAGCCAGCGACCTCGACCCAGTTCGGCGGAGTGAGCAACGGCACCGAGTGCGCGTTGGCGTAGTCGAGCGTTTCGCGGGCGCCCTGGATGCTGGCGGCTGTGTACCAGGCATCCGCCACGGCTGGTCGTGCCGGGTATGCCCGGCCGACGGAGGCAAGACCTTTCAGCGCCGTGTCGCTGGTCATCGAGACGATGGCCTGGAAGGCCGCCTCGGGAGTCGGGCACTGCTTGGAGATCCCGAAACCCGAACCCGCGGTGTAGTGCTTGGAGCCGCCTGGCCCGGCCGGCATCGGCGCCATGCCGAGCTGGAACTTCACGGCCTTGTTACTGATCGCGTCCCACGGTCCATCCACATACATTGCGGCTGTACCATCTAGAAATTGGCTTTGCATGGCGAGAAAGCCGGTGTAGCCTGCCGCACCGCCCGAACCAGGCGGTGTGATGCCCGATTTCATCAGGGCGACCCACTGCTTGTAGCCGTCCACGAACGCAGGCGAGGTGAGCGCCAGCTTGCCGCTCGCATCGAGCAGCTCGGCCCCCGTGAGGTCCAGCACCCAGGATACGTATTCCTGGTCGATGGAGGACGTGGCAAACCCGAACTTGCCACCAGTGGTCAGCGCGGTCGCGGCCTTCTTGAAGTCGTCGAGCGTCCAGCCCGGCTTCGGCTCCGCCACCCCGGCCGCCTTGAAGGCGTCGCGGTTGTAGAAGATGATCAGGGGTCCGAAGTCATACGGCAGGGCCACCTGCTTGCCGCCGTGCTTCAGCGCGTTGAGGATCGACTGGTCGAAGTCCGCGGGATTCACCTTGTACTTCGCCATCAGATCGTCCATCGGGACCAGCTGGTCGGCATACGCCTCCAGGCGCAGGCTCTGCATACCGACGATGCAAGGCGACGTCGGACTCGCGAGTTGCGTCCCGATCCTCGTCCAGTAGGTGGGCCAGGGGTTGCCCGTAACCGTGATCTTGATCCCCGGGTGGTCGGCCGTTGCCACGGCGGCCACCGTCTCCCAGGCCTTCTTGTCCGCGTCGCCACCGATCCAGAACTGGAACGTCATGTCCGCGCTGACCGCTGACGCTTGCGGGGCTGACGCTTGCGGGG
>ORMF010467239.1_pt1 | contig 10294 bp, 9 predicted proteins | sample 1779871 | NCBI WGS metagenome assembly ORMF01 (sample SAMEA104232316, study PRJEB22302) | groundwater metagenome | biome: forest; feature: aquifer; material: groundwater | place: USA | collected 2011-08-07 | depth 5.4 m | reverse complement strand
AATCTTCATATTTTTCAGCGAGTGAGGCGTCGAGCGTAAGCAACTGCCTCACTTTTTCCACGTTAATCTCCTCTTCTCCGATCATCGCGTCTTCAGGAAAATGCCTGAGAACGAATACCGCCGTGGCCAGCTCGGCCAGAAAGTCCGCCAGCATGACGCCGGTCTTGTCCTCTTTTTGGCTGGCGGTGGTCATCAGAGGGCCGCTTTGATGCACGTCCTCGTAAATCGCGGAGATTTCATTGAAAGAAAATTGCCTCAAAAGATGTGCCGTGGGAACAGCGGAGCGGGCGGCCAGCCGCGTGCCCGGCTCGGCGTGCTGTTTGACGAGACGCGCGCCTTGTAGCAGCTTATTGATTGCTTCGACCGAGCTTACAGTGACCAGTGCCGATTCGCCGTCGCTGAGCGGCGGCGTGCGTGTGTTCACGGCATTCAGAAACGCCCTCAATTCAGGCAACAGCGGCCGTTCCACGGCCCCTTCGACTGTCGCCAGACGTCTCAAATCTTCCAGCGCCGCCGCGTCGTGCGCGGACTGCGTAGGACGTATCTCGAGGTTTGCGGGGTCCAGATGATTGAACACTGCCGTGAATGCCTCGCCCTTGACAGTAACGGTGCGTATGGCCGGCCCGTCGTGTTCGCGACTGACTTCTATACTCACCGGCACGCCTGCATAACTCAGCTGGATATGCGCGGTCTCACCGCTCGCAGAGCGTTCCGCGCTCAAAATATCCGTCGGGCCCCGGACCAAAAGATGGTTCACCATGTAGATATCGTGATAAGCTAGGTCCTCGACTACATTGCTGGAAAGATCCAGCTCCGGCCGGGCAGGGTTGAGAAATTTGGCTTCGATGGAAAGGATGTCACCGAGCTTGCCGCTGTCGACTATGGCCTTGAGCCGTTCGAAATGCGGAGCGTAAAGCAGCGTGTGACCGGCCATGAGCGTAAGACTGCGCTCCGCAGCGATACGCGTCAGTTCTTCGCCTTCCTTGGCGGTCAACGTGAACGGCTTTTCCACGAAAACATGCTTCCCGTGAATCAGCGCCCGCCTGGCCATTACAAAGTGCTCGCCGGCGCGTGTCGCGATGATCACCGCCTGCGACCCGGCGTCCATAAGCACTCGGTCGGCGTCCCCATAAATCAGATTCAGTCCGGCGTGCTGGCCGACTGCGCGCCGAACGGCATGGAAACTGCTTCTGGCCACCGCGTTTATTTTTATCGCCTGCGCCTGGTCCTTCATGACGGCAAGCAACGCCTGCAGGAGTCTCTGCCCGTGCGTGCCCAGGCCCACGATGCCAACCTCGGTGACCGCCAGCCGAGCCCCAGCTCTTGTGTCCAGCGCAGGCTCGCCGCGTTCTTTGGCGAGCTGTGCGCCTTTGCCGCTCAGGGCCTCCGCCGTTTCTCGAACCGCATCTCTGCCTGTGGCTATCGGTTGCGGAGACAGCTGAGGAATATCAGCGCGCGCGCCGCCCTTCGGATGTCGCGGATCGTCTTTAGGCATACGGAGCGCGGCCGTGCCCTCGTCGTTGGATTTTCTCACAAAGATGCTGTTGTTGATGACGACTGCCTCGTAGAGTATCCGCTCGGCCCGTCCGTGTTCGGCCGCGGCGATGAAAGACACCACCTCGTCGAAGTTCGAACCCCTGCGGAGAACGCGGTCATCATAATGGACGGTGACCACGGGTTGACCGGCGCGCGACTCGTAAAAAATCTGTATCTGTCCGTCAGGCTCGTCGAAGTTGCCGGCAATGACATCGTTGGCTTTCTCTGTCAACAGGTCTACGAGCCCACCCAGCGGCACAGACAAGCGCGACGCGGCGAGGTCTAGTTCTGTCAGGCGCATGTCTCTTAGGTCCTGTTCTACAAAGCGCACAACTCCGCGTTCGGCCACGGCCTTCAGTATGATTGAGCGATCGCCGCCCGCGCTTACGGTCTGATTTTTGACAAGAGGGCTCGCGTCACCGAGCTGGCCCAGAAGCAGCGCTTCATAACGCTTGAGGTTGGTCTCGTGCAGCACGTTGGGCGCCACGACCACGTATGAGACACCGTTTTTCTCCATCAGCGACTTCAGGTTCGGCGTGTGGTAGCCGCCGGTGATCAGCGCCGCGATGGACAGGTTGTTGGCGTCCATATGCCTCAGCGCTTTTTCAAGGAACACCGCGTCCCTGGCTTCGGCTGTTTTATAAAACTCCTCGACGTCCTTTTTGTTGTCGTCGATGATGCGCGCGAAACGCAGCACGTCGCCGTAGCGTCCCAGGTCGTACAGCTTCCTGTTCAAAAACGCCAGGTACACCAGCGTCTCGAAGCGCACGTCGACGGCCTTCTCCAGATACTCCGTGAAATTTTCTTTGGACACCTGCAGAGAGAAAAGGCCCTTCAGCGTATCGACATGCCTGGATATCTCGTAGAGATAAAACGCGTCCGTATCCTTAAGCGCCCCCGCGTAGATCATGCGCTCCAGTTGCGAGGTCTCGGCCAGCAGCTTTTCCATCTCCAGCGACGAAAACACCTTCAAATAGTCGGCGTATTTGGCGAGGTTGGCGTACTCGTCCGGGCCGGTGTGTTGAGCGCGCGCCTTTTCCAGCAGCCTTTCGTAAAAGCCCAGCGGATTGTAGGTCTGCAGTTTCAGCTTGGCCAGATGCTCGGTGAGGTTCTCAATCTCCCGGCGGTCCTCGGCGTCGCGGTAAAACGTGGCCACCAGGCGCGCCTGTTCTTCATTGGCCGCGCGAAAATCAATGGCGTCTTCTTTTTCTTTGAGGCCTTTCAGCGTGAGGAAATTCGGAAAGCCCTGCAGGTTGATGCCCTGGCGCGACGCGTGGTCCAGAAGCAGCGCGTGGTATTCGGTAAAATTATTTTCCTTGCTGTGAAAACCGCGGATGAAGGTGTCGAACTCGAAGAGCTCCGCCGGATAAAAGTGGCGCTTGAGTTTTTCGGCGCGCGCCTCGATCTGGCCCAGATAGGCCAGCGCCTCCGCCCTGTGGGTGAAGATGCCCGCGTAGGTCTTGAGGTTCTTTTCGTACAGAGAGGCCTCTTCAACGCCCTGAATGCTCATCGCGTAGTCGGAGGTCAGGTTCAGGTATTCGGCGCCGTTGAGCTCGCCCTGCATCAGGTATTTTTTAGCGACCTGTCCCCGGGGCCGGCTCGAGGCCATCGGACGCAGATAGGTCAGAGAGTCGTCGCGCGTGCCGCCCTCGACAAATACGGTTTTTAATTTATAGCGTTGGATCAGCTCTTCCAAAAGCTTGGAGACATTTTCCTGGGCGCTCACATTGGTGTGCGCGTCCTGGATGTGGACGATCAGCCGGCCGCGCTTGCCTTTGTGCCAGGTCTGTATCTTGCCGAAGGCGGGAGATAGTTTGATGTGTTGGGGATTTTGGGCGAAAGGAAGCGAGAGCGTCTCAAGTGGCGCCGCGTGAGCGATATCATTGATACAAAACGCGGCCAAGAGAAAAAAAGCCACCGCTTTGATGAGGGGATGATGGGTCCTCGACATCTCTCTTTTCTTTTAAAAATAGCGTTTAAATAACTCTTTAGAATCTCGACGATTTAGAGCTGGATTTTGGTTTGTAAAAGTTTACATTCCAGACACGAAATCTTCAAGGAAAGAGGCCGTTTTTTTAGCCTATTCTTTTACCCATGCTTTATCAACTTTAAGCATCCTTTTCAGCTGGAAAAAAGCCGGGAAAAATACCCCCCAACTTCAGGTGCCAGAGGGGTCAGAGGGGTCTGACCCCAAGAGTGAAACGAAGGCGGAATCAAGCGGATTTTTGCTCAAAAAGGGTCAGAGGGGTCTGACCCCTCGAGGGAGAGGTTAAAGGGGTTGTTGTTGGGTGACGCAGTGTAGGGAGCCGAGGCCGTAAACCAGCGCCGTGCACTCGATGGGCACGACTTTGCGGTCGGGAAAGGTTTTTTGCAAGATCTTGACGGCGTGTCTGTCGTTTTTATGGCTGTAAACGGGGACCAGCACCGTTTGATTGGCGATGTAAAAGTTGGCGTAGCTGGCGGGCAGGCGGTCGGCATCCGTGTCGCCGCGGCCCACGCCCACGCGGCCGGGCATAGGCAGCTCGATCACGCGCAGACGCCGGTTGTCCTGGTCGGTCGCGGATTTTAAAATCTTTAAATTTTCTTCAAGCAGCACGTGGTTTTTGTCTGAGCGGTCCGGCTCCACCGCGGTGATCACGGTGTCCGGCGAGACGAAGCGCGCGATGTCGTCCACGTGGCCGTCGGTGTCGTCGCCCTCTATCCCCTCTTTCAGCCAAATCACTTTGCGAACGCCGAGAAATTTTTTTAGCCGGTTTTCTATTTCTTTTATGGAGAGTGTCGGGTTGCGGTTGGGATTGAGCAGGCACTGCTCGGTGGTCAGACAGGCACCGCGTCCGTTCATGTCGATGGAGCCGCCCTCGAGCACCAGCGGCACGTCGAAGCGGCGGAACTCGGTCAAGGCCGCCAGTTTGTCGACGACGCGGTTGTCGCGGGCTAGGTCTTTGTATTTCCCGCCCCAGGCGTTGAACGTCCATTTGGTGAAAGCGACACCGCGTCCTTTTTTGACGAAGATCGGGCCGTAGTCCCGTATCCAAGTGTCCACCGCGGCGGCCTTGTGAAATATCAGGCGCGTGGTGTAGCCTTTATTGAACAGCAGTCGTTTCAAAACGTCGACGGCGACGTCGCTGCTTTCCACGATCAGGTTTACTTTTTCATACGGCAACAGCGCCAGCATCATGCGAACGTAAACGTCCTCGACCTGCTTGAGGAGTTTTCCAGGCCAGGTAGTCTTGTTTTTGGGCCAGGTGAGCCAGGTGGAATCATGCGGCTCCCATTCGGCGGGCATGCGCCACGCGATCGGAGAAGTCATGGTCTAATTCCGCGCCCTCTTGACGATGTCGGCGTAAGCGTCGATGCGGCGATCCCGAAGGAACGGCCATTCGCGGCGGGTTTTTTCTATGAGGGAAAGGTCGCAGTCGACCAGGAGGATGCCTTCTTTATCGCCGGCGCGCGCGGTCACATGCCCGAACGGGTCGGCCACGAAAGAGCCGCCCCAGTATTTGAACTCGCCTTCGTTACCGGCGCGGTTGGCGGCGGCCACGTACACGCCGTTGGCTATCGCGTGCCCTCGCTGCACGGTCTCCCAGGACTCCTGATAACTCTTGGCCTCTTCGCGCTCGCCGCGCTTCCAGCCTATCGCGGTGGGATAAAAAAGGATATCGGCGCCGGACAGCGCGGTGAGGCGCGCGGCCTCCGGGAACCACTGGTCCCAGCACACCAGCACGCCGATGGTGGCGTAACGCGTCTTGAAACTGCGAAACCCCAGGTCGCCCGGCACGAAATAAAACTTCTCATAAAACCCGGGGTCGTCGGGGATGTGCATCTTGCGATATTTGCCCAGGAGCTTGCCGTCGGCGTCGATGACCACGGCCGTGTTGTGATAGACGCCGCTGGCCCTCTTCTCGAAAAGCGAGGCCACGACCACGGCCTTCGAGGCCTTGGCGACCTGACTTAACAGCGCGGTGCTGGGGCCCGGGATGGTCTCGGCCAGGTCGAAATTTTTGGCGTCCTCGGTCTTGCAGAAATATTCCGTGCGGAAAAGCTCCTGCAGGCAGACGATCTTGGCGCCTTGGCGCGCGGCCTTTCTCACACGTTCGGCGGCTTTGGAGAGGTTGGCCCTGGGGTCGGGGCCGCAGGTCATCTGCACCAGACCGACGCGCAGGGCCGTGGAAGAATTTTTTTTCGTCATAGTTTGGGTTTGGAAAAGTTCAGCACCGCCGCCTTGGCTTTTTCTTCCTCGGCCTTTTCCTTCATGCCTTTCTTCATGTAAAAAACAGACAGGTTGGTGTGCGCCATCGCGTAGTCGGGACGCAACACGGCGAGCTTGTCCGTCCAGCGTATCGCCTCGTCATAGCGGCCCTGCCGGTAATGGATCATACCCAGCGATTCATAGGCGTCCGCGAACTGCGGGTCTTTTTCTATGAGCCACGAAAGCGCCTCGGCCGCCGCGTCCGCCTGTCCGCGGCCGAAGAGGTCCATGGCTTTTTCATAGGCGATTCTGGATTCGTCGGCCATTATTTTTTGATTTTAGCACAAATATTTTGATTATGACAATTCGGCGAACACGGTTTCGGCCAGGAACTGCCCACGCTCGGACAACCGCAGACGCGCGCCGACGGTTTCCAGAAGCCCTTTCGCCTTGAGGTCTTCGATGCGGCCGGCCGACCGTTGCATCAGCGATTTGAAACGCGCGGCGTCGGCGCCCTCGATGAGCCTCAGCGCCAAAAGAAGCGACTCGACTTCTTTTTTTTCAGGTGTCAGCGTCTCCGTCTCGTGCGCCGACCAGTCGCCTTCTTTTATTTTGGAGAAATACCCGTCCACGTCGGCCGAATACCTGAAACGCCGCCCGCCGAAATAAGAAAACGCTCCCGGCCCCAGCCCCAGATACTCGGCGTTGGCCCAGTACAGGAGATTGTGCCGGGATTCAAACCCGGGCCGCGCGTAGTTGAGCAGCTCGTAATGCCTGTACCCGGCCTCTTTCAGCGTCCGGCGCGTGAAGCCCAGCATCTGTGTCTGCAGTGTTTCGTCGGGCAGCCTCAGCTTCCCTTCGCGGCTCAGCCGGCCGAACACGGTTTTTTCCTCAACGGTGAGCTCGTACACCGAGACATGCTCGGGCCCCAGCCGTAAAAGCTCGGTCACTGATTTTCCCACGGCGTCCAGGTCTTCGCCGGGCAGTGCCAGCATGAGGTCGAGGCTCAGGTTCGCGAAGCCTGCCTCTCTCAGCACGTTAAAAGAGCGCAGCGTGTCTTGAGCGCGGTGCGTGCGGTTGATCGCCTCCAGCGTCGCGTCGTTGAACGACTGCGCGCCCAAGCTCACGCGAGTGACGCCGAGTTTTTTGTACAGCGCGGCCTTGCGCGCGTCGACGTCGCCGGGATTGGCCTCGAGCGTGACCTCGGCGCCGTTTTTGAAGCGGAAATTTTCACGGAGCAAATTGAAAAGCCGCTCGCTGTCGCCGACCTCCAAGAGTGACGGCGTACCACCCCCCAGATACAGCGTGTCGAACACGGTTGTTTCAAAACGCCGGCGGTGATACCCGACCTCCACAGCCAGCGACTCCAAAAATAGCCCGCGCCGGGCAGCCGAGGCGGAAGTGGTGATGGTGAAATCGCAGTAATGGCATTTTCTCGAGCAAAAAGGGACGTGAATATAGAGGCCTGTCATGGTCCGATTATATAGGACGCCCCCTCGGACAGGAACGAATTTCCTCTTCTCTTTTAGAGGGATATATGATAGATATAGTGGAGTTCAACGAGCGGTCAGACCGTGTTTTTGAGTGAATCGGCAATTAACAATAGTTTTAACGAAGGGGGATCAACAGTGGCAAAAAAAGTAAACTCAGCGTTCATGAAACCGTTACAGCCCAGCGATGCCTTGGGAAAAGTCGTCGGATCTAAGGCGATACCCCGCACGCAAGTGGTGAAGAAACTTTGGGAGTACATCAAAAAGAACGACCTGCAAGACAAGAAGAACAGAAGGAACATTAACGCCGACGCGAACCTGAAGCCGATCTTCGGCAAGAACCAGGTCTCGATGTTTGAAATGACAAAGTTGGTTTCCAAGCACCTGTCCTAAGGATTTAAAATAAAAAAGGCGGCGTCAATTTTGACGCCGCCTTTTTTATTTGGTCATTGCGAGGAGTCCGCTGCTTTTAGCGGACGACGAAGCAATCTCTGCGCATAGATTGCTTCGCGAAAAGCGCTCGCAATGACACTAAATGTTACTTCCCGAGTATCATGCGCGCGGCGATGACGATGAGAAACACGCCGAACACGCGCTTGAGCACAACCTCCGGGAGCGACAGGCTGATCCCCGCCCCGAAATAGGCCCCTACGAAAAGTCCGACAGCGATAAACAGCGCGGCCTTCAGGTCCACGTTACCGCTCTGGTAATAGCGCAGGCAGGCCAACAACGCCACCGGCGGCAAGAACGACCACAGGATGGTCCCCTGCGCCTTGTGCTGGGTCATGCCGAAGAAATAGACCAGCGCCGGCACGACGACGGTGCCGCCGCCGATGCCCAAAAGGCCGCTGAACACTCCGGCCACCACGCCTATCAGGACGTATCCGGCGGCCTCCATTACTTTTTCTTGGTCGCCTCGACGTCCAGGAACACCTGCACGTCATTGCCCACAGAGATTCCCGTCGGGTCGTACTTCATGCCGAAATCGCGGCGGTCGAGCTTAACCTCGCCGGAGCCGCCCAGGCGCTTGTTGCCCCAGGGGTCGTCCGCGAGACCGCCCAGTGTGTAAGGGATCTCGATTTCCTTGGTGACGCCGTGCAGAGTCAGGTCGCCGGTGATCGTGCCGGCGGCGACTTTCTTGCTTTTAAACGTCATCTCGGGGTACTTGGCCGTGTCGAAAAAATCCTCATTCTTCAAATGCTTGTCGCGGTCGGCGTTGTAGGTGTCGACGCTGTTCACGTCGATGATCACGTTCACGGCCGACCCGTCCGGATTGGCCTCGTCGTAGTCGACGCTGCCGGTGACCTTGCCGAAACCGCCGCGGACGCTGCCCACGAGGTGTTTGATTTTAAAGCTCACGCTCGTATGCGCCGGGTCTATCGCGTACGTCTCCGCGTAGAGAGTGCTCGATGAAAAAAGCGCCAGCGACGCCACTACCGCCTGCGCCCACTTCCTCATGTTTCGCATGCCGTTTCTCCTTTATTTATCGGACAACGCGTATCCGGGGATCAACTTTCGTCCCTCGAAACCGGTGTCCGGATCGTGATAATATTTGATGTCCGCTTCGTCGCTGCGCCAGCAAAGCAGCACTTCCCTGTCGTCGATCACGGACGGAAAATCGACCAGGCCCACAGAAAAATTCCAGTCCTTGTACGCGCAGCCCAGCCCTTCCAGCTCCTCGAACAACTCGTCCATCTGGTCCATCAGGCGCGTCACCTCGGCCTCGCCCTCGGGCTTCTCGGTCTGCTCCACCGAAAGACCGCGCACGTGCCGGCCTATCCTTAAAATGTCGTCCACGACGCGCCGGACTAGCGGCAGCATCTGGTTGGCCTCTTTGGGCGTAAATTGCTTCACGGGCATTGGTTCTTAAAGACTGATCCCCGAAAAATCGGATATCAGCTCTAAAAGCTCTTCTATTTTTTTTATGAGTTTTTGGGGCGCATCAAACGCGGTCATCTCCGCCTTGGCGCTTTGCAGGTTTTGCGCGAGCCGCTTGACCACCAGCGTCCGGCGTTCCTCTTTTTCTTCGGCCGAGGAGGGTTTGGGGCCTTTGGACTTGAGGATGTAGCGTATCTTCTTTTTGACGTCGGCGTCTTCACGCGCCTTTTCCAGCACGTCCTCGCGTATGGTCTGATAATCTTTTTCGGGAAGACGCTCGTTGGATTTGGCGAGCCTGAGCGCGTTCACCGATTCGAGACTGGGGATCTGGTGGGGTTTGCGCTCCTCCATCGATTCGCGCTTGAGAAACTGAGGTTCTTCCTTCTCGAGAAACGAGTAGGACTTGAGCAGCTTCACGGCCGTCACCTGGCGCACGCCGATCTCTTTCGAGCAGTAGGCCTCGAACGTGAGGTAGCCCCAGTCCCTGAACAGCTTGTCCTTATAAACCATGAACAGGTACTGGCCCAGCTCTATCCAGGAGCTTTTGAAGCCCTTGGCCGAATCCAGCACCTTATAGCGTATGGAATCGGGCGCCAGGCCCGACATGCGCTCTTCTAGGTTGTGTATGGACTTGGTCTTTTGCATGACCCTTGTTTCTCAAAACCCGTCAGCGCGGGCGTCGCCTGCGCTCGTTGCTCGGGGGCCGGTGGCCGTGAAATGAAGGCGAATGCGGGCGTTTCTGCGTAGAGCCGCCCTGACTTCCCCCGTGCTGACCGCCGCGCTGTCCGGGCTTGAAACGGTTCGGCCGGCCATGCGAAGACGATTTTTTATAATTGAAGTCCGGCAGCGTGATGCGCGGCAGGCGCTGGTTGATCACGCGCTCGATCTCCACCACACTCTCTTCCTCGTCCGGGGCCACGAGACTGAACGCGTCTCCGGTAGCCTCAGCGCGGGCGGTGCGGCCGATACGGTGGATGTAGTCCTCAGGAGTCTGAGGCACGTCGAAGTTGATCACGTGCGAAATGTCTTTCACGTCGATGCCACGCGCGGCGATATCCGTCGCGACCAGTACCTGCGTCTTGCCGCGCTTGAACTGCTCGAGCGCACGCGTGCGCTGTCCTTGGCTGCGATCGCCGTGGATCAGCGCGTTGCGTATACCGGCGCGGTCCAGCGTCTGCGCGAGCCGATCGGCACGCGATTT
>ORMF010160516.1_pt1 | contig 10294 bp, 4 predicted proteins | sample 1779871 | NCBI WGS metagenome assembly ORMF01 (sample SAMEA104232316, study PRJEB22302) | groundwater metagenome | biome: forest; feature: aquifer; material: groundwater | place: USA | collected 2011-08-07 | depth 5.4 m | reverse complement strand
CCTTTTTTTTCGAGGGCGTCCGCCCTCGACCCGCCTCCTCGCGTCTCTCATGGTGCGCCCGCCTCCTGTCGATTACGAAATTGGCCGGTCCACCGGCCGATCGTATGACTCTCCGCCGGAAGACGTACCTCATCGTCGGCGCCTCGGTGCTCGGGCTCCTCGGCGTCCTCTACGTGAGTTCGCGGCAGCTCCTGCTGCGAAGCTACGCGCAGATGGAAGAGCGGCTGGTCCACGAGAACGTCGAGCAGGCCGAGCGCGCGATCGAGGCCGACATCAACGGGCTCGCGGCAAGCACCGGCGACTACGCGACGTCGGACGATGCCTGCGCCTTCGTGACGGCGCCACGCCAGGCCTTCATCGACTCGAACTTCCAGCCCGAATCGACCGCGCGCCTCGGGGTGCAGGTCGTGCTCATGCTCGACCCGGCGGGACGCGTGGTCTTCCAGCGCTCGTACCCGTTCGAGACGGAGTGGCGCGAAGCGACCCCGGACGGACTGGTGGCGATCGCGCGGCGCCATGAACCGACGGTGCTCCGCTCGGACGGCTACCGTGGCATGCGCGGTGTGCTGCAACTGCCCGACGGCGTGCTGCTCGCCGCGATCATGCCGATCATCCACGGCAACGCGACGGGGCCCGCCCGCGGGATCCTCGTCATGGGCCGCTGGCTCGACACCGCCCGCGTCCAGCAGCTCCGCGATCGCACCCGCCTCAACCTGTCGCTGCTCCCGCTTGGATCGGCCGACGCCGGCTTCGCCGTGCCCGTGAACCTTGCCGGCGACCGTGTGGTCGTGCGGCGCGACACGAACGGCCTGAGTGGCTACTGCGCGATCGCGAGCCTCCAGGGCGAACCCGCGTTGCTGCTCCGGGTTCGCGTGCCGCGCGACATCTACGCGCAGGGGCAGTTGACGGTCGCCTTCTTCCTGATCGCCGTCGCGATGGCGTCCGGACCGCTCACGCTGCTGTTGATGGAGACACTCGTGCTCAAGCGGCTCGTCACGCTGGGCCGCGCGGTGGACGAGGTGGGCGGATCCGGCGACGTGTCGGCGCGGCTCGCGGTCGAGGGACACGACGAGATCGCCGGTCTCGGGCACGCCATCAACGGGATGCTCGCGCGAATCGGGTCGTCGCAGGCGGAGCGGATCGACATGCTCGCGGTGCGCCGGCGCCTCACGATGGCGGTCGAGCAGTCGGCCGACGGCGTGATCATCACCGGCACCGACGGCCAGATCACGTACGTCAACGAGGCCTTCCAGCGGATCACGGGCTACTCCTCGCAGGACGTGCTCGGCCAGCCAGCCGAGTTCCTGTGTACCAAGGCGCACGACGCGGCCTGCTGCGATCGGATCTGGCAGATGGTTCGCGCCGGGCAGCAGTGGCGCGGCGAACTCGCGCGCCGCCGCAAGGACGGGCGCGAGTACACCGAGCAGTTGACGGTCTCGCCCGTGCGCGACGACGACGGCACGATCGTGAACTTCGTGTTCGTCGGGCAGGACGTCACCGAGCGGCGCGAACTCGAGACGCAGCTCCGGCAGGCGCAGAAGATGGAGGCCGTCGGGCAGCTCGCCGGCGGCGTGGCCCACGACTTCAACAACCTGCTCACCGTGATCCTGGGATACACCGAGGCGCTCGTGGCGGGCCTCCCGGCCGGGGAGGCGCTGCGCGGTGCCGCGGATGCCGTGCAGCGCGCCGCCGAACGCGCCACCGCGCTCACCCGCCAGCTCCTCGCCTTCAGCCGCCGGCAGGTCCTCGAGCCGCGCATCGTCGACCCGCGCGAGACCATCGCGGGCATGGAACGGCTGCTGCGGCGCCTGATCGGCGAGCACGTGCGGCTGCGCACCGAGACGGACCCGGAGGTCGGCTCTGTGCTCGCCGACCCGTACCAGCTCGATCAGATCGTGATGAACCTGGCGTTGAACGCGCGCGACGCGATGCCGAAGGGGGGCGACATCGTCATCAGCGTCGGCGACGTGGACTTCGCCGGCCCTGGCCCGGACGGGCTGCCCGCGGGCCCGTATGTGAAGCTCGCGGTGCGCGATACCGGAGTCGGGATGGACGAGGTGACGCGCGCGCGCATCTTCGACCCGTTCTTCACCACGAAGGGGCCGGGGAAGGGAACGGGACTCGGGCTTTCGACCGTCTACGGCATCGTGCAGCAGAGCCGCGGCGGTATCGTCGTCACGAGCGCGCCGACGCATGGGACCACGTTCGAGGTCTATCTGCCGCGCGTCATGGACCAGGCCGGCGTAGCGCCCGCCGCGGACCCGGATGGCGTCGAGATGACCGGCCGCGAGACCGTGCTGCTCGTCGAGGACGAGAGCGGCGTGCGCCTGCTGCTGCAGCACCGCCTCGAGCACCTGGGCTACACCGTGCTCGACGCGAGGGACGGCCAGGAAGCGATCGCGACGATGCTCGCATACCCGGGGCGCATCGACCTGCTCGTCACGGACCTCATGATGCCCGGCATCGGCGGCCGCGACGTCGCCACACTGGTCCGCCGGCAGCGGCCCGAGGTGAAGGTCCTGTTCATGTCGGGCTACCACGACGACAGCCCGGCCAGCGGGCTCGGAGACGATGCGGATGCTGTTCTGCAGAAGCCGTTCTCACCCGATGCGGTCGCGCGCAAGGTCCGCGAAGTGCTCGGACCGGCGGCGCGTGAAGCGGCGTGAGGCCGCCCGGGGGGTATCGCTCGCAGTGCACTGAAGCGGCGATAATCTGTAGGTGCATGTCCCTCGTCCCAGCCGGCCCGGTGCGCCCGCGGTCGCCCTCGTCGTCACGCTCGTCGCGACGGCCCTGCTGTCGGCCCACGTGTACTCGACGGGCCGCGCGCGCGATGCCAGGCGCTTCCGCCATCTGGTCGAAGACACGACCCGCCGTATCCAGACGCGCCTCGACACCTACATCGAGCTGCTGCGCGCCGGAGCGGCGCTCGTCACCGTCAGCCACGACGTCGACCGAGACGAGTTCCACGAGTTCATCGGCGACCTCCATATCGCCGAGCGCTACCCCGGGATCCAGGGCATCGGCTACTCGCGGCGTCTGAAGGCGGAGGAGCGTGCCGCCTTCGAGGCCCACGCGCGAGCGACCGTGCCTGGCTTCCGCGTGTGGCCGGACAATGCGCGCCCCGAGTACTACCCCATTGTCTTCGCCGAGCCGCACGATCGCCTCAACACGGCCGCGCTCGGCTACGACATGTTCAGCGAGCCGGTGCGGCGCGCGGCGATGGAACGGGCGCGCGATACCGACGCGCCGGCCGCGTCCGGCCGCGTCACGCTCGCGCAGGAGATCGACGAGGCCCAGCAGGCCGGCTTCCTGGTCTACGTCCCCGTCTACCGCGCCGGCGCGCCGGCCGGCACCACGCCGGAGCGAGCCGCCGCGCTCGACGGCTTCGTGTACGCCACCTTCCGTGCCGACGATCTGCTGCGCAGCACGATGGGCGAAGCCGCGGGTGTGGCGATCGTGTTTCGTGTCTACGATGGCGCCGTCGAGGGCGCCTTCCCGTTGTACGACTCAGGTGGGAGCGAGGCGCGAGACTCCGCGCGCTTCGCCGCCCGCCGGACGATCGCGGTGGCGGGGCGGCCGTGGACGGTCGCGTTCGTCTCGCGGCCGGTGTTCGACGAGCAGGCGCCCTTCACGGCGCCCGTGCTGACCGCCGCGGCGGGAATCGTCCTGGCGGCGCTGCTGTTCACCGGGTTCCCCACGCCGCAGGCCGGCCCTGCCCCGGCGACCCGCCACTTCGAGGAGTTGGCGCGGTCCGAGGAGGCGTTGCGCGCGCGGGAGACCGCACTGAGCGACCTCGTCGCCCGCGAGCGGCGGGCCCGCGACCGGGCTGAGGCGGCGGGCCGCGCGAAGGACGAGTTCCTCGCGACGCTCTCGCACGAGCTGCGGACACCGCTCAACGCCATCATGGGCTGGTCGTCGATGCTGAAGACCGGCCGCGTGCGAGAGGACCGGCGCGCCGAGGCCATCGAGGTGATCGCCCGCAACGCCGACGCGCAGGCGCGGCTCATCGACGACCTGCTCGACGTGTCGCGCATCATCACCGGCCACATGCGGCTCGACCTGGCGCCGATCGCGATCGCGCCGATCCTGCGGCAGACGATCGACACCGTGCGTCCGAGCGCGGACGCCCGTGGCGTCGCCATCATCTCGCGCGTGGACGAGGGCGTCGGCGGGGCGCTCGGCGACGCGGCGCGCCTGCAGCAGATCGTCTGGAACCTGCTGTCGAACGCCATCAAGTTCACCGACGCCGGCGGCACCGTGACGGTGGAGGCCCACGCGACGGACGGTCAGGTCCACATCAGCGTGAGCGACACGGGCGTGGGGATCGACCCCTCCTTCCTGCCGTTCGTCTTCGACCGTTTCCGCCAGGCGGACAGCTCGACGACGCGGCGCCATGGCGGCTCGGGGCTCGGACTCGCCATCGCACGGCACCTGGTGGAGCTGCACGGCGGCCGGATCGAGGCCGACAGTGCCGGCGTGGGGCAGGGCGCCACGTTCCGCGTCCACCTCGCGGCCGCCCCGCTGCCGCTGCACGCGTAGCCCCAAAGCCCTGTCGATTACCCATCACCGTGACCATCCTTCGCGCCATACCCAGGCTCCTCACCCTCGCCGGTCCCGTCGTGCTCGCCGAGATCGGCTGGATGAGCATGGGGCTCGTGGACACCGTGATGGTGGGGCCGCTCGGGCCCGAAGCGATCGGCGCCGTCGGCATGGGGAGTTCGCTCTTCATGGCACTCGGCATCTTCGGCCTCGGCCTGCTGCTCGGCCTCGACACGCTCGTATCGCAGGCGTTCGGCGCCGGGCGGCTCGACGAGTGCCGCGGGTGGCTGCGCCACGGCGTCGCGCTCGCGCTGCTCCTCTCGGTGCCGCTGATGACGCTCGCGTGGGGCGGCGTCTCGCTGCTTCCGTCGATCGGTCTCAACCCCACGGTGATGCCGCTGCTCATCCCGTACCTGCGGATCATCGTGCTCAGCACGCTGCCGCTGCTCCTGTACGCGGCGTTCCGCCGCTACCTCCAGGGGATCGGACTCGTGAAGCCGGTCATGGTGGCGCTGCTCTCGGCGAACGTGGTGAACGCGGTCGGCAACTGGGGGCTCGTGTACGGCCATGCCGGGATGCCCCCGCTCGGCTCCACCGGCTCCGCGTGGGCGACGACGATTGCCCGCGTCTACATGGCGGGCTTCCTGTTCGTGGCGATCCAGGCGTACCATCGCCGCACGGGGCAGGCGCACGCGCCGCGCGCGCCGATCGTGGCGGCACGGCTCGCGGAGCTGCTCCGTCTCGGGTTCCCGGCCGCGTCGCAGGTGACGCTGGAGGTGGGCGTGTTCGCCGCGTGCACGGCGCTCGCCGGCAGGCTGCCGGCGGTGGAGCTGGCCTCGCACCAGATCGCGCTCAACGTCGCGAGCCTCGCGTTCATGGTGCCGCTCGGACTGTCCTCCGCGGGCGCGGTCACGGTGGGGCAGGCGGTGGGGCGCGGCGACCCGGCGGGCGCGGAGCATGCCGGCTGGGCCGCGCTGGCGCTCGGCGTCGGATTCATGGCCATCGCGGCGCTGGGATTCGTGCTGGCGCCGCACGCGCTCATCGGCGTGTTCTCGCGCGATCCGGGCGTGCTCGTGATAGGCACGCGGCTGCTGATCGTGGCCGCGGTGTTCCAGTTGTTCGACGGGATGCAGGGGGTCGCCACCGGGCTCCTGCGCGGGCTCGGCGACACGCGCACGCCGATGATCACCAACTTCGTCGGCCACTGGCTGTTCGGCCTGCCGATCGCCTACGTGACGTGCTTCGTGCTCGGCTGGGGCGTGGTGGGTCTGTGGGTCGGCCTGTCGGCCGGGCTGATCGCCGTATCGCTCGTGCTCCTCCGCGCGTGGGTGCACGAGGTCCACGGGCTACGCTCGAGCACCCAGCACCCAGCACCGAGCACCTAGCACCCGGCACCGCGGCAGGTCTGAAGACCCGCCCTACGAAATGCTCCTCTGTGTCTTTGCGTCTCGGTGGTTTGCGTCTTACTTCACCGCCGGCGGCGAGGCGGGGTACACCCCGGCGTTCGCGAGGTCCTTGTAGAGCGCGGGCAGCGTGCTAACGAATCCGTTGGTGTCGGCGACCGCCTTCTCCACCAGCGTCTTCAGCTCGCCCGCCTGCCGCATCTGGGTTTCGGTCGGCGCGGACGTCGATCCCATGATCGACCCCTTCAGCATGCCGACGCGGCTCCGCACGTTCTGACCGAAGCCCCCTTCCTCGGCATCGCCGCCGGCGACGCCGAGGCTGCGGCGCAGTGCCGCGGCCTGCTTCACCGCCTCGTCGAGACGGCCCTGCAGCGGCGCGGGCACGTCTCTGCCCTTGGTCGCGTCCTGGATCGCCGACAGCGTTTTCCATGCGTCGGCGACGGCATCGGCCGCACTGTTGGCCTGGCGCTGCAGCTCCATCAGCGACATCGCCTTGTCGTGCATCTGTGTCCGGTCGCCCGCGCTCGTCGCGATGGCCGGATCGCCGGTGACGGCGACCGACACCGTCCTGGCGTCCTTGCCGTTGACGACGAGCGTGACCTTGTAGGCCCCCGGCAGCACGTGCGGCCCGTTGTTACCGCCGCCGAAGAAGCCGCCGCCTCCGCCCCCGCCCGCCGGCGGGTTGCGCATCGGTGCGAGCGGCGCCTCGCGCAGGTCCCACACGACGGTGTTGATGCCGGCCAGGCCCTTGTCCTTCACCGCATCGCCGGCGATCTCGCGCACGAGGGCGTTGCCGCCATCGCGGACGACGAGCTTCACGTCCTTCGCCTTCGACTTCAGGAAGAAGGTCAGCGGCAGCCCCGCCGGCGGGTTCGCGCCGAGGAACAGGCGGTCGCCCTCGAAGCTCTTCATCCGGTCGTTCGCCGGGTTCCATGTCACCGCCGGACGCGCGTCGAACAGGAACGCGTCGGTGGACTCGGCCGTCGCGAGCTGCTGGAAAGGCGTGAGGTCGTCGAGAATCCAGACCCCGCGCCCGTGCGTCGCGAGAATCATCGCGTTGTCGCGCGGGTGCAGCGTGATCTCGTAGACCGGCACGGTCGGCAGGTTGCCGGTCACCGGCATCCACTTCTGCCCGCGGGTCACGCTCACGTAGAGCCCGGTCTCGGTGCCGAGGTACAGCACGTCGCGGTTCTTCAGGTCCTCGGTGATCGTGCGGCCGACCTGCCCCTTCGGCAGGTCGCCGGTGAGCGGCTTCCACGTGGTGCCGTAGTCGGCGCTGGCGAACGCGTAGCTGCCGAAGTCGCCGTTGCGATGGTTGTCGAACGTGGCGTAGATGGTGCCTTCGTCGAACCGCGAGGGCGCGACCTTCGAGACGTACGCGTTCTTCGGCAGTCCGGCTGGCGTGACGGTCTTCCAGTTCGCCCCCGCATCGCGCGACACGCTCACCACGCCGTCGTCCGACCCGGTGTAGTAGACGCCCGCCTTCATCGGCGACTCGGCGATCGTCACCAGGTTGCCGTAGCTCGTCACCCCGTCGTGCTTCGCGATCCTCGTGTCCTTCCCGGCGACGCCCATGATCGCGAGCGCCTCCCGGTCCGTGCCGGTCGTGAGGTCCGGGCTGATGACCTCCCACGAATGGCCGCGGTCCCTCGAGCGGAACAGCCGGTTCGCGCCGACGAGCAGCGTCTTCGGATCGTGCGGGGACAGCATGATCGCGGTGTCCCAGTCCCACCGGTAGGGCTTGTCGCCCTCCGGCGCTTCGGGACGCACGGCCGTGCGCTCGTTGGTGACGCGATCCACGCGCGACATGCGCCCATCCTGCGACTCGGCGTACAGGATGCGCGGGTCGGAAGGATCCATCAGGGCCTGGAAGCCGTCGCCGCCACTGATGACGTACCAGTCGTCATTGGCGATGCCGCCCGTCGTGCGCGTCGCGCTCGGGCCGCACCAGGTGTTGTTGTCCTGCAGGCCGCCGCAGACGTGATACGGCGTCTGCATGTCGTAGCTCACGTGATAGAGCTGGCCGACGGGGAGGTGGGGCAGCCACACCCACGTCTTCGCGCGGTCGTACGAGAGGCTCACCCCGCCGTCGTTGCCGACGAGCAGGTGGTTCGAGTTCGCCGGATCGATCCACATCGCGTGGTGATCGACGTGGATGTTGCGCGCCCCATCGGCGCGGAACGTCTTGCCGCCATCGTCCGAGACGTGGAGCTGGACGCCCAGCACGTAGATGCGGTGATCGTCGTTCGGATCGATCCGGATCTGGCTGAAGTACATCGGCCGCGGGTTGGTGGCGCTCATCTTCGTCCAGCTCGCGCCGGCGTCGTCCGAGCGGTAGACGCCGCTCTCCTTTTCGTGCTCGATGCGCGCGTAGAGGACGTTCGGGTTGCGGCGGTAGATGTCGAGGCCGATGCGCCCCTTCGGCCCGTCGGGAATGCCCTTGGTCAGCTTCGACCAGGTCTTCCCCGCGTCGGTCGTCTTCCAGATCGCGGAGCCCGGGCCACCGCCGTTCATGCCCCAGCCCTGACGCCGCCGCTGGTAGGTCGCTGCGTAGAGCACCTTGTCGTTGCCGGGGTCCATCACCAGCTCGGTCGCGCCGGTGTCCTCGTCCACGAACAGCACGCGCGACCAGGTGGCGCCGCCGTCGGTGGTCTTGTACACGCCGCGGTCGCCGCCGGGGCCCCAGAGGCTGCCGAGCGCGGCGACGTACACGACGTTGAAGTCCACCGGATCCACGATGATGCGCGCGATGTGGCGCGACTCGCGCAGCCCCGTGTTCCTCCAGGTGCGGCCGCCGTCGGCCGACTTGAACACGCCCTCGCCCCACGAGGAACTCTGGCGGTTGTTGTTCTCGCCGGTGCCGACCCACACCAGGTTCGGATCCGTCGCCGCGATCGCGATGTCGCCGACCGACGACGTGGTCTCGTGGTCGAACACCGGTTCGAGCGTCGTGCCGCTGTTCGTCGTCTTCCACACGCCGCCGGTGGCGGTGCCGATGTAGAACGTGCTCGGGTCCTGCTCGAAGACCGCGAAGTCGTCGACGCGGCCCGACGGCGTCGCAGGCCCGATGTTGCGAAACACCAGAGCGTCGAACGGCGACGTCTCCGCTGGCCGGGCGGCAGCCGCGGACGGCTGGCCCGTCGGCTGCGCCTGCGGCGCGGCGGCGAACGTGACGGCCGCGAGAAGAGCGAACAGTACGGTTCTGCGCATGTGCATGGTCCTGTGGTGGTCTGTCGTCTGTCGTCTGTCGTCTATCTGGCCGTCAGCTCGTCGTAGGCCACGCCGAGCACGGCGCCCAGGCTGAGCATCGGCGAGGGTGACGCGTAGTCGGTGAAGCCCTGGAGCGCGGGGAGCTTCGCGATCTCCTCTTTCGACCGCCCGGTGGCGACGCCCTTCTGCGCGTAGTCGAGCGCCGCCGTCAGGTAGTCGCGGAAGCGCAGCAGGTCCTTGGACGCGCCGGTCACCTTGCCGTCCTGGCCATGGCCGAAGATGAAGAGCGTCTCCGCGTCGAAGCGGCCCGCCACGCGCTCGAGCGTCTTCACCCAGTTCCGAATCGATGCGCCAGCCGGGCGGTCGATGAACGGGTGCAGTCGGTTGAACATCAGGTCGCCCATGTGGACGACGTTCGCGTGGCTGAAGAAGACGATGACGTCACCGTTGGTGTGACCGGGACCGTAGTAGGTGGCCATGACCGTCTCGCTGCCGAGCGTCGTTTGCCAGTCGCCCGTGAAGATCTCGTCGGCGTAGGCCTGCTGCGCCTCGGTGCCCGCCTTCTGCGCCACCTGCTTCTGCCACGCCGCGCAGTGCTCGTGCTGGACGATCGTCTTCACCGCCGGCCGGAAGGTGATGTTGCCCGCCGTGTGATCGCCGTGGTGGTGTGTGTTGACGAGCAGTTCGATGCCCGCGGGCGATCGCTCGTCCAGGCCGGCGATGCACGCCGCGGCGGTCTGCGGGAACTGGCTGTCCACGGCGAGCGCGCCGTCCGGCGTGGCGAGCCAGCCGATGGTGCCGCCGTTGCCGGTGAAGATGCCGACGCCGCCGCGCAGGTCGGTGAAGGCCGTCTGCGGCGTCGCCTGCGGAGCAGCCTGCGCCCACGCGCGCACGCGGACAGCGCTCCCGAGGAGTGCGAGTGACGATGCGGTGAGGAACTGGCGACGATCGAGTACCACGGCGGAACTCCTTGACGATGATGGGGACGGGACTGAAGACGAGGAAGGATAGCACCGGGCGGCGGGGCAGGGAGACGGGCGCCGGCGGTGGGCGACCGAGGGCGGGCGATGAGGCCTGAGGCGCTATGCCCCAGGCCTCGAGCCCCAAGCCACCCCAAGCCTCAAGCCCCAAGCCTCAAGCCT
>ORMF010731587.1_pt1 | contig 10295 bp, 11 predicted proteins | sample 1779871 | NCBI WGS metagenome assembly ORMF01 (sample SAMEA104232316, study PRJEB22302) | groundwater metagenome | biome: forest; feature: aquifer; material: groundwater | place: USA | collected 2011-08-07 | depth 5.4 m | reverse complement strand
CCCCGGGGCGTGAGGTGGGGCATAAAGATTTTTTTTGCAAAACCCTCCCAGTCTTCAAATTCAAATTGCATCTCTCCCCTTTATTGTGTCAACGGCACGACCCGTATCGGTCTGCCTCAGACGACGCTCTGCTCGCTCAAGCGCTTGATGACATAAAACCCGGAGCTTATTCAGCCCTGGCTCCGGAGTCCCGGACCACCTTGGACCACTTGACGCTTTCCGAGCGGATAAAGGCCGCGAATTGCTCGGGGTTGGCGGTGCGGGGTTCCATTCCCAGGCTGGCAAAACTCTCCCGCAGTTCGGGAAGGGCGATCACCTTGGCCAATTCGGTGCTGAGCTTGTTGATGATTTCCCGGGGGGTTCCGGCGGGGGCGAGGAAGCCGGTCCAGAAAGTGGCTTCGAACCCCGGAAACCCCGCCTCGGCGATAGTCGGCACGTCCGGGGCGAAAGCCGAACGTTTGGCTGTTGTCACCCCGATAAAACGCAGTTTGCCAGTCTTGACATGGGGGCCGCTGGTCGCCATGACGTCGAACATGACCTGGATATTCCCCGCCAGCATGTCCGCTACTCCCGCAGCGGTACCTTTGTAGGGAATGTGGACGATGTTCACCCCAGCCGTTGTCTTGAACAATTCCATGGCCAAGTGAGTGGTCCCCCCAATTCCCGAGGAGGCATAATTAAGCTGACCGGGTTTGGCTTTAGCCAGGGCGATTAGATCCTTGATGGAGTGAACCGGCTGGCTGACCGGTATGACCAGGAACAGGGGCATGTCGCCCACGAGCCCGATGGGAGCGAAATCCTTGACCGGGTCGAAAGAAAGCTTGGCGTACAAAAAGGGGTTGATCACCAGCGGGCCGGTGGACCCGAAAAACAGCGTATAACCGTCGGGGGCGGCCTTGGCAACGGTATCGGCGGCGATATTGCCGCCCGCTCCCGGCCGGTTTTCCACTAGCACTTGCTGCGCCAGGTTTTCCGAAAGTTTTTGCGCCACGACCCGTGCCATGATGTCGGTCGCTCCGCCGGCGGCATAGGGCACCAGCAAGCGGATGGGCTTGGCGGGATAACTTTGGGCAAATGCCTCCGCCGACACGGTGATCGACAGAGCGAGAATGGAGAACCCAAAACACAGATACTTGAAGAACTGTCTCATTTTTCACAACTCCTCGAAGATTTATTATGGCGGGAGCGGCAGGATGCCCCCGGAGCATCACCTCGTCGGCTTTGCGCCGGTCGGCATCGTCGTCTTGGGCGACCTTGATGGGATCAAGTATAACGAGAATTTCGGCAAAGCCATAGTTCTAGTCTAATTGAGGTGCCGACTGACGAGCCGCATTTCATTCATATCGATCACCATGTCCTGGATGATCGACCAAAAACTCATGCTTCAAGCTCAGATCTCGTTGGAAATACGAACTCCCGTTCAGGCTCATATCATATTGGAATAGACTACTTCCGAGAGTGCTTCCGAGAGTGCTTCCGAGAGTGCCTTGACACTTCAGGGGATTAATGCAAAAGTTTGCCAGGACAAACGCCTTCCGCCGATCGGATGGGGGCAGAGATAACCACGCGCAAGGAGCACGCTATGACCATGTTTCAACTGGATCCCGAGTTGGAGGCTTTTCGCCAGGAAGTGCGGAAATTCGCCGAAAAAGCCTTTCGGGGGAAGGCAGCCTACTGGGATGAGAAGGAGGAGTTCCCGGCGGAAAATCGGAATTTACTCGCCAAGCTGGGTTATCTGGGAATGGTGATTCCGGAGCAGTACGGCGGTTCCGGAGCCCCGATTATTCAGGGGACGGTGTTCCTGGAGGAAATCGCCCGAGTTTGCTTCAACACCGGCCTCATTTGTCAGTTGGCCTTGAACGGCCCGTCCCGTGCCATTGCCATTCTGGGCAGCGAAGAGCAAAAGAAGCGCTGGTTGCCGAAGACGGTCAGCGGGGAATATATGTTCGGCATCGGCATCAGCGAGCCCCACGCCGGCTCTGCCGTGACCGACATGACGAGCACCGCGCTGCCCGACGGCGATCATTATGTGCTGAAAGGGGAGAAAGCCTTTTGCACGGGGGGGCATCTGGCGACCCATATCCTGGTGTTCGCCCGCTTCGCCAAGGATTGCGTCGGGCCCCGCGGCATCGGCGCCCTCATCATCGAGAAAGACACTCCGGGTTTCAGCGTCAGCAAGCCGACCCGTAAAATGGGAGGGCGGGGAATGCCCGAGGTCGAGGTTTTCTTCGACAACTGCCGGGTGCCGAAGGAGAACGTTCTGGTGCCCGGCGATCTCACCAGCAGCAAGAGTTTCAAGATCCTCATGGGTTCCTTCGGGCCGGAGCGGGTAGGCAATGCCGCGATGTGCCTGGGGGTGGCTCAGGGCGCCTATGAAACCGCGAAGGCTTATTCCGAGGAGCGGAAGCAATTTGGCCGGCCCATCTGCGAGTTCCAGGGCATCCAGTGGAAAATCGCCGACATGGCGGTGCAGATCCATGCCGCCCGGATGATGATTTATCGCGCCGCCACGAACCTGAAGAACGGTTTTCCCGACCCCCTGGATGCTGCCCTAGCCAAGCTGTACGCCAACGAAATGGTGCAACGGGTAGCCAACGAGGGCTTGCAGATTCATGGCCACCTGGGTTTCACCCGGGATTGTTCCCTGGAACGCATGGTCCGGGATTGCCGGGGCTTCGCGCTGGGCGGCGGGACCACGGAGATTCTGCGCAACACCATCGCCTCGATGGTCTACGGCAGGGCCTTCGACCAGCGGCGGAGTTGATTCGGAAGCTCATCCTCGTAGGCCTCGACGATCGGCGCCGCCTCGGCTTGCGGGTAGCGGCGCAAGGATTCTCTCGCCGAAACCTGCCAGTCTTCCGATTCAAATTGCATCTCTCTCCTTCTTGATGTGAACGGCACGACCCACATCGGTCTGCCTCAGACGACGCCCTGCTCGCGCAAACGCTTGATCTCCGACGCGTCAAACCCGATGTCCGCAAGGATGCTGTCGCTGTGCTCGCCCGGATTCGGGGCCGGGCGGGTCGTGCCGGCCACGCCCGTCATCGGCACCGGGAATTGAACGAACGGCCCAGCCGTACCGGCGACAAACAGGCCGCGCGCCCGAAAATGGGGATCCGTCAATACCTCCGAAATATCCGGAACCGTGCTGAACGGGACATCGTGCTGCGCCAGCAAGCCTACCCAGTGCGCCAGCGGCCGGGAGCGAAAACAGGCGCGGAGTGCGGCAGCGATTGCGGCAGTGCGTTCGACGCGGACGCGGTATTCCTCCATTTCCGGGCCGGCGAACTCGGTCAACTGGAGGGCCTGCACCAGACGCCGCCAGAAATGCGTCTCCACCGCCGCCAAGCTCAGGTATTTGCCGTCGGCGGATTCGAATATGCCATAGGCCGGCCGCGTCAATACCTCGCGCTTGGTCGACGCGGCGTCGTTATGACCGCTCGCCAGATGCACGCCGATGCGCGGCGACATCCAGCTTACCAGCGCATCAGCGATCGACACATCGAGGTGCTGCCCCACGCCGCTTTGGGTGCGCTGAAAAAGAGCGCCCAGCACCGCCACCACGGTAAACATGCTGCCCGCCAGATCGCCGACCGGAGCGCCGATTTGGTGCACCGGAGGGCCGTCCGGCGCACCGGAAAGGGCCACGATGCCGGCGGCGGCGAGGTAATTGACGTCATGACCCGGACGCTGGGCAAGCGGGCCGGTTTGTCCATAGCCGGTCAGCGAAGCATAAATCAGCCGCGGATTGAGCAGACGCAGGCTGTCGTAATCAATGCCCAGTCGTTTCGCCACCCCGGGGCGATACCCTTCGACGAGCACGTCGGCGCGGGTCGCCAGCCGGCGCAACACGGCGCGGCCCTCGTCGTGCTTCAGATCCAGACACAAGCTGCGCTTGCCCCGGTTCACCGACGCAAACATCCCCGGCGATAGGGCGCGGACATTGTCACCCACGCCGGGTCGCTCGATCTTGATCGCTTCCGCCCCAAGATCGACCAACAACTGCGTCGCGTAGGGGCCGGGCAGCAACTCGGTAAGATCAACGATGCGCACGCCGGCAAGCGGCGCCGGCATCATGTCCTCGCCGCTTCGCTCTTGGCGGCCAGAGCGGCGCTGTCATCCTGCGCCAGCAGCAGGTCCCATATCTTCTGGCCAAGCGGCGCGCGCTGTTCATCCATCAGATGCGCCAGCAGACCCGCGGAGCGGCCGATGAGCGCGAAAGCGCGCGCCCAGACGGGCGCCAACCCCATGTCCGAGACGGTCGCGCCGACTGCACCGGCGGCATTAATCGGCAGGTATTTGCCAAACTCGGCCTTTACCGCTTCCTCGACGGCGGCGAGCAAAGACCAGTGTTTTCCGTCGAAACCGTTGTCGGCGGCGATGCGATGCAAGGCCGGCACACGCGGATCGCCGTTGATATGAATCGGATGGCCAACGCCGGGAATGATGCGGCGTGCCTGCCGGTACGCGCGCACAAGCTCCCGCGCGCGCTCGGCGAAGGCCGCGGGCGGATCGTCCTGCGTCAGGGAACCGATCTCGCTCTGGAGCAGTTGCGCGGCGTTCTGCATGGTGCCGAGAAAATGATTGCCCGCGCCCAGCAATCCCGCGGCGACGGCGCCCTGCAGCGATTCCGGCGCGCCGAGATAAGTCATGCGCGCCGAGATCGCGCTCGGCGTCAGGCCGTGGTCGGTCGCGGTAACGATGATGGCGTTGGTCATGCGTTTCACCGGATCCGAGGGCACCTCTCCGGTTGCCGTGAAGTAGATCATGTCGACGAAGTCGAGCTTGCCCAGTATGTCCTTGGCGAGATTGCGTTCGCGCACGAAGATGTCTTCGCGGGTGGTATAGCCGATGGCTGTCTTGATGCTCATGTGTTGTGCCTCTTCCTTGTCAGTGGGGGTCTACGTCGCGAAACTCTTCCACGATCAGCGCGACAAGCTCGATGTTCTCGGCGCCGGCTGCGTGGTCGAGCAGGTTTTCCAGGATGTGGCGGCCGATACCGCCCTGGCGCTCGGGGGCGCCCGCTACCATCGCCGATTACAGCTCGATCAGGCGGATCAAATCGGAGAAAATCCATGCTATGCGGTCCGCCGCCGCAGCAGAAGCTTCCACTCGCCCTCCACCGCGACTTCGCCGCGCTGGTTGACGGCTTGGCGGCGAAAGGTCACGACCCCCCGGTCCGGCTTGGAGGTTTCTTTTTTAGCGGACACCTCGACGCGCACGCGAATGGTGTCGCCGACGAAGGTCGGTTTCGGAAAACGAACGTGCATGTCGAGCAGGCCCAAAAGGTTCTCTTCCATGAAGTGGTTGAGCAGCATCCGCGTGGTGAGCCCCGACATCACCGAGACCACCAGCAGGCCGTGGGCGATGCGTTGGCCGAACGGCGTCCGGCTGGCGTAGGTCGCATCCACATGCAGGCGGTTGAAGTCAGCCGACAGGCAGGCGAAGTTGACGATATCGGCTTCGGTGATGGTGCGGCTGGGGCTGTCGAAAACCTCACCGATCGTCAGGTCTTCCCAGTAAAGCTTCTGTTCCTTCAGTTCTTGAAAGTTCATGTTCCCGCCTCCTCCGCGGCAATTTTTTGTTGCACCATTTCGATCAGCGCGTTCTTCAGCACCCGTCCCGTCAGATTTCTGGGAAACTCTTCCACGAACACCACGCGACGTGGTTTTTTGTAGCTCGCCAAGCGCTGCGCGGCATGCGCGAGGATGTCGTCGGCATCGACACGGGAACCGGGCCGCGGCACCACGACGGCGCAGACCAGTTCCGTCCATTGCCTGTCCGGCAGTCCGATACAGGACACTTCGCGCACTGCCGGGTGGGTCTGGATCGCTTCCTCGATCTCCGGCGCGTAGATGTTGATGCCGCCGCTCTTGATGATGTCGCGCTTGCGTCCGGCGAAATAGAGCAGGCCATCGGCGTCAAAGCGTCCCAGATCCCCGACACTCAGGTAGTCGCCGCGGCGCGTGCTCGCCGTCAGCTCCGGATCCTTGTAGTACTCGTCATAACGGGACTCGCTGCGCGCCCATATCTCGCCCACCTCTCCCGTCGGCACTTCGCGGCCCTCGTCGTCGAGCAGCTTCAGTTCCACCCCGAAGAACACCCGGCCGACGCAGTTGCCGTCCGGGTGCCGGCGCAGTTCGGCGCCGCGCAGGTTGGCATAGGGGCCGACTTCGGACGAAGCCGCATAGATGCTCAGCGCATCGCCGAACTTCTCCATCAGCGCCCGTTTGAGAGCGCCGTGCAATTCGCCGCCGCCGGACTGGAGCGTGCGCACGCTCGAGGTGTCCGCTTCGCGGAAATCGGCTTGTTCGACCATTCTTTGCAGCATGGCGGGCAGCAACATGGTGGCGGTGACGCGCTCGCGTTGAATAATCCGGAGCGCCTCGGCCGGGTCGAAGCCATCCATCAAATAGACCGTGGCGCCGAGATAAAGCGGCAGCAGCGTATAAACGCAGCCGGCCGACAGACAGATCGGCAACGCGCACAGCATGCGGTCATCGGCGCAAAAGCCCTGCTCCAGCGCGCGCTCCTCGAAGCCGAAGCGCGAGCGCAGCGCGCCTTTGGGCAAGCCGGTGGTGCCCGAGGTATGGAGCATGACAGTACTGCCCTCCAGGCCCGCCGGCGGCGGATCATCGGCCCGCCGGAGCAGCTCGTCGAGCCCCAGCGCGCCAGGCGCCGCGTCGGCCCGCGCGCCGCCGATCAGTACTATGTCCCGCACCAAGGCGCCCAGACGCGCGGCCTTGTCTTCGAAACCGGCTCCGAGCAGCAGCACGCGGGCATCCGACGCTTGCACCACTTGCGCCATGTCGTCTTCCGTGATGCGGTAGTTGACCGGCGCGGGAATCGCGCCTATCCCGGTCAGGGCGAAATAGGCCGCGACGAAATCAGGATGATTCAGCGCCAAGATGGCAACCTTGTCGCCGGAGGCAAGGCCGAGGCCGGCGAAAGCGCTCATCATCCGCTCGACCCGCGTGAACAAAGCGCTGTAATTCGTGACGCCACCCTCGAACACCATCGCGGACTTGCGCGGAAAGCGCCGCGCGTTCAGACGCAGCGCATGTAACGGCGTCATCGCCACTGCACGCGCCTTAATGGAAGGCCGAGATGCCGAGGATCTCGCGACCGATGATGAGGGTCTGGATCTCGGAGGTTCCCTCGGGAATCATGCCGCCGCGCGTGTCGCGGAAGATGCGCTCGATCGGATAGTCCACGCTGTAGCCCAGGCCGCCGTGCACTTGCAGCGCCATGCTTGCCACCTCGTGCGCGGCCTCGGTAGCATAGAGTTTGGCGATCGAACATTCAGCGCGGGCGGTGCCCCCCTGATCCAGCGCCCAGGCCGCCTTGTATCCGAGCGCGCGGGCGGCTTCGGTGCGCACGGTCATGTCGACGATCAGTTTCTGCACCAGTTGATAGCCGCCGATCACGCGTCCGAACTGCTTGCGGTTCTTGGCATATTCGATCGACAGATCGAGGGCCGCCTGAGCTGCCCCGACCGCTCCCATGGCGACATTGAGCCGGCCGTAATTTAGGCCGCTGAGGATCGCCTTCAGTCCCTCGCCTTCCTTGCCGAGCAAATTCTCCTTCGGCACGACAGCGTCCGCGAAATTCAGCTCGGAAGTCCCGGTGCTCTTGATGAACATGGTGCCGACACGGCGCGCTTCGTACTTGGTCTGCTCCCGGTCGACCAGCAACAGACTGAGGCCGCCGTCGCAGCTTTTGCTGTAGGTCTTGACCACCAGTACGCCGCAGTCGCCGCCGGCGCCGTTGGTGATCCACAGTTTGCCGCCGTTGACCAGGTAATGGTCCCCCTTATCGACCGCCTTGGTTTCGATGCCCGCGACGTTCGAGCCATGATTGGGTTCCGTGATCCCGACCCAGAACCGCTTTTCACAGTTGAGCAAAGGTTTAAGAAAGCGCTCGCATTGCGTCGGCGTGGCGTTGCGGTGCAGCAGCGAGGCGATGATGTTGAGGGCGTTCAACAGCACGCGCATCGACAACCAGTGATAGCCCGCCTGCTCCATCAGCAGCGCCCAATCGGCAAAGCGCATGCCGTAGCCGCCGGCCTCTTCCGGCAGCAGACCGCCGATATAGCCGAACTGCCGCAGTTCGGGCAGCAATTCCCACGCAAACTGTTCGCGCTTTTCGTGCTCGGCAACGATCGGCACCACCCGCTTGCGCATGAACCGGCGTACGCTTTCCTGCAACGCCAGCTGTTCACTGCTCAGTCCGAAATCCATGTTGTACCCCTCCGACCTGACTCGATGACTTCGATTGCTTCCGGCGGCTCAGCTATAGCGACCGCCGGTCACGTGCAGCGTCTCGCCGGTGATATAGCCGGCGGCATCGGATGCTAGATAAACAACCGCATTGGCGATGTCGCGCGGCGCGCCGACCCGCTCCAACGGTGTCTTGGCGATGGCCGCCTGCTTGATCTTCTGGTAATGCGGCAGAGAGCGGATGCCCTCGGTTTCGATAAATCCGGGGGCGATCGCATTCGAGGTGATGTTGTAACGACCCTGCTCAAGCGACACGGCTCGGGTGAAACCGATGATGCCCGCCTTGGCGGCCGAGTAGTTCGCCTGGCCAGGATTGCCCAAATGCGCCCGCGACGAAATGTTGATGATGCGCCCGAAGCGCTGCGCCATCATCATGGGCAAGACCGCCTTGGTGCAGTGGTAGGCGCCTTTGAGGATCGTGTCGATCACAGCATCCCAATCCGATTCAGGCATCTTGGCGAGATAGTTGTCGCGTGGAAAGCCGGCGTTGTTCACCAGAATATGCACGCTTCCGAAGGCGCCGACAGCCGCGCGCACAAGCGCCTCGATGCTTTCGGCGCGGCATACATCGGCGGGGACCGCGACGGCATCGAACCCCAGCGCCGCGAGCCGCTGCTGCGTCGCGCGGGCCGACTCCGCATCGATGTCCGTCACGACCACCTTCACGCCTTCCTGCGCCAGGGCCAGCACGGTTTCCGCGCCGATGCCGCGGCCCGAGCCCGTCACGATGGCGACTTTACCCTTCAAGCCGAGATCCATGCTATTTCCTTTCAATGTCCGATGAGCGCCTGCGTCAAGTGGTCCAGGTCACCAGCCCCGGGAACGCCGCATAGACGAGCAGCACCAGGAGCGCGGCCAATACAAACGGCATGACCCCGCGGAACACCTCGCGCAGCGGGGTCCCGGTGATCGACGAGACGACGAAGACGTTCATACCGAACGGTGGAGTAATGAGCCCGATCTCCACCGTCATGGTAATGAGGATGCCGAACCAGACCGGGTTGTAGCCCAGTTTCATCATCAAGGGAAAAACGATGGGCACGGTGAGCACCAGGATCGCGAGCTGGTCCATGAGGCAGCCGAGGATCAGATAAATGACGATAAGTATGGCGAGAATGGCGCCTCGCGGGACGTCCAGGGCCGCTATGAAACCAACCAGCTTCTGCGTCGCCAGGGTCATCGTCAGGAAATAGCTGAAGATGTGCGCGCCGATGACAATGGCGAAAATCATCGCCGAGGTGCGTGTGGTGCGCTCCAGCGCTTCGGACAAGTCGCGCCAGCTCAGACGCCGCAAGACGAGGGCACCGATCGCGAGCGCGCCAACAGCGCCTGCCGCCGCGACCTCGGTCACGGTGACAACACCTCCGTACATGCCGCCGACAATTGCAACGAAGAGCAGCACCACCGGCCAGATACGGCGCAGCGAGGCCAATCGCTCGGTCCAGCCATGACGCACGGACGGCGGCACGCTGCCCGGATTGCGCCGCACCCACAGCACCACGGCCACCGAATAGGCAAACGCGGTCATCAAGCCCGGGACGAGACCGGCAATGAACAGTGCACCGATCGATGTCTCGGTCAGAACGCCGTATATCACCATGATGATGCTGGGAGGGATCAGGATCGCGAGCGTCCCCGCGGCCGCGACGACACCCGTCATCATTCCGGCCTGGTAGCCGTGCCTGAGACCTTCCGGAACAGCGGTCCGCGAGAACGTGGCGGCGGATGCCGTGGATGAGCCCGACACCGCGCCGAAACCGGCCGCGGCGAAAATCGTCGCGATCGCCATCCCCCCCGGAAGCCGGCCAAACCACTTGTTGGCGGCGTCGAACAAGTCGGACGACAGGCGGCTGGCGGTGAGCACTTCCGCCATGAACACAAACAGCGGCACCGCCGTCAGCGTCCACGAAGCCGTGTTGCGGTAGGTTGCCGTCGACAGGATGCCGATCACGGCGTCCATGCCGCCGACGAGATATAGGCCGATCGCTCCGGTGATGCCCATCGCGAAGGCGATGG
>ORMF010542663.1_pt1 | contig 10298 bp, 7 predicted proteins | sample 1779871 | NCBI WGS metagenome assembly ORMF01 (sample SAMEA104232316, study PRJEB22302) | groundwater metagenome | biome: forest; feature: aquifer; material: groundwater | place: USA | collected 2011-08-07 | depth 5.4 m | reverse complement strand
CTACGGAACCATGCAGTTGCTGGACGAGGAGGAACGGGGCCAGATCCGCGGCTTCGCCATCAACAAATTCCGCGGCGACATGAGCCTGCTCCATCCCGGCGTGGAGATGATCGAGCAGCGCATGGAACGCAAATGCGCCGGAGTGATCCCGTATCTGCCAAAGCTCGGCCTGGATGAAGAGGACGGCGTGGCGATGGAAGACCGGCGGACGGTGAAACGGACTTGGAACGATTCCGGCGGCAGGCTCCGCGTCGGAGTCCTGGCCCTTCCCCACATGTCGAACTTCACGGACTTCGACCCGCTGTCCCTGGAGCCCTCCGTGGCTCTCGCCTACCTGGAGCGGCCCGAGGACGTGGCGCAATGCCACGTGCTGATCCTCCCTGGAACCAAGCAAACCTTGGATGACCTCGATTGGCTCCGGCGCTCCGGATTCGCCGAACCCATTCAACATTTTTCGGGCCCCATTCTCGGCATTTGCGGCGGCATGCAGATGCTGGGAGAACAAATTGCCGACCAGGAAGGAGTGGAGGGCCCGGCAAGAGAAATGCCCGGCCTGGGAAAGTTAGGAATTCGCACCGTGATGCGCGGCGAGAAAATTGTCCGGCAGGTCCGCACCGCTCAGATCACCGGCTATGAAATCCATATGGGAGAGACCATCGGTGAGCCGGTGAGCCCCGATGGCCGCATCACGGGAACCTACATCCATGGACTGCTCGACGCGGATGAGTTCCGGCACAACTGGATCACGACGATGCGCACCGAGTGCCGTCTTCCCCCGCCCGCAGTGCTTGCAAACGTAAGCGCGGAGAGGGAAGCGCGGATCAACCGGCTGGCGGCACATGTCCGCGAGTGGTTGGATATCGCTATGCTAAAGAGTTGGATCAGTTGATGAGCCCCTGGTTACCTCGCTCCATCCAGTGCCTGCGTGAGTATGATCGCAAGACGTTTTTCGCGGACCTGATCGCCGGCCTCACCGTCGGGCTTGTGGCCCTGCCTCTGGCGATGGCCTTCGCCATTTCCTCCGGACTGAAGCCCGAGGCGGGAATCTACTGCGCCGTAGTGACGGGATTCCTTATCTCCGCGCTCGGCGGATCCAAAACGCAGATCGGCGGCCCTACTGGCGCGTTTGTCGTCGTGATCGCAGGCATCATCGCCAAGTACGGGATTGAAGGGCTATTTGTCTGTACGATGATGGCCGGCGTGATCCTGGTGATCCTGGGCGCAACTGGAATGGGCACCGCCGTGAAGTTCATCCCGTTTCCGGTCGTTTTGGGATTCACCAACGGCATTGCCCTGTTGATCGCCAGCACGCAGATCCAGGATTTCCTGGGCCTCAAGATCGAGCATGTCCCGACCGAGTTTTTTGGACGCATGGAATCGCTGGGGGCGCATTTTCACACCCTGTCGATCGAAGCGACGTTGCTGGGCGTCAGTAGTTTGGTGCTGATTCTATTTTTCGCCCGCTATGTGAAGCGGGTGCCCGGCTACATTGTGGCCTTATTCGCCGGCACCGCGGTGGTGGCCTTGACGGGGCTTGGCGTGGAAACCATCGGGACCCGCTTCGGAGGAATTCCCAGCGGCCTGCCGAGAGTTCACGTTCCTGGCTTCCGACCCATCCTGCTGGTCCATCTTCTCTCTCCGGCCTTGACCGTGGCCATGCTTGGCGCCATCGAGTCCTTGCTCTCGGCGGTGGTGGCCGATCGAATGACCGGCGACAAGCACAATCCCAACGTCGAGTTGATCGCGCAAGGCATCGCCAACATCGCCTCGCCCCTGTTTGGCGGACTCCCCGCGACTGGAGCCATCGCTCGAACCGCCACCAGTATACGGTCCGGAGCAAAAACCCCGATTGCTGGCATCATGCACGCCGCTACGCTGCTTCTGGTGTTGCTTTTTGCCGCGCCGCTGGCAAGGTTCGTTCCGCTCACAGTACTGTCGGCAATCCTATTCGTGGTCTCCTACAACATGGGTGAATGGCACGAGGTTCCCAAGTTGCTGAAACTCACCAAGTCTGATATCAGCGTCTGGTTCATCACCTTCGCCTTCACCGTCTTCGCCGATCTCACCGTAGCTGTACAAGCCGGCATGATTCTCTCGGCGCTCATGTTCATCCGCAAGGTGGCGCTCACAACCACGGTCACCCAGGTATCGAAGAAGTACGTCGAGGACGGGCGCGACCACATCCTGCAGGACAAACTGATTCCCGACTTTGTCACCATATTCCGTATCCATGGCCCGTTCCTGTTCGGCGCCACCGACAAGATCGCGATCATTACCGACCGGATCCCCTCCCTGCCCCCCGTCGTCATTCTGCGCCTCCGCAACATGACGGCCATCGACGCTACGGGTTTACAGGCGCTGGAAGACCTTGCCGGAAAGTTGCAAAGATCCAATCGGACCCTCATCCTGTGCGGCGCGCGCGAACAGCCGGGCCGGCTGATGCATCAAGCCGAATTCGAGCAGCACGTCGGAAGGGACAACATCTGCTCAAGTGTTCATCACGCGCTGGAGCGGGCCAAACAATGCATGAATCAGGCTGCCTGATAGCAGGGGCCCGGGTGCCGGCTTTTACCGTGTAACCGGATCAGCCGACTCCGTCTCCACGCCCAACTCGACAAACGCCTGCTGCGCCCGCTTCGCGTCGAACTTGCCATCCCGTGCCAGCTTCGACAGCGTTGCGCAGACAATGCTCGCCGCGTTGATCTCGAAGAAGCTGCGCAGATGTTCGCGATTCTCGCTGCGCCCGAAACCATCGGTGCCCAGCGTTACCAGACGCCCCTGGAGCCACGGGGACAACTGGTCCGGCACAATCTTCATGTACTCGCTGGCGGCGATAATCGGGCCATCGCTTCCGTGCAGGGCGTCCCACAAATATGGGCGGCGCTGCGGCTCGGCCGGATGCAGACGGTTCCAACGCTCCACCGACAAGGCATCGCGGCGCAGTTCATTGTAGCTGGTCACGCTCCAGACATCGGTGGCTATCTGATACCGCTCGGTGAGAATTTTTTGCGCGGCCAACGCCTCGTTCAGGATCGGTCCGCTGCCGAACAACTGTGCCACCGCCGGACCGCCCTCGGAAGCCTTGTACTTGTAAATCCCCTTCAGCAAACCTTCCTGGCAGCCTTCCGGCATCGCCGGCTGCTCATAGAACTCGTTGTAGATGGTGATGTAGTAGAAGATGCTCTCGTTACGCTCGTACATCCTGCGAATGCCGTCCTGCACTATAATGGCGATCTCGTAGGCATACGCGGGATCGTATGTGATGCAATTGGGCACAGTGGAGGCCAGCACATGCGAGTGGCCATCCTGATGCTGCAGGCCTTCCCCGGCAAGCGTGGTGCGTCCGGCAGTTCCGCCCATCAGGAACCCTTTGCCGCGCGAATCCCCGAAGGCCCAGATCATGTCCCCAATGCGCTGAAACCCGAACATCGAGTAGTAAATAAAGAACGGAATCATCGGCACGCCGTAGGTGGAATAGGCGGTGCCGGCGGCGGTGAAGGAGGCCATCGATCCAGCCTCGGTGATGCCTTCTTCCAGAATCTGACCGTCCTTGGCTTCCTTGTAATACAGGAACATGTCGCTGTCCACGGGCTTGTACAACTGCCCCTGGCTTGCGTAAATACCGCACTGGCGAAACAGTGAATCCATGCCGAACGTCCGCGCCTCATCGGGAATGATGGGCACAATCAGCTTACCCAGCTCGGGATCCTTCAACAACGTTCGAAGAATCGACACAAACCCGGCGGTAGTCATCGAAGCACGCCCTTGCGAGCCTCCAATTACATCGGCGAACGAAGTCAATGACGGCGCCTTGATCGTGATTGGGTTGGGATTGCGGGCCGGCATGTAGCCGCCCATCGCCTCGCGCCGCTCATGCAGATACGCCAACTCCACGCTATCGGCGGCCGGCCGGTAAAAGGACAACGCCTGCGCCGTTGCGTCCGAAATCGGAATGTCGAAACGCCGCCGGAAGTACTCCGTCTCCTGCTCGTTCAGCTTTTTCTGTTGATGCGTGACGTTGCGGCCTTCGCCTGCTTCCCCGAGCCCGTAGCCTTTGATCGTCTTGGCAAGGATCACCGTAGGCTGACCCGTGTGTTCGGTTGCGCGTTTGTAGGCGTTGTAGATCTTCGAGGAATCGTGTCCGCCGCGTCTGAGCTTGGCGAGCTGCTCATCGGTCATGTCCGCCACGAGATCCAGAAGCTCGGGATACTTTCCAAAGAACTCTTTACGCACGTAGGCGCCGCCCTTGGCCTTGAAATTCTGATATTCGCCATCGACGCACTCGCTCATGCGCTGCATCAGCTTTCCGCTCACATCCTTGGCGAGCAGCCGGTCCCAATCATCGCCCCATAGAACCTTGATCACGTTCCATCCGGCGCCCCGGAATATGCCTTCCAGTTCCTGAATGATGCTGCCGTTCCCCCGCACCGGACCGTCCAGCCGCTGCAGGTTGCAATTGACCACCCAGATCAGGTTGTCGAGTTTCTCGCGCGAACCCAGCGTAATGGATCCCAGCGTTTCCGGCTCGTCCGTTTCCCCGTCTCCGACGAAGGTCCAAATCTTGCGATTCGTCACAGGAATCAGGCTGCGGTTTTCCAGATACCGCATGAACCGCGCCTGATAAATCGAGTTCAGCGGACCAAGCCCCATGCTGACCGTCGGAAAGTTCCAAAAGTTCGGCATCAGCCAGGGGTGTGGGTAGGAAGACAAGCCCGGATGCTCACGCAGTTCATGCCGGAAATTCTCCAGGTGCTTGTCGTTCAGCCGCCCTTCCAGATAGGCCCGCGCATACACACCAGGAGAGGCGTGGCCCTGGAAATAGATGAAGTCGCCCGGCTGGTCGCCATGGCTGGCATGAAAGAAATGATTGAAGCCGACCTCGGTCAGGTTCGCCAGCGAGGCATACGTCGAAATGTGTCCGCCGATGCCGTCATCGTATTTGTTGGCACGAACCACCATTGCCATTGCGTTCCATCGGCAGAGGCTCTTGATCCGGCGTTCCATCTCGCGATTGCCCGGATACGGCACCTCCTCCTCAACCGGAATGGTGTTCACATACGGAGTGGTGAGTTTCACCGGACTGCCGACGCCCATCAGATAGGCCTTGTCGGCCAATTTGTTCATCAGAAAGCGGGCCCGGTCCGGGCCAGCTTCATCGATAATCTGTTCGAGCGCCTCCACCCACTCCTGCGTCTCTTGTTGGTTGAGGTCTTCCTGCACTTCGTTTTTGGCTTTGAGCATTGTGATTGTAGCGGTAGCTAATACTAGGTTAACCCAACTTGGTCTCGGAAGCGCGTTCGTGGCTGCCCGCCACGCAGCCCTCTATTCCAATTCGGGCTGCAGCCGCCGCTGGCGGAATGGTCTCCATCCCCGAACCTCGCTCCAACGTGTCCTGACGGTGGACAGAGCGACCATCGAGAGGATCACAACAATGGCACAGACGACCATTTGTGGCACGCTCAGGTTCTCCTTCCACATCCAGAACCAGCGTCCGTACACCAGTTCCGTGTGGACCCAATAGACCAACAAGGAGGTGGTGCCAAGCTGGCAGATCCAACTCCAACTTGCCCTCACCACGTAGGTGTGCCAGACATAGGCGAAGGAGAGCATCAACAGGATCACGCCCAGCTTGATCAGGATCAGTCCCGGACTATTGAGCCAGAATTCGGACTTGTCATAGAGCGAGTAAGGGAGGTTGCTGAAGTATTGGCCGCCTACGATCAGCCCAAATCCGGCCAGTGCGCCCCACTGCATCAGGCGCTCCACCTGTTCGCCGCGGGCGGCGCGAATCATGCTGCCGGCGCTCATGCCGAAGGCCAAAAAGCTGCCCCAGGGGAAGAAGCTGAAATAGTTGTAGTCAGGGACCACGTACATGCGCACCAGGGCGGGCACGCCGCTCCAGTCGAGTGAGGAGATGATGGGCGAGGCGGCCGCGATACCCAAACCCAGAATGGCGCAATGCCGGATTCGGTCGGCGGTGGAGAACACCGACATGACGGCAACCGCCGCAATGGCAAAGCCCATGCAATTGAGGATGTCCACCCGAAGCAGATCCGTCCAGCGGTCATAGCTGAAGGGAAGGGCGAAGACGAATAGCTGCACGCGGAAGGCGAAGGCGAGGGCGAATAGATAGGAGGCGCGGCTCAACCCTGTGGTGATGCGGTTGAAGGGCGAAAGACCTTTGCGTTCCGAGGAGTCCATCAGAAAGGCAAGCGTGACGCCGGTCAGGAACAAGAAGATGGCCGGCGGCATCCCGCCGACAAACTGCGAAAGGATGTAGGGCGAGCCCTCCCGCAGATCCTTGCTGGTGAAGGAATGGAAAACGTGGCCTTGCAGCATGATGACGGTGGCGACGCCTCTGGTCCAATCGAGATAACCAAGTCGATTGGTTTTTGCGGCCGGCTTGGGCTGGGCGAGCTTCATTTCTGCGGGAATTCTCTCTTTACGTTCTTGGGAAGTTTAAGGGTCATCTGATCCGGGGTGATGGTGGGGTTCCACTTCACCTCGCTGTATTCGATGATGGTATAGTCGCCGGATTTTTCGACAAACTTCTGGCGGACCGGGAAGCCATCGGGCTGCTGCACCCACAGTTCCGCCAACTTGATGTGCTGGGCCACCTGGCCTGACTTGGGCGTCAACCCGAGGCGTCCGGCCTGGTAGGCTCCCACCGGCTCCATGCCGAGCCATTGGATCTGGTAACTCCTGGCCAGGTCCTTGCTGGTATTTCCGAAACCGAGCAGCAGGAACTGGTCCACCAGCGCTTTTTGCTTGCCCAGGTCGAACTCGTGTACGGTTTGGATCTTCGGGTAATAGATTTCGGCCTTCTTGTCCTGGAAAAAAATAGTCTTCTTGTCCGGCTCAGTGAACTCGATCAGCATGGACAGCTCGTTCTTCTTGATACGAACGACACGCACCTGCCCGGACTCGACGCTGTCATCGTTGATGACGGCGGTGTGCATGGTCCTTTTGAGTTTGGCGGTCATGGCGTGAAAGCCGGACGCCGAGGCATCCAGAATGCCGAGCAGTCCCGGGAGATCATCCGCCGCAACAGAACTCATCACCGACAGGACAACCAAACTGAGAAATCGGCTCATGGTTTGGTATAGACCATGTAGCCGCGAATATCCTGTTCGTGGTCATAGATGGGCTCCACCCGAACCACGGCTCGATTCTTGCCGCCCGCCTGCGATTGCACCAGTTGTTCAACAGTCTTGGTCCAGGCCGCCTCTTCGACACCGCTGAGCAGATCCGGTTCAATCCAAAAGCCGCTGGCTCCATGTTCGGCCGGCACCATGACGATGCTCTTCGGCCGGGGCTGATCGCGCAGCACATCGCGCGGAACCAGAAATATGAACGCGAGGATCAGGCCGACCATCACGTCATATTGCCAGCTTGCGCGCTGAAAATCCCACAGGATAAAACGCTTGATTCCCGCCCCCAGTCCGCCAGATGACATCTCACTATTATTTTATCACGCGCCTCCGTCCGCAGTGGCAATCCCGCGTGTTTCTGGCCCCTTGAGGAGCGCGGCCGGCGTCCTTTGCGCTCAGTGCGGGATGCGCCGTTTCACCTCATCCAGGAAGTTGAACACGAAGGTGAGATGCAGGTTGCCTTTGGTCCGATCCTGGTCCGGGGGCGGAAAGCCAATGATCCGCTTGCCGTCCGGCGCAACGTCAAAGTTGGCAGCGCCAGTGGCGTTGGAGATGGGAGTCTCACTCCAGCGGCGGGGCTTGGAGGGAACAAAGGTATCGCCGGTGACCGAGTAGCCGGCCGTCATGACGTAATTGTCCATGCTGGAGTAGAAAAGCTGTCGGCCGCTTCGCGACCAGACAGGATGTTTGCCGCCGCCGGATGAGATAGCAAATTTGCCGGTGACGCCAGGGGAACGGCCCGGCGCTGGCATCACATACACCTCAGAGGAACTCGACTCGACGGAGGTGTAGGCGATCCAGCGCCCGTCCGGAGAAAAATGTGTGCTGAAATCCAGTAGGCAGGATGAGTTGCTCTGCCCCTGGCTTGGGGCGGTCAGGGTCAGTGAGGTCGAGAGGCAGAAGAAACATTCCTCCGCCGAACATTGCGATGGAGCGGCCGTCAGGAGAAATGGAACTCACCGTAGCACCGTTGGGACGCTCGATCAGCAGTATGGGACTCCCGGCGCCATCGGCGCGCACCCACCAGAGGGCCTGCCCGTTGTTGGCATTGGCGGAATAGGCGATGTGCTTACCGTCAGGGGTCCAGGCGCAGTACCGGTTGCCGTTACTCGTATGGGTGAGGCGCGTGGAGGTGCCGCGCTCCAGGTCAAAAATCCAGATGTCGCCGCTGCTGGCATTGGTCACGGCCAGCCGCTTGCCGTCCGGTGAGAGACGCAGGCCGCTGTAGGCGGCGGCAGGCACGGAGAGTGGTTCCAGTTTGCCTCCTTCGGGCATCCAGCCGAACGGATAGCGGGACTCATCGGGTTTCCCAGCGAGGAAAACAAGGGTACCCTCGCGGGAGATATCGTACTGGCCGCCGCCGGAGGGCGAATGGGCGGCAATCTCCGGCAGGAGAGGCACGGGGGCGCCCTTGAGTTCGAGCCGGCTCTCGTCGAAGGAGGCGCCGAAGAGGGTTCCCTGCTGCACGAAGAGGAGGTGGCCGGTAGGCAAGTACCGGGGCGCGTAGCCGCCGCGTTGCACAATTTTGGCCGGCCCTTTGGGGAGCGGAAACACTTCGATGTTGGCCTGATCCCAATCGGTGACCAACGGGTTGGAGCTGAACAGGACTGCGCTCGATCCGGGGAGCACGAACGGCCAGCGGTGTGTGCCGACACCGGCATTCTTCAAACGGGGGAGGGCTTCGGGAGCGCCGCCGGCCGCCGGGACACGGCTCAAGCCCGTAACGTTGTTCGGAGCAAAGACGAGGTTGCCGTCGTCACCCCAGGAGAGGCCGCGGCCGTTGGGCGCCTCGCACAGGACGAGGGGCGCTCCGCCCAACACGGAGATCTTCTTGAGCTTGCCGTCGGCAAAGAAGGCCAGCCACAGGCCGTCGGGGGAGAAGACGGGCAGGGTAGCACCATCCGTACCTGCCAGTGGCGTGCCCTTCGTCTGGCTGAGGATCCGGACGGCGAGCCCTTGCTGGCCGCCGGGAAGGCGGGCGGGGTAGGCGATGCGATGCCCGTCGGGGGATACGGCGATGGTGCCGCGGAGGCCGAGAATTGCCTCGGGGCCGAGATCCACGCTGAGTTGCACGAGCGGCTTGTCCACAGGTTGGGTGGCGCGCCAGAGCGCGAAGCCGAGGCCTGCGGCGATAAGAACAGCTGCCGAGGCGAGTGCCCAGGGCAGCACGCTCCGTGCGGCCGGGGCTTTCTCCTCGCCGACCGGCTGTGCGCCGGTGACCCAACTCAGCGCCTCTTTGAGATCCCGGGCGGTTTGCCAGCGGTCATCCGGATCCTTCTCCAGGCACCGCTTCAGGACGCGGTCCATCGCTGGCGGCGCGATGTTGTCCACCGACGGCGCCGGGTGTTCCAATATCGCTGCGATCACGCTCGCGGCACTCGAGCCGTTGAAGGCCCGCTTGCCGGTCAGCATCTCGTAGAGCACGCACCCGAATGCGAACAGGTCGCTGCGCGAATCGGCATCCTTGCCCTGCAGCTGCTCCGGCGCCATGTATTGGAGCGTCCCGACAATCTGGCCGTTCCTGGTGAGCGCCTCAGTGAGCGTTTCGTCATTCTCCTTGAGCGGCGCGCTCTGTTTGGCCAACCCGAAATCGAGCAGCTTGATTCCTTGTTTGGTAATCAGGATGTTGGCTGGTTTCAGATCCCGGTGCGTGAATCCCTTGCGATGCGCGGCGTCGAGGGCGTCCAGGATCTGGCCGCAATATTCCACCGCCTTTTGTAGCGGCACAGGACCCTTGGGCGAAGTCCCTTCGATGAACTCCATGACCAGGTAGTTGGGTCCCACATCGTGCAGCGTGCAGATGTTGGGGTGATTCAGGGCCGCGATGGCGCGAGCCTCGTGCAGGAAGCGGTCTGAGAATTGATCCTTGGAAACCTTCAAGGCCACAATGCGGTTCAAGCGTGTGTCGCGCGCCTTCCACACCTCACCCATGCCACCGGCGCCAATCGGCGATAGGAGTTCGTAGGGGCCGAGTTTCTCGCCTGCGGATAGTAGCATTCGTTTAGTCAGCTTCTGATTATCTGGTTGCTTCAGCTACCCCCAATGGGTAGTGTATAAGAGTGGCCCGACCGCCGTTTCCCAAGACGCTTCGTCAGTTTCAGACCGACTTCGCCACAGAGGAGGCTTGCCAGCAGTATCTGGCGGCGT
>ORMF010186802.1_pt1 | contig 10298 bp, 9 predicted proteins | sample 1779871 | NCBI WGS metagenome assembly ORMF01 (sample SAMEA104232316, study PRJEB22302) | groundwater metagenome | biome: forest; feature: aquifer; material: groundwater | place: USA | collected 2011-08-07 | depth 5.4 m | reverse complement strand
GGGTAGGGGTGCGCCCGCCTTTTTGGCCCCCCAGCTCCTGGAGCCTGCCGATGTCGGCGTCTTCGGCGGCCCACAGCGGCTTTTCAACCAGCGCGTGCTTGCCGTGCTGCGCCAGATACGTGAGCAGCTCGATCTTGGGGCCGTCCGGGATGCAGCACAGCGCCGCATCGTAGCGCTCGAGCGGCACGTCACGAAGGGCGCGAAACTCCGCGCCTTCGTTGACGGGATCGACAGAGGCGACGAAATCCGGGCCGGCGAACCGCTTGCGCTTGGCGCCTTGCACCCCGAGGCCGACGACGATCACTCGCACGCGTTGGCGCCCTCCGCCGCCTCTAGGGTCAAAGCTGCTCAGGCCTGACAGGTCGCACGCCGCTCGACCTGGCGGAACTGGTCCAGCACATCCTCCACCATGTGGCTGCCGATGAAGCCGGCGCCACCGGTGACGACGGCGATCGTCTTGTCGCTCATGCGGCCTGCAGCGCTTTCAGCCTGCGCACGTTGAAGTAGAAGTCGTCCGTCATCGATTTGGGCAGCTTGCCCGCGCGGAACGCCTTGCACAGGTCACGGATCGCGTCTTCGACCGTCCGCTTCGGCTCGAAGCCCAGCACGCGCCGGATCTTGTCGGAGTTCACATGGTAGGAGCGGTTGTCGTCGGTTGGCGAGGTGACGATCGGGATGTCGCCCTTCTCGGGAAACTCCTCGGCCACGACCTTCTTCACCAGCTTGGCGATGTCCATGATCGACATGTTCTGGAAGCCGGCGTTGAAGATCTCGCCGGCGATCTTCTCGTCGGGCTGCTTCAAGAGCATCAGGTAGAGATCGCACATGTCCTGCACGTGCAGATTGGGGCGCTTCTGCGAGCCGCCGAACACCGTGATCTTGCCGGCATTGACGGCGTGGTTGGTGAGGATGTTGACCGAGAGGTCGAGCCGCTGCCGGGGCGCATAGCCGCACAGCGTGGCGGGCCGGATGGTGACGCAGACGAAGTCCTTGCTCTGGTGCTTGAAGAGCAGCGGCTCGCACATGCCCTTGTACTTGTTGTAGAGCGTGAGCGGCACCAGCGGATGGTCCTCGGTGACGTCGGGTGATTCGGACACGCCGTAGACCGAGCTGGAGGAGGCGTAGATGAAGCGCTTCGCGCCGGCCTTCTTGGCGGCGGCCACCATCGGCTCGAAGGCGTTGAGGTTGACCGAGGTCGACAGGTTCTCGTCGAGCTCGAAGCTGGCATCGTTGGAGATGCAGCCGAGGCTGATCACCGCGTCGACGCCCTCGAGGGCTTCCGCCAGCTTCGCCGTATTGCGCAGATCGCCCTGGACCACACGCAGGTTCTTGTTCTTCTTCGGCAGAAAATCGTCACCGAAATAGAGGATGTCGTAGACGGTGACTTTGTAGCCCGCGTCGAGCAGCTGCGGCGTGAGCAGGCTCCCGACGTAACCGGCACCGCCGGTCACCAGCACGTTCTTGAACACTATTCCCTCGCCCGTTTTGTGTGTGTCGAAACCCCCACACGACGCCGGCTGTCTCAATGCCCCGAACTTCAGCCCGCGCGTGCGGCCTCGCGTATCCCCAGCGGGATGCTGTAGCCCGCCGCGGAAGCGTCCTTGTAGAACATCTGCACGGTCTCGAGCGAGTATTGGTCGAGATCCTTGCCCACCAGATTGAGCTTGGCCAGCACGTCGGGCGTCACCGTGATGATGTCGCAGTCGACGCTGTCGGCATGGAAGATGTTCAAGAGCTCGCGCGGGCTCGCCCACAGCAGCTCGGCCTTGGGCTTCGCGCGCGCAATTCTCTTCGCCTCCGCCATCAGCGGCATGGGATCGACGCCGGTGTCGGCGATGCGCCCGGCGAACACGGAGATGACGGAGGGCGTGTCGGCGTCGAGCGCGGCGGTGATCGCCTCGACCTGCTCGAGCGTGAAGACGGCGGTGATGTTGAGCTGAACGCCGCGCTTCGACAGCCGCTGCACCAGCGGCACCGCGGACGCGCTCTTGCTGTTGGTGACGGGGATCTTGACGTAGACGTTCTTGCCCCAGGAGGCGATCTCGAGCGCCTGCGCCTCCATCTCGGAGAACTCGTCGGCGAACACCTCGAAGGACACGGGATGATTGGGTATCGCCGCCAGCACCTCGTGGGCAAACGCCACGTAGTCGGTGATGTTGGCCTTGCGCATCAAGGTGGGATTGGTGGTGAACCCCTTGACCATCGGGTTGGCGGCGAGCGCCTTCATGCTCTTGATGTCGGCGCCATCGGCGAAGATCTTGATGCGGAGACAATCTAGCAAGTATTCCCCCTATGGGTTACGCGCACATCACATCGTGTGCAGCGCGGCGAGGACGATGTCGACAGCCTCGGCCAAGTTCTGCACCAAGAAGTCGGGAGCATCGGGCCGGCGTTCGTCGTAACTATAGTCTATGAAGATCGTCCGGCAACCCGCAGCTTTACCGGCTCCCACATCGCGCCAGCGGTCCCCTATCATGAAGCTCTTCTTGCGATCAACTCCCCATTCGGAAGCAGCTTGCACGAGCATGCCGGGGCGCGGCTTGTAGCAGTCGCAGCCCGGCCCCTCGACGCAGTAGCACGCGTAGATAGCATCGAGCGCCAGTGCGTTGCGCAGGTGCTCGTGGATCTGGTCGACGATAATCCGAGTCGTCTTGCCCGTCGCCACGTCCGGCTGATTGGTCACGACCAGAGAGAGCAGGCCAGCGTCGCGCAGCCGAATCAGAGCCTGTGGAACGCCTGGCAGGATTTCCAGCTCGGACAGGCTCGCGGGCGGATAGGGTCTGCCGTTTCTGACGATCGCCCGGTTCAGCACGCCGTCGCGATCGAGGAAGACAGCCGGACGCCCTCCGCTCACCATTTCGTCTTCTTCACCTGCAATGCCGGATGCGACACCAGGCAGTGCCACACTACGGCCTGAAACGCCTCTGAATGCGGCGTAATCAAGGCCGGGTCAACAGCCGGCACTACAATTACGATGTCGCCATGTTTCGCGGTGTGTCCCGTGGCGCGGCCGACGATGCCGAACACCTTCATGCCGCGCGCCTTCGCCATGTCGACCGCCTTGACGATGTTCATCGACACGTTGCGCTCGGCATCGCCGCCGCCGACGGAGAATACCAGGATGGCGTCCTTCGCGTTGGCGCGGCTGATCTCGAGCCAGCCGGTGAAGATCGTCTCCCAGCCTTCGTCGTTGGCGCGCGCGGTAAGCTCGGAGACGTTGTCGACGGGCGCGTAGGCCTCGATGCCGCACAGCTTGCGGAAGTCGTTGACCGCGTGGCTGCAGTTGCCGGCGCTGCCGCCGACGCCGAGGAGAAACAGGCGCCCGCCGCGCTCTCTGAGGCTTCTCAACTCCTGGGCCAGGCGCTCGACCGCGTCACGATCGATCTGCGCGGCAATTTCGGAGACCTGCTTGAAGAAAATCTCGGCATGAGCCATCGAGAGCGCACCTTGGGTCTGCCTGTCAGGATGCTTCGCTGCAGGCGGCCCACGCTATCATCGCGCGAGCGGGCCAGTAAAGCCGACGGCCACGCCCAGGACGGCTTTAGCTGTGGGCGCGGCGACCCAGCACATAGATGTGGCACGAGCTGCCCAACAGCCGGCTCAATCGCTGACGCGCCGCGACGCTCAGCTTGTCGTTGAGCAGACCATAGCCGGTATAGTAGAGGCCGTTCGAATAGCAGGAAAGAATTTGCCACCCCGTTCGCTCGAAAAAACGCGTCCAGCTGTGGCGGCTGAAGTACCAGACTTCGGATAGCGCGTTGCCCGTCTCGCCGTGCCGCGGCGACCACAGAATGCGGGACAACAGCTGCGGCTTGGTGCGCTTCTGGGCCGCGCACGCAACGATTTCTGCGTCCGCCGAGCGCATCGGGCCGCCCCTGTGTCGCACGAGGTCCAGGGCGGCCTTGATGAGCCAGGGGTAGTGCGCCAGCGACGTATAGAGCCGCCAGGTCGCCGACGGCACGATATGAACCGCCACGGCGTCGAGCTTCAGTACCCGCTGCAGCTCAGCCTGGAAGGCATCTCCATCGGCGATGTGCTCCAGCACGTTGGACGAGAAGGCCGCGTCGAAGCTTGCGTCGGCAGCGGGGATGTGCCGCCCATCATAGTCTTCGATGGCGAAAACGCGCGTAGCCGAGAATTGGCTGTTTGGCAGATCGAACGAGCGGACGGCGTAGCCGGCCTCGGACAGAGCCCGCGCCTGCCAGCCGGCACCGCCGCCAATCTCGATGATGGCGGAGCCGGGCGGCTTCTTCTGGCGCAGCTCCGCGAGCGCGAGCTTGACCTCAGCGAGCCGCAGCTGCTCGACGTAGCGGTCGTCCATTATGTGCGGCACCCTGAGCTGGTGCGTGCGCTTGGCGGCATGGGCGAAAAACCTACTGAGGGCACCGCCATGCGGCAACAAGACAATTTTTGCCGGAGTGCCATGCTCTATGGTCTACACTGAAGCACGCGTCGCCCTCCGATTTCCACCAGGCTGATCGAGCTACCCGCCATGCACATTGTTCACGTCATCTCCAACCTGGGGATCGGCGGGGCCGAGACGATGCTGGTTCGCCTGGTCCGCGAGCTTTCGGGCAGCGGGGATCGGCACACGGTCGTCTCGTTCCTGCCCGGCGGCGTGTACACCGAGATACTCCGCGACCTCGGCACCGAGGTGATCGAGCTGGAGGGGACGCGCTCGCTCCAGTCCATCGCGCTGTGGCGGCCGCTCGGCATGGCGCTGGCGCGCGCCAAGCCCGATCTGGTGCAGGGCTGGATGTATCACGGCAATATCGCCGCGTCGCTCGCCGGCATCACGGGCTGGCATCGCGCGCCCGTGCTGTGGGGCATCCGCCAGACGCTGGAGCGGATGCGCGACAACCGGCCGCTGACGCAGTGTTTCATCCTGGCAGGCAGCGCGCTCGGGTTTCACCCCTACCGCATCGTCTATAACTCGACGGTGGCGGCCGAGCAGCACGAGGCATTCCTCTATCCGAGCGCGAAACGGGTCACGATCTACAATGGCGTCGACACCAAGCGCTTCCGCCCCAACATGGCCCAGCGCATCGCCATGCGGGGGCAGCTCGGCCTGCCCGCCGATGCCGAGGTGATCGGACGCGTGGCACGCAACGATCCCATGAAGGACAACGCCACGCTGTTTGCCACCTTCCAGCGGGTAGCAGCACAGCGGCCGCGCGCGCACCTGCTCGTCATCGGCACCGGCATGGACGAGGCCGATCCCGAGCTTCTGGAGCTTGCGCGTGCCACCGGCGCGCGAAGCCGCGTGCACCTGCTCGGACCGCAGTTCAAAGTCGAGGAGCTGGTGGCGACGTTCGACGTCGCCGTGTCGAGCTCGCGCTACTCGGAGGGCTTCCAGAACGTGCTTGCGGAAGCGATGGCCTGCGCCGTTCCCGCCGTCTCCACCGGCATCGGCGAGGCTGCCATGATCATTGGCGATCCCGCTCGCATCGTGCGGCATGCCGACCCGGACGCGCTGGCCGCGGCCCTGTGCGCGGTCCTCGATCTGCCGGTCCCGGAGCGCGCGCGCATGGGTGCCCAGGACCGCGCCCGCATCGAGGCCAATTTCGAGATCGGCACGGCCGCGGCGCGGTTCGTGGACGTCTGGCGCGCGGGCGACGCCGAGGCGCGCACCGGCAAGCGGGCCGGCTGAAGCGGATTTGGCAAGCCCGGCCCAACGTAGACTGGGCCACCCTTGCGCCTCGCCCGGCGCGGTGCGCTATACACGACCAACTCGTTGCAATCGACCACGGCAGAACTCCCCGCAATGCCGCGCCCACCACGACCAGAGGTCGGACTGCTTGTCGTCGGCCTCGGCACCCTGGTGGCGCCCCTCGACACCGCCGTCAACATCGCCTTCCCCAGCATCACGCGGGCTTTCGAGCTGGACCTCGAGGACATCCGTTGGGTCGTCATTGCGTACGTGCTGACCTATGCGAGCCTGATGCTCGCCTGCGGCAGGCTCGGCGACCTCGTGGGATACCGCCCGATTTTCCAGTTGGGGCTGCTACTGAGCGCGCTCGGGCTCCTCACCTGCTCGATAGCGCCAAGCTATGGCCTGTTGCTGGCCGGCCGCATGCTGCAGGGGATCGGCATCGCCCTGACGCTGAGCTGCGGCCCGGCGCTCGCCACCTCCCTGTTCGACGAGGGCAAGCGCACGCGCGCGCTCGCGTTCTATGCCGGCGTGACTGCCGCCGGCGCGGCGCTCGGACCGCTCATCGGCGGCGTCCTGGTCGCGCGTTGGGGCTGGGCGGCGGTATTCTGGTTTCGCGTGCCCCTTGCGGTCCTGGCGCTGGCGTTGTCGTGGCGCATAGCGACGGTCCCGAAGGCCGGCTCGGTGCGGGGGTTCGATGCCCTAGGCGCCATCCTGCTGGTCGCCTGGATGAGCGCGCTGCTGCTCGCCTTGGCGCTCTTGCCGGGACCGTTCGGCCCGGCGGTCCCGCGCGGCCTTGCGCTGCTGTCACTATTCAGCTTCGCCGCGTTTCTGGTGCGCGAGGCCCGCTACCCGCAGCCGCTGATCCGGTTGTCGCCGTTTGGCAATCTGGATTTCGCCATCCTCAATGCGGCGAGCATCGCGGTAAATCTCGCAGCCTTCGGCGTACTGATCCTGGTGCCATACTACCTCGTGCGAGTCGCAGGGCTGGACGTTTCCGCCGGCGGCGCGGTCCTCGCTCTCGGCGCGACCGGCACTGTCGTCGGGTCCTGGTTCGCGGGCAGGCTTGCCCGGCGGGTCTCCATTGGACGGTTGGCGCTTGCAGGCGTCGTGCTCAACATCGCGGGTCTTTGGGCTGTCTCGGCCTGGACGCCTGAAACGCCCTGGGTCGCCGTCGGCGTGTCGCTGTTGACCCAGGGCTTCGGCGTTGGGCTTTTCCAGGTTGGATACACCGACTACGTCACCGCAACGTTGCCTGCAGCTGATCGCGGCGTCGCCGGCAGCCTCACGATCGTTACGCGCACCATCGGCGTCGTGCTCGGCGCAACCGGCCTCTCCGCCGCCTTCACTCACTTCGAAGCAGCAGCCCACGCCTCCGGAGTGCCAGCGGCAGATGCCTTCCTCGCCGCCTTTCAATCCACATTCCAGCACGTCGCCATCGGGCTCGCTCTCTGGCTTGCGCTTAGCCTGCTGGTGACGCGCACGCGGCGCATCGGGACCTGAGCCGGGCTTCTTGCTAGCTTCCCTTGCGCCCGGCTGTTTACGCGCCGTCCCCCTCGGCGCCGTAGAGCGACAGGGTCTCGTCGAGCATGCGCGCGATGCCGTAGTGCGCGCGCACGAAGGCCGGCCCTTCCTCGATCACCCGGCGGCGCCATGGCGCATCGCCGAGCACGGCGACGATGCGATCGGCAACGCGTCGGGCGCGCTCGTCGTCGCTCAGGTCCTCGCCATCGCCGATCACGTAGCCGGTGCGGCCCTCGAGCACGGTTTCGGCGACGGCGCCGGCATCCATCGCCACCACCGGCACGCCGGCGAGGCCCGCCTCCAGCACCACATTGGGTGTGCCCTCGTATTGCGAAGTCAGCATGAAAACATCGAACGCCGACAGGGCGAGAGCGGGCTCGTCGGTCGCCGGCGTCAGGGTCAGGCGGTCGCCGAGTCCACGCCGGCGCGCTTCCCGCAGGAATTGCCACTCCATGGCGCCCGAGCCGAACACGGCGAAGCGGGCATCGGGCAGCTGCCGGGCGATCATCTCCGCCGCGCGCACCCACAGCAGGGGGCGCTTTTCCGCAAACAGCCGGAACAGGGAGCCGATCAGCGGCGCGCCAGGCGGGACCCCGAGGCCGCGCCGGATGGCCTCGACGGCGGGGCCTTCGATGCGGCGGATGCGCTCGGTATCGATTCCGTTCTTGACCACCCTGATCCGCCGAGCGTCGATGCCGAGCCAGGCGGCGTAGTCGCGCGCGCCGGCGTCGCTGTTGTTGCACAGGATGATGCGCGGCTCGTTTGCCAGCATCAGGTAGGCCGGCAGCATGTAAGGGCGATAATAGCTGAAGTTCGAGGGGCGCACGTTGCGGCAGGCAATGACGATGCGAGGAACGCCGATGGCGAGGGCGGCGAAGGCCGCGGCGAGACCCACCTCGTCCTGCCAGCCATGCACGACGCTTGGCCGCTGCAGGGCGAACTCGGCGGCGAGCCTTGTGACGTTGGCCTGGAAGTCCTTTGGCGTCCAATCGAGAGCCTTGGCCAGCTCCTGACGCAGCATGCCGCCGCCGAGGCGGTCGAGTTGGGCGACGGCGTCAGGCAGGGCCACGGCATTGCGAGGCGCAGCCGCTGAGCCGGCGAGCTCGGGAAGGAAGAAATCGAATTCCGGGCTTTCCCCGAGGCGCAGACAAATCAGCTGAATTGGGCACTGCAATCGATCCGGCAACCGTTGCAGGATATTGACGAGCTGGCGCTCGGCACCACCCCACGCCAGGGCGGTATTGACGTGCAGGATCGGTCCCGCGGCGAAAGCGTCGAGGCCCAGCAGCGGCGCGCCGGCCGGCCTGAAGGCCGCGATGCTCGTGGGGTCTGCGCCGGCGCCCGTCTCGACGCTGCGCACGAACCAGCGCACCGTTTGGCCGACGGCATTGTGCAGGCGGCGCGGGACCAGGCGGCGCACGGTCGGCCGCAGGCCGATCAGCACCTGCGTGACCGCCTGCAGGCCCCCCCACATCCATCGCGGACGCCGATCCAATCGCACCTTCAAGGACGCTGGCCGCTGCCGAAAGCGTCGGCAGCACACCGAAATCATGCAAACGATGGGACGGTGGGCTATCGACTGCGCGGGACGGCAAAGGCTTGGCAAATCGGGAGCTGCGCTATATCGCTTTCCGCAACGCCTGACAACTTTCGTTACCGCTTGCGAAGGGCCGGAACGTGTGCGGACTTGTCGGTTTCATCAACCTCGAAAGCGCCATGCCGGCCGCGCACCTGGCGGCGATCGCAGAGCGCATGGCGCAAACCATCGCTCATCGCGGGCCCGATGATGCGGCGACCTGGGCCGACGCCGAAGCCGGGTTGGCGCTCGCCTTTCGCCGGCTTTCCATCATCGATCTGTCGCCCGCCGGCCGCCAGCCCATGCATTCCGCCTCGGGCCGCCTGGTCACGGTCTACAACGGCGAGATTTACAACGCGCCCGAGCTGAGCCGGCAGCTGGCGGCCGAGGGCGTCACCTTCCGCGGCCACTCCGACAGCGAGGTGATGCTCGAGGCCTTCGAGCGCTGGGGCATCGCCCGCACGCTCGACAAGCTCAACGGCATGTTCGCCGTCGCCCTGTGGGACCGGCGCGACCGGCGGCTTCACCTGATCCGCGACCGACTGGGCAAGAAGCCGCTCTTCTACGGCAGGATCGGCGACACCTTCTTCTTCGGCTCGCAGCCGAAGAGCTTCTTTCCCCATCCCGCCTGGCGGGCCGAGATCGATCGCGACAGCCTCGCCGCCTTCATGCGCTACGGCTATGTGCCGGCGCCGCGCTCGATCTTCAAGGGGCTCGCCACGGTCCGCCCCGGCGAATGGGTGGAGGTGCTGGACGGCGAGGTAGCAGCGCGCCGTCTCTACTGGGATGCGCGCACGCTCGCCGCGGCGGCGCTCGCCAGACCGCTGGAGCTCTCCGATCACGACGCGATGGCGCAGCTCGAGGGGCTGCTGTCAAAGGCGGTGCGGGGGCGCCTTCTCTCCGACGTGCCGCTCGGCGGCTTCCTGTCGGGCGGCGTCGACAGCTCCACCGTCGTTGCGCTGATGCAGGCCAACAGCACCTCGCGCGTCAAGACCTTCAGCATCGGCTTCAACGAGCGCGCGTACGACGAGTCGCGGCACGCGCGCGCGGTGGCCGAGCACCTCGGCACCGATCACCACGAGCTGCGCGTGAGCCCGCGCGAGGCCATCGACGCTATCCCAGCGATGCCGCTCTATTACGACGAGCCGTTCGCCGACAGCTCGCAGGTGCCGACCTACCTGCTGTGCAAGCTGGCGCGCGGCCACGTCACGGTGGCGCTGTCGGGCGACGGCGGCGACGAGCTGTTCGCCGGCTACACGCGCTACCGCACCGCCCAGGAGATCGCCCGCGCGATCCGGGCCATCCCTGTTTCACTTCGCCCGGCCGTGGCCGGCGCCATCCGCCGCATGCCCGAGGCGGCGTGGCGGCTGGGGGAGACCGAGGGCGGGTCGCACTTCTGCGGCGCCCCGACGGTACTGACGATGCTGGCGAATCACCCGGCGGCGGCATCGGTCCGGGTGCAACGCCCGGTGCGGGTGCTCACGGGCGGTGCGCCGCCTTCGCCGACGATCATCGCACGGATGGCGGCGCTCGGCGTCGACGTGGTGC
>ORMF012312175.1_pt1 | contig 10300 bp, 10 predicted proteins | sample 1779871 | NCBI WGS metagenome assembly ORMF01 (sample SAMEA104232316, study PRJEB22302) | groundwater metagenome | biome: forest; feature: aquifer; material: groundwater | place: USA | collected 2011-08-07 | depth 5.4 m | reverse complement strand
TCACTCCATCACTCCATCACCCCCAGTCCCTCACTTGCACGCTCCGGCTCAGTGGAGTACATACCAATTCGAGACACCTCGTTTCAGCGGTCTTCTTACCGTCGGTTCATATTATGCGAAGTTTGTGGTCAATCGCAGTCATCTTCCTCTTATGCCTCGGCGCGGCTCGGGCTGATCTCGGCCAGCTCGATCCCGCGGCCCGAACAAACACGCGTGTCGGTCCCAACTATGTCCTCGCCCTCAACGTATCCGTTCGCGGCCAGGAAGAACGGGAGATGTGCCGGACCTTTCCGCTAGACGGCGGAACCAATATCCAGCTGACGGTAGGCCAGCGCTTGATGGAGCCGATATCCCTCAAAGGACTGACGTGTGCGGAGATCCAGCAGAGGATCGCATCGAAGATTCGGCGCTACTTCGCGGGTGAGCTGGAGGTGAGGGTGGGGATCGCGAGGATCCCTCGCTTCCAGGTGCTGGTCGAAGGCGCCGCGCTTCGGACGGGAATTATATCTCTGCCCGAAGGAGCGCGCCTATCCGATCTCTTGGCCGAAACGAGTTATCTGCCGGCTTCCGATCTCAGCAGAATTCGGGTCATGCGGATCGAAAATGGAAACCGGAATCAGATGATTGCCGACTTCCAGCGTGTACTGGATGGCGGGGCGGCAGTCGACGATCGATTCAACGATCCCTTCCTGATGAACGGCGACGTGATCGCAATCGATACCGCCATCGTGATACAGGCGCCGAAAACCATCGCGGTGCTAGGCGAGGTCAAGCGGCCCGGCACGCTACCATACAAGCCGGGGATGGCCGTCCGCGACGCCATCCGGGATGCATTCGGACTGCTGCCGACCGCGGAGCGCGACCGGATCACCGTGCGGAGGCTTAAGGACGATCAGGTCATGACGGTGAACTTCGACCGCGCGGAGAGGGATGCCTCGACCGACAACTTGAAGCTGTCGCCCGATGACACGATCTTCGTGAATACCCATGACTCCGGCCTTCGTTACTGCGTGATCGGATCTGTCGTCGCGCCGCAGACCTTCTCTTACAACGGCGCGGCGACCCTTACGCAGGCAATCACCGATGCCGGCGGCTTCCGGCCCGATGCCGACCGGGCGAACATCATCCTGGCGCAGAACATGCTCAATGATCCCTCCAAGGCCAGACAGATCGTAATAAACTACGACAAAATCCGCAAGGGCGAACAGACCGACATCACGTTGCAGCCCGGCGACCTAGTCGAAGTTCCGCAGAAGAAAAAGAACAAGCTCAACATCCTGGACATCGGGATCATGCTCCTGCGGACATTCCTCTTTTAGTACAGCGGGTTAAGGGTCTACGGCACAGAGTTTAGGGTATAGGGTGTAGGGTAAAGTCTCGACAACCCAGTGATCGTTCAGCCGACAACCCATGAAAACCCTGATAGTCGTCGCCGCGATCGCAGCTTTGCTTACGTCCGGACTCGCGCACGAAAGTCAGTGGTCTCCCGCGGAGTATCCAATCAGTTTCTGGTGCGGCCCTCCCGCGCCGTTCGCGACTCCGGATCGGTATAAGCAGATCGCTGCTGCCGGTTTCAACTACGTCATGCCTGCCTGTGAGGGCGCATCCACGCCAGAAACCAATCGCAAGATACTGGACGGATGCAAGGCCGCAGGCATCAAGGCATTCATCTACGATGAGCGGTTGCCGCTTTCCATTTTCGGCGTCCCGGATGCGAGACAACGGCTCGACGACATCGTCGCAGCCTACGCGAAACACCCAGCATTAGCGGGATACTTCATCACCGATGAACCTTCGGTAGACAAGTTCGCAGGATTGGCGGAGGTTGTCGAATACCTGCGCAAGAAAGACCCTCTTCACCCCGCGTACATCAATCTCTTTCCCAACAACGCCGGCCCGGCCAGATTTGGACCGGTCTCGTACGACGCATACGTCAAAGGTTTCATCGAGACCGTCAAGCCGTTCGCAGTGAGCTACGATCACTATCATTTCCTGACGGACGGCGGCGACCAGGACGACTATTTCGAAAACCTTGAAACGGTCCGTGCATTGTCGGAAGCGAACGGGCTTCCTTTCTGGCAGATTGTCCAGGCCATCCGGCACACAAAGTACCGGCAGCCTACCGAAGCTGAAAAGCGGTATGACGCCATGCACACACTGGCGTATGGCGGCCAGGGACTGGTGTTCTTTACCTACTGGACTCCTCCGGGCAAGGAGTTCGAAAGAAGCGATGGCATCATCAAGCGAGACGGCATGCCGTCGAAGCAATACGACGAAATAAAGCGCGTGAACGCCGATGTTCGGACGATAGGTAAGTACCTGCTCGGCGCGGTGCGTGTCGCGACCTTTCAAAGCGGTACGAGCGCGCCGGGGGGTAAGGCGAGAGAGCAGGGCACGCCGATCGCTTTTTCAGGGGCTGGCGATGTGACGGTCGGCGTTTTTCGAGCCGATACCCATCTATACGTCCTCTTCGCCAATCGCGATTGCAAGAACATCACGCGCTGTGAAGCCCTCCTATCGACGGCGGGCCTTCCGGTCGAACGATTGGACAAGCAATCAGGCAGATGGCGTCTGATAAAGACCGCCCATACGCTGGACGGAGAATTGAAAGCCGAAATAAACCTGGCTCTAGGCGACGGTGACCTGTACCGGTGGTAGCGAGCCTCGTATTCCGTGACGCGTACGGAATAACCGATGTGCTCCTTTGATGTCGCATTATTAATTGGTGAATACGAATTACAAATTACGGGTTTCGGATTGCAAATTACGGATTACGGATTACGCATCACTCACAGACTGACCAATCCCCGCCTGGCCCCTAGCGTCACCGCCTCCGTACGGCTGGACGCGCCCAGTTTTCCGAGGACGGACGCCACGTGGAACTTCGCCGTATTCTGACTGATGTTTAGCCTCACAGCGATGGTCTTGTTGGGCAGTCCTTGGGCCATGTGCTGGAGTACTTCCATCTCGCGGGCGGTCAATGTGTCTCCCCCGTAACCTACGGTTTCGTGGGCCAATGTGGGGACCTCCTGGGGGTGGAACAGCGGAACAAGGCTGCGGTCGAGGGCGACGAGTCCCGCTGCGGCCGCGTGGATGGCCCCGGCGATCTCCGCCGCTCCGGCTTCCTTCAATAGATACGCCCACCCGCGAATGGGCTGTTCCGCAACCTCCTGCGCGCCCTCCGGATCTTCGCCAAGTACGACTAGCGCGCTTTCGCTGCCCGAAGTCAGATCAAGAATACGGCCAGCATCGGCCTCATTCCGGTCGTAAAGAACCACGTCCGGCTGCAATCCATTAAGCTTGTCTGTAAGCTCCGCCGCTGTGGAGACCGCACCGACAACCTCAATTCCTTCGTCCTCCGCGAGAAGAGCATGAAGGCCCGCGCGGACCGCCGCATACTGAGCAACGATCAGTACACGCATCCTCGGCAATGTAACAGCCGTTTTCCCATCGTCCATCGTCTATCGTCCCCGATGCTTCAACATCGTTGGTCATGCCGCTCTTTGGCCGGACGAACACGACCGAATTTTCGCCACGAACTCGCGCACAATGTGGCTCGGTACGGCGATGGCGATTCCTGGACTGACGATCATGCTCGCAATCCCGATGACGCGTCCGGAAATATCCGCCAGCGGACCCCCCGAATTGCCCGGAAGCAGCTCCACATCCGCATGGATGATCTCCCGCCGCTGCCGTCCATTTTCCAGAACGCGGTCTACGGCGCTGACGATTCCAAGAGTTGCCGTGCCTCGGACGCCCAGCGGATGGCCGACCGCCATGATAAGCTGACCCACCCGGACGGATCGTGAATCGCCGATGGCCGCCGCGGGCAGGCTGGTATCCTCTACTTGAATTGCCGCAAGGTCGTTCCCGGGATCTCGCGCGAGGACTGTGCCGGCGAGGCGGCGGCCGTCCCATGTCTCAATCTCAGCTCTATCACGGCTCGCGACGTGATCATTCGTCACGATCAGTCCGGACGGCGCCCAGACGACGCCTGAGCCTTGCCCCTGGCTCCCATGGACGATAACTACGCTGCGCCGCAGCCACTCGACTAGTGCAGAGGTCTCGTTCGCCAGCGGTGAAAGAAAAGTGCCGATCATTTCGGTCGCCTCCTCACTTCCTCGCCCGGCGGCCGGATCGGGCCGGCGCCGATCCTGCCGACTCGTCTTCCGAACCGAGCTTGACTTCGATGTCCGTAATCGATCCGCCGCGCAGGATGCGAAGTGCTACCTTATCCCCGGCCTGCCGCGCCCGAAGGATCTGCCGCAGTTCGTCTACGTCGGACACCGCCGTCCCGTCGATCCCCAGGACGACATCGCCGAGGAAGACTCCGCTGTGCTGCGCGGGGCTTCCGGTTTCGACCTGTACGATGAGCGCCCCGCCGTGCTGGCTCAAGCCGAGGCTCGCGGGAACGGCAACGCTCTGTGTGCGTACCCCAAGATATCCGCGATGGATACGGCCATGAGCCAGAAGCGCTCCCGCGACGTGGTTCAGGATGGGGGTTCCGATCGCAACGCCCTTTCCCCGCCCAAAGATCAGATTATTTAGGCCGACGATCCGGCCTGATGAATCCACCAACGGTCCGCCGGAGAATCCCGGGTATAGGACCGCGTCGGTGTGCAGAATGTATCCTTCCTGTCCGCCTGTTTGTGATTCGATCCGCGAGCCGATGATCCCGATGGTCGCCTGGAGCCCGCCGGCGCCGGGCCTTCCGAGTGCCAAGGCAAGATGCCCGACATTCACGTCATCCGCCGCGGCGCGCGAAATCGGCGGAAGTCCCGAAGCGCTGACTTTGAGGACGGCCAGATCCGTGTCCGGATCGCGCCCCACGATCGTCGCGGCATGACGCGATCCGTCGCCTAGCTCGATCGCAACGTCCTCATCTTGCTCCACTCCGTGTGAGGTGGACAGTATCACTCCGTCTGCCGACCAGATCACACCGCTTGCCGTCAGCCGTGTCCCGTCGTCCACGCGCACCACCGATCTGCCCGCATATTCCACCGCGCCCGCCAGGGCTGCTGAAAGGTCACTCAAAATAGTGGCTTGCTTCATGATTCACTCCTCTTATTTACGATTTTCATTTTCAACCTCACAAAGCATATCCATTTGAGCCCAACGCATGCATCTGCCGTTTGGGTAGGATGGGATGCCGTCCATTCGGGCGGGCAGGGGGCGAAACAATGGGACTTTCGGCCCATGAGGCGCACCACCCATTGAGGGTAACGTGGAGGAACATATCGTTCACTCCGTTTGCAGAGAAGGAGAATGCAATGATTGTCAGGATTTGGATTCGGCTTGCTGCCGCAGCGGCAATGATGATGGCCTTAGCCGGCTGTAAGACTCCCGGTGTCAGCATGTCCTCCGACGGAAGGGTGGCCGTAAGCCATACCGGCGAGCTGTGGGTGGCCGACGTCGATCGTGAGGATTGGCAGCGTGTGCCCGTAACCGGAAAAGCTATCGGCGCACCGGAGTGGTCGCCGGACAATCGCTACCTGCTTGTTCAAACGCAGGAGGACGAGACGAAAGAAGTCCGGACATCTGAGGGTGCCGCGGAAACTGACACGATCACGAAGCCCGTTACTGTTCTCTGCGACACCGTGACAGGCGACGCGAAGAAACTCCGCTCGGAGATAGGCCCGCCATTCGCATGGCGCGCTGAGAGTCAGGGGTTCATCGCTCTGCATCGGGAGGGAGAGACGACCGATCTCGCCTGGTATTCGCTGGACGTATCTCTCGAACGCACGTCACCGTCGCTTGGCAAACTCGACGGGGCTCGCGACCTGAAGTGGCTGCCGCTTTCCGACGAGATTGGTTTCCGGGCGGACTACACTGAGACCGACCGCCAGGGATATGCGCGGCGAAAGACAGGTCTGTACGTTGCCGGCGCCGGGCACATAGTGCCAATACCGGGATCGGAGTCCGCAATCGGCTTCGGACTGTCCCGCGATAAGACAAGCTTGATATGGGCCGGCGATGTGTCCGATGGACGCCGCATCTCCATAAGTCTCCATTCATACGACATCAAGACCGGTGTCGTCTCGGCGCTTGCATTCCCGCTTCGTCCATTCTTTGTAAAATGGGATCGGGGATATGAGCCTTCGATTGCGTCCGCCACGTTCTCGCCGAACGGCGAACGATTGGCGCTGGTCGTCTACTTCACCAAGGCAGGGAAGCCGGGTCAGCAGCCGGACGGGCGCGTGGCGTGCTACTCCGTTGAAATCGATGGTACCGGCGGATGCCTGGTCCGATTGAGCGACGCAGATAATGCCGGTCTCATTCCGGCCTGGTCGCACGACGGAAAGCGGATGGCAATTCTCGACCACTCAGCGGGCGAGCCGAGACTGTTCATTTACAACGCGGATGGAAGCGGCAAACGGATGGCATCGCTGCCTGCGACGAAGGTGGAGTAAAAGCGCCCTCGACAGGAATCGAACCTGTGCACCCGGCTCCGGAGGCCGGCGCTCTATCCCCTGAGCTACGAGGGCGAATGCTAGGACGAAAGGCCACAAGTGAACGACAAACATCGTCGTTTCGCATGCTTTCCCGCCGGTTGGTATTATAGCAGGGTTCGGCGACCGGGAGTCAAACGGTTCGACCGCTGGCCGCCTGAAATCCGCGCCGAGCAGAATGGCCGAATTGGTGAGGAACCCGGACGCAAGCGTGAAGGCGTATCCTGTGGATCTTTCGGGCGAGCAACAGTGACGCGTAGGGAATGATCATTGGTTTGCGGCGACTCACGTGGATGTTGTTTGTTGTGGATGATGATCAATAACCGATCGTCTCCCCTATGTCTTCCTGTCGATACCGATGCTGTCGGATGGTCTCGATGTAGGTGTCAACCTCTGAGTCGGCAACGCCCAGACGGTCAAGACACTGGCGTATCATCTCCGTGGCTGCCTCAAACTCTGCATGGATGACCGCATCGGCACCGGCATGACGGACACGCGGGATGTCAATGCCCCGGTGGACACGAGCGACGATCTGAACAGACGGCGCAATCCGCCGAATGTTCCGCACGACCATTTCCGTCACGTCGGCTTCCGGCAGAGCGACAACCGCAAGGTTCGCGTGGCGGATGTTCGCATGCTCCAGCACCGTGCTGGAAGAAGCGTCCCCATAAACAAAGTGAGCCAACTCGTCGCCTCGGTGGCGCAATGGGGCCAGGGCCGCAACATCGAGATCCACCACAATATGCAAGATGCCGTTGCTGCGCAACGACTCTGAGACATAGCGGCCCACCCGCCCATGCCCGAGTACTACTACCGTGCACATTTCCGAGGCGGGAGCACCACCAACAAAGCCGGCGCTATGTGCCACATGGTGTCGGTTGAGCAGCCCCGAGAGTGCCGTATTCCTGTTAAGGCGTGCGTAGAGCGGAAACGCGGCTTGGTATAGGAATGGCGAGAGCAGCAAAGAGATCAAGGCAGCCGTGAGGAGAACATCGGCAATTTTAGGATCGATCAAGCCCCGATTGTGGCCCATAGTAGCCAGGACGAACGAAAACTCACCGATCTGCGCCAGCCCCAGTCCAGCGACAATGGCGACCCGTCCGTGCCATCCCAGCGCGTAGACCGCCAGGAATGAGACAATAGACTTGCCGACGGCGATGGCGAGTACCACCACCACGACGGGGAGCCAGTTGCGGATTAGGAATGTCGGATTCAGAAGCATCCCAACCGATACGAAGAACAGCGAGGCGAGCACATCTCGCAGCGGTCGAACCTGGGAGAACACCTCGTGGGCATAGTCAGTCTCACTGATCACGATACCGGCGACAAATGCTCCCAGTTCAACTCCGAGGCCAAGGTAATCTGCGGCAATAGCTGCACCAAGACAGACGCAGACGACCGTTAGGAGAAAGAGTTCACGAGAATTCGTGCGGGCAACCTGGTTGAGCAGGGCAGGCACGCCCCGTACGGCTAAGAGGAGTGTACCGGCTAGAAAAAGCCCGGCGCGAATCAACGCCAGTGCGACATCCGCAGCTGGGCTTGTACCAGCGGAGGTCGGCGTCCCGGATGAGAACAAGGAGCCAAGAGCCGGGAGCATTACCATCATGAGGACCAGGGAGAGATCCTGTACGACCAGGATACCGAGCATGACCTTTCCATGGTTCGTGCCTTGCTCACCGCGCTCTTCCAGTATCTTCATCATCACGGCGGTCGAGGAAAGGGCGAGAGCACACCCAAGGAACAGCCCGCCATACACGCCCCATCCAAATGACAGCCCGACAACGATGCCAAGCAGGATCGTGCCGCCAATTTGGAGAGCGCCACCCAGTACGGCGGTTTTCAACACGGCGCGAATCTCTGCGAGTGAGAAGTGCACGCCCACGGCAAACATGAGCAGGGCAACGCCAACCTGGGCGATTGGCTCGATCGACGCTCGATTTGCCAGCACACCTGGCGTGTGCGGCCCCACCACGACACCCGCCAACAGATATCCCATGATGACGGGCAGGCGGCAGAGGCGCGCCAAGATTCCACCGATCAGGGCCGCCAGGAGAGTTATGCCGAGGTTGATTAGGAACGTATGGTTAGACATGGTCGGCGACAGTCGTGGTCTCCTCAAGAATAGATGGAGTTCGACACTGACGATGCGTATGCGAAACCGCTACAAGATCGCCGGGATCAATAGGTAGAACCCTGCCACGACGGCTGCCAGAAAGAGCAGGCTTACGATCCAAAAATACACCAGATGACGGCTCCCGTGGGCAGTTTGCGGCTCAACCTTTGAGGCTGAATGCGCTTGCTTCGGTGCTGTCAGTTCGTGCCCGCACATGGCGCAGGCAGCTGACGCGTCTGAGACAGGCGCGCGACATTCGGGACAAAAATCGACGATATACATTAAGGACTCCTTTCCGTTTAGCCGTCTGCGCTCATGGCGCTCCAGCCGAAATGATGAGATAGGCTCCGAGGCCGACAATTGCGGCGAAGAGGATTGCCATTGCGCAGCCGCATAGTCCGGGAATTGCCGGGAAGAAGTACTCCCCTTCCCGCCGGACGTCGTATCGGTCAGGTCTCCTGTCCATCGCGCGCTAGTGCTTCTCCGGGTTGGCGGAATGGTCACTAGGGCGGTCCTCGTCGTGGTCCTCTTCTAGTCCCTTTTTGAACTCTTTCATGCCTGATCCCAGGCTCTTCATGATCTCGGGTATTCGATTCGCGCCAACCAGAACCACGATGATCATCAGAATGGCCAGCCAGGCAGTGGGATTGCCTCCCATGGCAAGTGTATCGAACATAAAAATCTCCTTCTTGAACCCATGCGACTAGACGCGCGGGCAAACGAAATGTCTTGGCGCAGAGGACTGACAGGCATATTCCTGCCGATCAATGTACTCGGGCCAAAAGCAAAACGATCGCTTGATTGGAAGTGAATGTGGGCGTTGCATCTTCAGGCTGTGAACCGAAGTTTTCCCTGCGAATCGAGGGTAGTTTCACAAACCTTCGTCTTACGAGCAGCGCGCGTTAGCTGTGGGAGGGTGGTCCCCGGGGCGATGAAGGAGCTCCGGCGAACGCTGGTGGATGGTTTGGAGGATCAGAGAATTGCCCGTGAGAGATGGGGTGGCTGCGCAGTAACGGTGAGACGGCCGTGAGCGCCGACGTGGTTTTGTCGCCGGGCTTTCGCTCTCGCGTGGAGCAGCCCTTAATGGCGGCGGATGTCTGCAAGATATCGGGAGTAGAGTATTCCCCTCTATTATCGTGCGGTTTCTGGGTCGGTGAACCTATCTGGCAGGCCGGCATACCCAGATCAAGCGCGACTATGGGATGGGCCGGCGTCAAACATAATACCGACAGAATGGCAAGTAGACCCAAGATCGACGTAACTCTGAACATATCGTTATTATACCAGCCGGCTGAATGTCGTCGTCCGACCGGCGCGTTAACCGTCCGTACGGATCATTGCAACCAATTCGACAAAAGGGAAGCCAGCCACAAAAACACTGCAATTCCGATCACGTCCTGAAACGCAGTTTCGAATGGTCCGGCAGTGGTCACCGGATCGAAACCGTGGCACACCCAACACCCAACATCCAACTCCATGCTGTAAGGTAAAATACAACCGAAAGGAGACGGGCATGTCCGAGCAGGTCTATCTTAACGGCGAAATCATCCCGCGCGAGCAGTCGCGCATTGATATCTACGACCATGGATTCCTCTACGGCGACGGCATTTTCGAGGGAATCCGGGTCTACAGCCGCCGCATATTCAAGCTCGATGAGCACGTAGCCCGCCTTTATCGATCCGCCCGCGCCCTTAACTTCCGGATCTGCGTCGAGCCCAAGGAGTTCCGCGCGGCGGTC
>ORMF011033288.1_pt1 | contig 10301 bp, 10 predicted proteins | sample 1779871 | NCBI WGS metagenome assembly ORMF01 (sample SAMEA104232316, study PRJEB22302) | groundwater metagenome | biome: forest; feature: aquifer; material: groundwater | place: USA | collected 2011-08-07 | depth 5.4 m | reverse complement strand
GCCGTGGTAATCGAGGACGGTCTCGTCGTGCGGGTCGTAATAAAGGGCGTTGGCGGTGAAATCGCGCCGCGCCGCGTCCTGCACGCGCGTGCCATAGACGTTGTCGCGCAGAAGGCGCCCGTGCTCGTCGGCTTCCCCGCCTTCGCCGGCGCGGAAGGTGGACACCTCCACCGTCTCCTGCCCGAACAGCACATGCACCAGCTTGAAGCGCCGGCCGATCAGGTGCGAACGCCGGAACAGGCGGTGCACCTCGTCCGGATGCGCATCGGTGGCGACGTCGAAGTCCTTGGGCACGACCCCGAGCAGCAGGTCGCGCACCGCGCCGCCGACGATGTAGGCGGAATACTCATGCGCGCGCAGAATCTCGCACACCTTGAGCGCGCCGCGGCTGATGGAACTGCGGGCGATGCCGTGCTTGGCGCGCCCGTATGTCCTGGGCTCGGGATCGGCGCCCATGTTGAACATGCGGCGGATGAATTTCTTGATCAAAGTGCGGGAATGAACAGATTAGAGCGGGTTTGCCAACGGATTCGAGCTTGCATGGATAAAGGACTACAGATCGCCCTGGGTATGCAGATCGGGCGCTTAGCCACTGTGGGCGGCATGATACCGCAAATTGAGCCCGCAGCAGTAGCGCCCCTGGCCAGAGCCTGCCGCAGGACGAGGGGATCATGGTGGGAAGGGAGGGATCCCGCGCCTTCTTTGGCCCCCGATATCCCCCCTGGGTCGACTTGCTGCAAAATTCATTTTGCAGCCACCGCCTAGTCCAGCGCAATGACCTCCCAGCCGCGCTCCAGCGCCTTTTGTTTGAGCGGGTGATCTGGGCGGACCGCAATCGGATGGGAAACCCGCTCCAGCAGCGGCAGATCGTTGTGGGAATCGCTGTAAAACCGGGTTTCCGAAAAATCGTTCCAGCGCCTGCCCTGCGCGGTCAGCCACTGCTCCACGCGGGTGATCTTGCCCTCGCGAAAGCACGGCGTGCCGCTTACCTTGCCGGTAAACCTGCCGTCGACCTGCTCGGGCTCGGTGGCGACGAGATGCGCCACGCCGAATTCGCGCGCGATCGGCGCGGTGACGAAGGAGTTGGTGGCGGTGACGATGGCGCACAGATGCGCCTCCTGCAGGCTCCGGCTGACCAGCCGGCGTGCGGCGGCGGAGATTTTCGGCACGATTTTCTGCGCCATGAACTGCACGTGCCAGGCATCGAGCTGCGCGCGCGGGTATTGCGCCAAGGGCGCAAGCTGGAAGTCGAGAAAGGCGTAGATGTCGAGCCGGCCGGCCTTGTACTGGTCGAAAAATTCCTGATTGCGATGCTCGTAATTCGCGCGCTCCAGCACCCCCTGCTCGATCAGGAACTGCGCCCATTCGTAGTCGCTGTCGCCGTCGAGCAGGGTGTTGTCGAGATCGAATAGAACCAGTTTCAATGCAAATCCTTAGTCGTGTATTTTGCGTGGACGAGAAACCGTCCGCGCGGATCGTCGATCTTGTATAAAAGCAATCCTAGACCGTCCTTGTTCCTGTCCGTACAAAAACGCGGTTGGCGCGTAGCGCGCAAGTCCGCTCGTCGCATGCGACAGCACGACAGTACTTAAGGCGCCGCATATGGTTTGTCCTTCATCGATTCCAGGGCATCCCTGACCAGGGGCAGGGTGACCGGGCGTTTTTGCTCGAGCGAGTAGCGATCGAGCGCATCGAGGATGCCGATCAGGCTCGCCATGTCGCGCCGCGCATGCCGCAACAGGTAGGCGATGACATCGTCGCCCAGGGTGAGCGCGCGCGCTTGCGCATGCGCGCGCAGCGCCGCGGTCTTTTCCGCATCCGAGAGCGGGTGCAACTGGAACGCGAGGCCCCAGGCGAGCCGGCTGCGCAGATCGTCGCGCAGCGCAAGCTGCGCCGGGGCGGCGTCGCCGCTGGCGACCAGAGCGCCTCCGGCCGCGCGCACGCGGTTGTACAGATCGAACAGCTTGATCTGGTCGCCTGCCGCCAGAAGCTGCACATCGTCCATGGCGATCACCTTGTCGTCCGCTGCGCTGGCGCCGGCTGCGCCGCCGAGATACAGCGCCTTGCACGCGCCCGCCGCCTGCGCCAGGCCGCGCAGCAGGTGCGTGCGGCCGCTGCCGGGCTCGCCCCAGAGGTAGACGAAGCGCTCGGCACCCGTGCCGCCGGCGATTTCCCGCAGCGCCTGCAGCGCGGCACCGTTGCGGCCGGGAACGAAGTTGTCCAGAGTGGGCGCGGGCGGCGGCGCCAGCTGCAGTAACAGTTGTTGCATCATTCTTTGTACAAGCTGCTGTTGAGATACTGATTGCGCAGATGGCGCAGGGCCACCAGCAGGGCGGCGCTCGCGGGCAATGCCAGCAACACACCGAAGAAGCCGAAGATCTGGCCGAAGGCGAGCAGCGCGAAGATCACCGCCACCGGATGCAGGCCGATGCGCTTACCCACCAGGAGCGGCGTCACCAGCATGCCTTCCAACGCCTGGCCGATGCCGAATACGATCCATACCGGGATGACTCCGCCGATGCTGGAAAATTGCATCAGCGCAACCAGGGTCGCGAGCAGTAGCCCGGTGAGCATGCCGACGTAAGGCACGAACACCAGCATGCCGGTGATGATGCCTATGGGCAGGGCGAATTCCAGCCCAGCCAGCCACAGGCCGAGGACATAGAGCACGCTCATCAAGAGCATTACCGCGATCTGCCCGCGCAGGAATTCGGCGAGCACGGCGTCGATCTCGCGCGCGATGGCGGTGAGCCGCGGGTGCCAGCGCCGCGGCAGCAATCCATCGATCCGCGCCAGCACGGCGTTCCAGTCGCGCAGCAGGTAGAACAGCACCACCGGTACCAGCAGCAGGTTGACGACAAAGCCGAGCAGGGCGAGGCCGCCGATCTTGAGCGAGGCGAGCAGTTTCATCCCCAGGCCGTCCGCGCCCTGCAGGTTTTCGTGGATCAGATTCTTCAGCCCGGCGAGATCGAACTGCAGTTCCACGTCGAACCTGGCTTTGATCCAGGGCAGCAGATTGTCGTTGAGCCCGGCCAGGAATCCAGGCAGCCGCTCCGACAGCAGACCCGCCTCCTTGATGAACAGCGGCAGCAGGATCAACAGCAGCAGCACCAGCAGCCCGCCGAGGAGCAGCATCACCAGCAGCGTGCCCAGTTCGCGCCGCACCCGGTGGCGCGCCAGCCAGCCCACCAGGGGGTTGCTGATGTAGGCGAGGATGGCGGCGAACAGGAAAGGCGCCAGGATAGGGCTCAGAAAGTACAGCAGCGCAATAACTGCCGCGGCGGGGATAAACCACCACAGATTGTTCGGCTCGGCCAGGATTTTGGGCGTCATTTCGAGTAGACTTTGCACTGCACGGCCCAAAACTGTAGCCGTATCTCGCCAAACATACAAATCTTGAACACTCCCTCCAAAGAATCCTTGTCGTACCGCGATGCGGGCGTCGACATAGACGCCGGCGACGCACTGGTCGAGGCGATCAAGCCTTACGCCAAGCGCACCATGCGGCCCGAGGTGTTGACCGGCCTCGGCGGTTTCGGCGCGCTGGTCGAAATCTCGAAAAAATATCGCGAGCCGGTGTTGGTCGCCGGCACCGACGGCGTCGGCACCAAGCTGAAGCTCGCGTTCCACCTCCACCGCCACGATACCGTGGGCATCGACCTGGTCGCGATGAGCGTCAACGACGTGCTGGTGCAGGGCGCCGAGCCGCTGTTTTTCCTCGACTACTTCGCCTGCGGCAAGCTCGACCTCGCCAGCGCCACCGACGTAATCAAGGGCGTCGCGCGCGGCTGCGAGCTGGCCGGCTGTGCGCTGATCGGCGGCGAAACGGCGGAAATGCCCGGCATGTACCCGGCCGGGGAGTACGATCTTGCCGGATTCGCCGTCGGCGTGGTTGAGAAAAGCGCGATCATCGACGGCAAGGACATCGCCGCCGGCGACGTGGTGCTGGGGCTCGCATCGAGCGGCGCGCACTCCAACGGCTATTCGCTGATCCGCGCCATCATCGAACGCGCGCAACCCGACCTGGGGGCGGATTTCCACGGCCGGCCGTTGGGCGAGGTGCTGCTCGAGCCGACGCGCATTTACGTCAAGCCCTTGCTCGCGCTGATGCGGCAAATCAAAGTGAAGGGCCTGGCGCATATCACCGGCGGCGGTCTGGTCGAGAACATCCCGCGCGCGCTGCCCGAGGGCGTCACCGCCGTGCTGCAGAAATCCGCCTGGCCCATGCCGCCGCTGTTCGCATGGCTGCAGCAGCATGGCGGCGTGGCCGAAGCCGAAATGCACCGCGTGTTCAATTGCGGCATAGGCATGACCGTGATTGTGGCCGAAGAGGACGCCGCAGCGGCAATGCGCATGCTTGCCGAGGCCGGCGAGAGCGTCTACCGCATCGGCCGCATCGAGGCACAGACGCCGGGCCAGGCCCGCACCGTAGTCGTCTGAGCGGAACGGCGATCGTGAAGACGAGGGGTGGAGCTTAGCAGCACGCCACGCTAAACGGCGGCACAGACGATTTCGGCCGTGCTGAAAACGCCAGCGGCAGCCGAAGCTGCCTCTGGTTGTTTGCCGATGTCCGGCGGAGCGGGTTATCTGCGGCTGGCGATATTCAGACGCTGCCTGCCACCGTTGTCGGCCCACTGGCTGTAGTGGGGCAGTTCACCCAGGCCGCTGTCGAGTTTTTCGCCCGGGATGCGGCTGACAAGCGAAACAAGCTGGGGATGGTCGGCCCATTGGCTGTAGTGGGGGAGTTCACCCAGGCCGCTGTCGAGGCTTTCGCCGGGGACGTGGCTGGCGGCGACAACGAGCGTGGCAAGCCCGGGATGCTTGGCCCACTGGCTGTAGTGGGGCAGCGTGTCCAGGCCGCTGTCGAGTTTCTCGCCGGCCACATGATGCCGTGCGCCGGCAGCCGGGTTGTCCGCTGTGTGAGCGAACGGGACCAGGGTCAAAGCCAGTACCGCGGCAACTGCGCTAAGCTGAAATTTATGTTGAGACATGATGGTTCTCCTCCTTCGATGTTGGTGATACAGGGTCAGCTTTGAGCCTCTTGACTGCGCCCGGTCAATGCCTGGAACAGTTCAGATTGCTCCAGACAGAGGAGCGCTCCGTAAGCCGGCGCGCCTAGGCAAAAAAACCAATTGGCCCAGTTCGAAATTGACGTTCAGCATGTTCGTCCTCCTTGAATTAACAAACAGGAATTCGCCTGTTTGCTGAGATCGCAAGTGTTTCGCGACTACAAGCCCAGTCTAGGCGCGGGGCGGGAGCGTGTCTGTCGTGGAAATGTGTTGGTTTTGTAATGGTTCGTAACGAGACTGTGCGGTAATTCACGCATTTGCCCGGGGGGGAGCGGAAATCCGTGAAAAATTCAAGGTGCAAACACCGGTGGTCAGGTTGTCATCTGTCCGGGCGCGGTGCAGCCTAACCTATAATCTCGTGCTGGATCCCGGTTGTCTCCTGCGGAGGAGGGCTCTGGAATGGACACGGAGCAATGCGCGAAGTCCGGGAATCCACGCAGGGCCACCCCTCCCGCATCGGCCTGCCGATGCGGTTTGCGCGGCAGATTGACTTTCCTGTCGCTCGTCCTTATCTGGATTGCTTGTGGGAATCATTCTTGTTAATATTTGATCGCCAGCGCGCTACCCATAATACCGTTCGACATCCCGACGCTGCGGCGACGGGAGACACGCAGCGGCAGCGCTACCAACCACAACGGAGGAGAGGCGGATGAAAAAGACGACTTTGGTTCTGGCGGCGCTCGCTGTGGCCTGCACGGGCGGCGTGGCGCAGGCGGCGGGCGGCAACGTGAAGATCACGGCGCTCGGCAGCCACGACGGCGAATTCTGCGTGCTCGATCGCGCGCTGATCTTCGAGGACCCGGACGGCACGCGCATCCTGTACGACGCCGGGCGCACGGTGCGCGGCCCCGAAGACCCACGGCTCGGCAATATCGACGGCGTGCTTCTGAGCCATGTACACGGCGATCATTTGGGCGATGTGATCCAGCCGGCGGCGAACGCGGGCGAATGCGGCAAGCCGGACTTCTCCGTCAAGGTCACGCCGAACTCGAACTCGGTCGACATTGTCGTTGCGAAGAAGGCGAAGTTCGTGGTCGGTTCGGAGATGGGAAGCTTCTTCGCCAACAAAGTGAAGGCGGCCGGCGGCGACCCGAAACAGGTGCAGCTAGTGCGATTCGGCGCGAACGCGAAGGTCGGCGGCGTGCGCATTACGACCGTGCCGGCAGTCCACAGCAACGGCCTCGACCCGGCGTTTCTCGACCAGGCGCACGGCGACGCGTTGAAGAACAACGCGCTCACCGCATACGTCGGGCCGCCGACGGGCTACGTCGTGCGGTTTACCAACGGCCTCGTCGCCTATCTGTCGGGCGACACCGGCATCACCGCGGAGCAGGATCTGGTCGTGCGGCGCCACTACAAGGCGAACCTCGCGGTGATGAATATCGGCGATGTGTTCACCACCGGTCCGCTCGAGGCGGCGTACGTGATCAACGACCTGGTCAAGCCGATGTCGGTGATCCCCTCGCACGCCAACGAACGGGCAACCGAGGGCGGCAAGCTGCTGCCGCAAACGAAAACAGCGGCTTTCAAGAAGGCCGTGAAAGTGCCGCTGCACCTGCCACTGAGCGGCAAGACGATGGAGTTCAACGGCAAGGCGAAGTGCGTGGGCGGCTGCTGAACGCGGTCGCGGCCGACCCGGGGAGGCAGGCCGTGGACGGAATCGAAGCCTGAATCGCGATCGCCGGCGCCGCGCCGGCTCGGGTGCAGCAACCCGGCGGCCGCTGGCCAGGTTTGTATCAGGCAGGGGTGACTTGCAGAATGCCGGCCTGCGTGACTTCGCGGTAGATTTGCTCGTGCTGCACGGCCTGGGTCAGCACGAAATGCGGCGCCGAGCGTTTGATCAGCCGCGGCGCAAAGAAGCCGATCGCGATCAGCGCAAGTCCGGTCCAGATCCAGCCGACCAATGCGAGCGCGACGCCGGCGCCGAGCACCGGTATCGTGAACAGGGGCAACATCAGCCGAGCGCTCAGATACTTCGACGCCGCTGCCGGATCGACCGTCACCTTGACCCGTCCTTCCGCATAGGCGTTAACGAACTCTGCGTGCGTCATGTTCGATTGTCCTCCCGCCGGCTAACTGCCGCGCTTGGCCAGATAGATGCCGGCAAGCACGACCAACCCGCCCAGCATCTGCACCGGCCCGACGGCTTCGCCCAGCAGTGCCCAGGCGTAGATTGCGGCCAGCACCGGCTGCAGCAGCAGGCTCACCGAAGAGAACGCCGCCGGCAGATGGGCGAAGCCGTAGGCGATCAAGCTCTGGCCGGCGATATGCGGGATGAGCGCAAGGCCAACCAGGACCATCCAACCGCCTGCCGATTGCGGCAGAAATACATCGGCGGTGGCGAGCGCGTAGGGAAGCAGGGCGATGGCGGCGACGCCGGTGCTGACGGCCATGATGCCCGCGGTACTCGTGCGTTCGCTCGCCGATTTGATTGCCAGCATGTACCCGGCATAGAACACCGCGGTCAGCACCCCGAGCGCGTCACCGAGCAGCGCGCGGCCGCCCAGCGCAAAGTTGGGGCCGATCAGCAGCGTGGCGCCGCCCAGCGTGACCGCCAGCGCGATCAGGAACAGGCGCGACACGCGCTGGCGGAACAGCAGCCAGGCGCCCAGGGTGACGAAGATCGGCGCCAAATTCGCTTCCAGGGTCGAGTTGGCGACCGAGGTGTAGAGAATGGCGATATGCCAGGCGCCGAGGTCTCCGGCAAAGCACAGCCCTGCGATAATCAGCGGTTTCCACGGCAAGCGCGCGGCGCCTTCGGCACGCGGCGAAATGCGCAGCCACAGCCACAGCGGGGCGGCCGCCAGCGCCACGCGCCAGAACGCGCTTGCGCCCGGCGCCGTGTCCGACAGGCGCACGAAAATCGGCGCGAACGCGATGGCCGCAGCGCCGAGGAGCAGGGCGGCGAAGGCGAGGGTCTTGCGCGAGGCGTCGGCCTGGTTCATGCCGGCGGCGCCGGGTATTGCGCGCCGCCGGTCTCGCGCAGCTTGGCGTCCAAGGCTACGCGCTGGTCGAACACGAAGCACTCGCCGCGGAAATGCGCGCCGCCGCATCGCTCGAAGTAGTTGAGGATGCCGCCATCCAACTGGTAGACCTCGCGAAAACCCTGGCTGATCAGCCAGGGCGCGGCTTTTTCGCAGCGTATGCCGCCGGTGCAGAAAGTGACGATGGGCCGGTCCTTCAACGCTTCCGCCAGCGCCGGCGTTGCGCGCGGAAAGTCGCTGAAGGACTTCAGCCCGAGCGCAAGCGTGTTTTCGAACGAGCCCAGGTCGACCTCGAACTGGTTGCGCGTATCCAAGAGCACGACGGCTCGCCCCTGATCCAGCCAGCGTTTCAGCTCCTGTGGCGCGAGCCGCGGCGCCGGGGTGGCGCAGGGATTGATTTCGGGACGCCGCATGGTGACGATTTCGCGCTTGATCTTGACCAGCAGGCGCGAGAAAGGCTGCTCCGCCGACCGGCTGCGTTTGACCTCGATCGAGGCGAAACGCGCGTCCGCCAACAGCGTTTCAACAAAAGCCTCGACGTTCGCGCCGGCGCCCGCGAGGAACAGGTTGATGCCTTCCGCGGCGATGAGAATGGTGCCTTTCAACCCCAGCTCTGCGCCGCGCGCCTTGAACGAAGCGCGTAGCTGGGGCAGGTGGTCGAGGGCGACGAATTTGTAGGCGGCGATGTTGTGAATTGTCATGCCACGGTGGTGCCGGAATCAGGGCGGTGAAGGGGACGCGATTATACTAGGAAGTCGCGCAATTCCCGCCGATCGCGACGCGACTTGGCCCACGCGGCGCCTGCAGGCTGTTGATTTGTCTCGAACGTCCTGCCGGTCGATGTGCCGGTGGTAAAATTTCGGCGACAGATTCTTGCGCTTTCTATGACCCCCGCCTTCGTCCATTTACGCCTGCACAGCGAATTCACCGTCACCGACGGCATCGTGCGCATAGACGAGGCGGTGGCGCGCGCCGCAGCCGAGGGCATGCCTGCGCTCGCCATCACCGACCTGGCCAACCTGTTCGGCATGGTGAAGTTCTACAAAGCGGCCCGCGCCGCGGGGGTGAAGCCGGTCATCGGCTGCGACGTCTGGATCAGCAACGAAGCGGAGCGCGACAAGCCGTCGCGCCTGCTGCTCCTGTGCCGCAATCGCAAGGGCTTTCTCCAGTTGTCCGAGCTGCTCACGCGGGCCTGGCTGGAAAATCAGGCGCGCGGTCGCGCCGAGATCAGGAAGGACTGGCTGCGCGATTCAGGCGCCGACGGCCTGCTCGCGCTTTCGGGCGCCCAGGCGGGCGATGTCGGCAGCGCGCTGATGCAGGACAATACTGCGCTGGCCGAGCGCCTGGCAGGAGAATGGGCGCAACTGTTCCAGCGGCGATTCTATATCGAGTTGCAGCGCGCGGGCGCCGCGTCCACCGAGCACTATATTGCCCGTGCGCTCGCGCTCGCCGGCCGGCTCGAGCTGCCGGTGGTCGCGACCCACCCGGTTCAATTCCTCAGGCCCGAGGAATTCCTCGCCCACGAGGCGCGCGTGTGCATCGCCGAAGGCTACGTGCTCGCCGACCAGCGCCGGCCGCGCGTGTTCACGCCGCAGAGCTACTTCAAGTCGCAGGCGGAAATGGCGGAACTGTTCGCCGATATTCCCGAGGCGCTCGCCAACAGCGTGGAGATTGCGCGCCGCTGCAGCCTCACGCTGGAGCTGGGCAAGAGCAAGCTGCCGCCGTTTCCCACGCCGGCGGGAGTAAGCCTGGAAGACTATCTGGCGCAGCAGGCCGCGCGGGGCCTCGCGTTGCGCCTGGCAAAGCTCTTCCCCGAGGAGCGAGAGCGTGCCCGGCGCGAGCGCGAGTACCGCGCGCGCCTGGAATTCGAAATCGATGTCATCACCCAGATGGGCTTTCCCGGCTACTTCCTGATCGTCGCCGATTTCATCAACTGGGCCAAGTCGAACGCGGTGCCGGTGGGGCCCGGGCGCGGCTCGGGCGCGGGTTCGCTGGTCGCCTATTCGCTCGGCATCACCGACCTCGACCCGCTGCGCTACGATCTGCTGTTCGAGCGCTTCCTCAATCCGGAACGGGTATCCATGCCGGACTTCGACATCGACTTCTGCCAGGACGGCCGCGACCGCGTGATCGAGTATGTGAAGAACAAGTACGGCGCGCAGTCGGTGTCGCAGATCGCCACTTTCGGCACCATGGCGGCGAAGGCGGTGGTGCGCGACGTCGGGCGGGTGATGGAATGGAACTACGG
>ORMF010560811.1_pt1 | contig 10301 bp, 10 predicted proteins | sample 1779871 | NCBI WGS metagenome assembly ORMF01 (sample SAMEA104232316, study PRJEB22302) | groundwater metagenome | biome: forest; feature: aquifer; material: groundwater | place: USA | collected 2011-08-07 | depth 5.4 m | reverse complement strand
TCCATCGGTTGAAGCCAGTTGCATTCGATTACCGACTCTTTGACGATCCAACGTCTGCCATGTTCCCAGACCAATACATCCCAGCGCGGCAACAGCGGCGCCGGCGCCGGACCGAGATATGCGTAAATCAGTCCGCCCAGATACTGCGCCGGATAGGCGACATGCTTGATGCGCTCTTTGAACGTGCTGTCCACCGGTTCCGCGGGTTGTTCTAAACATTTACCAGCGCCGTCAAACTTCCAACCATGATACGGACAGCGAATGCCCTGTTCGTCGACCCGCCCGTAGGCGAGCGAAGCCAAGCGATGCGGGCAATGTTCGCCGACTAAACCGTAGTTGCCTTTCTTATCGCGATAGACCACTAACTCTTCGCCGAGAATTTTCACCGCGCGAATCGGCTTCTCGTCGGTCAATTCCGCGGCCGCGGCAACTGGATGCCAATAGCGGCGCAACAGCTCGCCGCACGGTGTGCCGCGCCCCACTTGCGTCAGCAAAATGTTCTCTTCGGTCGTCAGCATAATTTATCGGCTGCTACGCTTTGCGCTGGAGCTCATGGTACTTGTGAATCTTGCGCGCTTCATCCAAGCGCATGCCACTCAGCGCTGATTGGAGAATTTTATCTTCGGCAACCGAAATCGACTGGGCCAGTGCCAAAATCTCCTGCTCTTTTTCCTGCGGCACTGCCAACACGCCATCGTCGCTGCCGAGCATGATATCGCCGGGCTGCGCCTGAACTTCCCCGAGCGAAACCGGCACGTTCATGCCGTCGACCTGTACCCTATCTTTGCCTGTGCGCATATATTTCGCCCGACTGAAAATCGGATATTTGAGTTCGAAGCTGCGCGCCACGTCGCGGCACACGCCGTGCACCACCGTGCCGCCGACGCCGCGCTTGTGCGCCACGGCGGTGAGAATGTCGCCCCACACCGTGCAATCCAATCGGCCCGCATTGTCGAGCACCACCACATCGCCGGGCGGAATGTCGTCAATGTAATCGCCCACCGTGCCCTTGACGATGCCGCAGGGAATATACTTGATCGTGAACGCACGCCCGGCCATCTGGTTACCTTGATTGATCGATTGAATGCCCAAGCATTGCCCCGCCACACCGAGCCGATCCATGGCGTCGGACACCGCCGCCACCGAAAGTTTTCTAAATCCTTCTACCACCGCGTCCATGTAAAAATAATTCTCCTATTTCTTATTCAACATCTGCTCGTAGCCGAGCTTCTCGAGCATTACGAGACCGGAATAACCCTTGCGGATACCCTCGGCCATCTCCTGCTCCTTGGCGTAGATAGCTTCCGCCGCAGCGATCACTTCGGCTTCTTTTTCCTTGGCAATAATGATAATGCCGCTGCCGTCGGCCAAAACCAAATCGCCGGGACGGCATTGCACTCCGGCGAATTGAATTTCTTGATTATACGATTCCTGCACGACGCGATTGCGCGCCGTCATCGGCACCACGCCGCGCGCATAGACGGGGAATTCCAGCTCGCGTGCTTCGTCGATGTCGCGCGAGGCGCCGTCGATCACCACGCCGCTCACGCCTTTGAGTTTAGCAGAAAGCGCCAGCAGTCCGCCCCAGCAGGAAAATTCTAACTTGCCGCCGTTATCGATGACGATCACGTCGCCAGCCTGCGCCGCTTCGATCGGCGCCGTGCCCAAATGCTGCGTCGGCTGCTGCAAACCGGCCGGTTTGATCTTCATGGTCACCGCCCGTCCGGCGATTTTCGGACACGGCCACTGCGGTCGCACACCCCAAGTCGCGCCTTTCAAATTCAAACTGTCCAACGCGTCGGACACCGCGCAGCTGTCGAGCTTGATCAATCTTTCAATTATCGGTTCACGCGCCATTGATTATGTTCTTTCCGGTTCTCAACACGATTTTGCCATGACAGGTAGGGGCGAAAAAATTTTCGCCCATCCGATTATTGCCAGTAGGCAAAGCCCATCCCGCAGCCAGTCGCCGCCGGCGAGCGATAGGTCGTCACATATTCAAGATATTTCAGCTCACGCTGTTCCATCGCGCCAGCCAGTGCCACCCAGTTCAAGATTTCCGATGTGCCGCCTTTGAGTTTTTGCCGCGGTAGTTGAAACAGCACTTCGGGCTTTTTATTTTTCAAGCCATCGATCACCATCGCATCGATCTCTTCGTCGATAACCACATGACTCAAACCGCCCGACGCCATCAACGCGACCCGTTTGTTGGTATCCCAAGATTCGATCGCCTTGCGCACCGCTTGGCCGAAGCTGTAGCAGCGCTTGGGCGTCGGTTGATTGGGTGGATAGTAGGTGTTGACCATCACCGGCACCATCGGCACCCTGCTGCCGGGCAACACGCGGCGATAGAGAAAACTGAAAGCGTGACCGACACCGATCTCGGCGCGCAGCTTGTTGCAACGCGTGATATCGAACTCGGCGTCGGTGAGGGCGCGAATCAAATGATCGGCCAGATCCGCGGCGGTTTCATACTCCGGCGCGGTGGCGGCCCAGCCTTTCTCCTCCGCTTCTTTCCATGCTGCCGGACGCAAATTGTTGTGGCGCACCACCGGCAAACCCTTGCCGTGGTAGATCGCGAACATCGGCATATTGTCGTCATGAAATTGTTCTTGTTGATCGTCGCCGAAGACGACAACGATATCCGGTTTGGCGGCAGCGAGCGCATCGCCCAAGACTTTGATTCCCGCGAGGCAAGCCTCGTCGCGCTCGCGAAACTTGTCTTCGGTCAACTCCTTCTCCAAGCCCGGCTTAGCCTTCCGCAGCAAGGCCTGATAGTTGAGCCGCGGATCGGTTTTGTCTTTGTCTCCAAGTAATTTCGCCCAGTTCTGTGCGCGAATGCTCAACTGCGGACTATGCGATGTGCCAACGCCAATGACGATCTCTGCCATAACTTTTTTCCTCCGTCGTCCCTACCGGGCCGGGAAGCCGTCGTTCGTGTAATTGATCTACAAGCAAAGTTCCGTCTCTGTCAAGCAAGCGGCGATTGTGCGACAGCGATGCGGAAGGGATGAGGATATTTCACCACAAAGTACGCAATCAAATTTCCGACTCCGTGATCTCCGTGCTCTCTGTGGTGAATTCTGAAATTCCCATCCGCCGTACTTGACGCCCGCACCGCCATTGCCGTAACAATCGCCAAACACTTGGAGGTGACCCATGGCAGCAACCAGCCGCGCCGCGACGTTACTCGCTCCCGACAAACTGGAAATCCGCGAATATCCGATCCCTGACATACCCGCCGACGGCGGCTTGGTCAGAGTGGAAATGGGCGGTGTGTGCGGCTCGGATTTTAAATATCTCCACGGCGGCAAAAATGGTTTGCCGTTTCCGTTGATCCTTGGCCATGAAATTTTGGGCCGCGTCGAAAAGCTCGGCAAAGAAGCGGCGCAGATCCACGGCATCCAAGAAGGCGACAGAATTATTATGAAAGGCGCCAAAGGCTGCGGCCGCTGCGCCCACTGCCGGCGCGGCGCCGCGCGCTTCTGCAAAGCGCGCATCGGCTACGGCGGCCAGACCACTTGCGCCAATCCACCGCATCTCTATGGCGGCTTCGCCGATTATCTTTATCTCGTCCCCGACATTCTCGTCACCAAAGTCAGCAACGATTTACCCGCCGAAGCCACGGTGCTTATCGGCGCCGTGATGGCCAACGGTTTTCAATGGGCCGTGCGCCAAGGCGGCGTCAAGATGGGCGACAGCGTACTGATCCAAGGACCGGGACAACAAGGACTCGCCTGCACCTTCGCGGCGAAAACCACCGGCGCGGCAAAAATCTTCGTCACCGGCATGAGCCGCGACGCCGAGCGGTTGGAAGTAGCGAGAAAATTCGGCGCCACGCGCACCATCGACGTCGAGAAAGAAAATGTCCTGGAAGTGATCAAAGCAGAAACCGACGGCGAACTGGTCGACGTCGCCGTCGACGTTTCCGGCAACGTCCAGGCGATCAAAACCTCGCTGGAATGCGTGCGCACGTTGGGGACGCTGGTGGTCGGCGGTCTCACCCGGGACGGCATCGACGTGCCGTTGAACGTGAACCTTATCGTGCGCCGCCAAATCCGTTTCCAAGGCGCCCTCACCACCGACAACGACGCCACCGAGATCGCCATGAACGCGATCAACGCCTCAAAGTTTCCCGTGCAACAAATGGTCACCCACACCTTCCCCTTGGAAGAAACCGAAAAATGCATCCGCGCCGTCGGCGGCGAGATTCCCGGACTGTATCCGGTGAAGGCGGTGATCAAGCCGTAAAGTTCATCGGCGAGGGTCGATGCTTTTAGACCAATGAAATAGGCAATTGACAGTTGTACTGATATTCCGTAGCCTATGAAACTAGAGTTCGAGTGGCACAAATCCAAAGCCTCCGCCAATCTCAGAAATCATGGCGTTAGCTTTGAGCTAGCGACGACAGTGTTCAAAGATCCTTTCGCCGTTGAGCGCCTTGATGACCGCGAAGATTACGGCGAAGAACGTTTTGTCATCGTTGGAATGGCGCAAGGTTCGGTCGTGCTATATGTCGCTTACACTGAACGGGAAGGGCGTATTCGCATAATTTCAGCTCGGAGGGCGATGCAAAATGAGCAAGACGACTACTTCAAACAAAACGGTTAAACCTCCTCGTCCGATGACAGCCGCGGCGATTGAACGCGCCGCGCGTGCCGATCGCGACGCCCGGCCGTTATCCGACGCCGATCTCAATCGAATGAAGCGGACACCGCAAACCAAGATCATCCGAAGAGCGCTGGAATTGACCCAAGAAGAATTCGCCGCGCGCTTCCAGATTCCGCTTGGCACCCTGAGAGATTGGGAACAAGGACGAGCGGAACCGGATCAACCGACGCGCGCCTACCTAAAGATCATAGCTCGCGATCCCGATCGCGTGAATCGGTTACTTAACGCCGTGGGCAACTGACAGCACGAGATCCAGGTCGTATGGCGTTCTGACGCACGAGTCGGGGCTAGATACTCATGAACCGGGTATATTAGTCAATGACAAAAGCTCCAACCATGAGTTTAAGTCCAACACAAGGGAGCGTTTTGACCGCTGCGCTCGAAGCGCAGGCATTCGGCCGAATCACAGCGATTTGGGGCAGCACCGGATTTGGCAAAACCACCTTGCTCAACAAATTGCGGGAAGCAAAGTATCCGGATGCACCGCTGCTTTCAACCGTCGACTTTCTTTCGGTAATGCAGGACCGCGATCCTGTGGCCATTGAAGAGGCTTATGCCGGAATGTTGTTGAAGGCTCTGGACCGATCCGACACTTTGTTAGTTGACGACTTGCAACTCTTAAACGACGCTGTTTGTTGCAACTATATGTATCCGCGCAAGGATTACTTCGCTGGACCTCTGACCGCCGTAGTACAGGAGGCTACCCGCAATAATCAGCGCCTGATCTTTACTTCTCGTGGCAGCGCGCCCGAACCCATCGCCAAGAGTTGTTATTACTTTGGAATAAAAACACTTGCGCCAGAAGACTACCAACATATCTGCATGGCATGGTTGCCAGAAGGAATAGCCCCTCGACTAGACTTCGCAAAAATCCATCGTTTCGCCCCGAAACTCCACGGTCATCAACTGCGTGGAGCCTGTCAGGAACTCGCGTTCGATCCGACTCTCGACACAGAAGGCTTTATCGAATATTTGCGCGCACGACGAATGACTAGCAATGTCGATCTTGGCGAAGTTCAGGCGGTAGAATTGCGCACGCTCAAAGGATTAGACGATGTTCTCGAGAGTTTAGAAGCAAACGTCGTGCTGCCGTTCGAGAACGACGCGCTGGCAACCGAACTGCAAATTAAGCCAAAACGCGGTGTACTAATGATCGGACCGCCCGGCACAGGAAAAACAACCGTCGGCCGTGCGCTCGCACATCGATTAAAGAGCAAGTTCTTCTTGATCGACGGAACTTTCATTTCAGGGACGCGCGACTTCTACGATAAGATTCGCAACGTCGTCGAAACCGCAAAGCAGAACGCACCCGCGATAATATTTATCGACGACAGCGATGTAATCTTCGAGACCGGTAAGGAGCAGGGACTTTATCGCTATCTGCTAACCTTACTCGATGGGATCGAGAGCGATAGCACCGGTCAGATCTGCGTGATGATGACAGCGATGGATGTGGGAGGCCTCCCTCCAGCCCTGATTCGCTCGGGGCGCATCGAGCTGTGGCTCGAAACTCGGTTACCCGACGAACGGGCACGCGCGCAAATTCTCGAAGATCTACTGGCGGTACAACCCGAAGGGTTCACCCGCCCGGATGTGGCTACTATTGCCCCAGCAACCGAAGGGATAACCGGCGCCGATCTGAAACGACTTGTCGAAGATGGGAAGATTCTCTTCGCATTCGACAAGTCGCGCTCGAAACAAATGCAGACAACGACGGAATATATGCTCGCGGCAATCGAGCCCGTTCGAGCGAACAAGGCTCGCTACGCCGCAGCAGAAGCACGCATTAAAGCTATGGCGCAACCGGCGCCGGAAGATCCCTACCAACCGGGGCTATCGGAACCCGACGAGCCAGTATGAAGTGCGAGCACATCGGTGGTGGTTGGTGTCAATATTTGCACTCGAAAACACCGTTAATAATTTTGCAACCTCTCCGACTCAGCACCCCTTCTTCAGTGCCGAAGAATCGGCCCAGGAACTAAATCGGGGCACCTTTTTGAGTATTGATCCAGCGCGTCGGAATTTAATTATCTATAGTCTCAGTCAGGTCAAAGTCCATCCGAATATAGGACCGCAGCATGCCGCACCCCTAAAAATTTTCAATCAGCCTCCGACACGATCACGCTGTCATTTTTTCTTCGGCAGCAAAATATCCTTAAGCCGCGCCACGGTCGCCGGCTTGAGATCGTACAAACCGTTCAACGTCTTCGCGATGGTCGGGCCGTCCCATGGGTCGATGTCGAGCTGGGCGCGCTTTGCTTCGGCGACAAGGTCGGGATCCTTCAACGCACGTATGAACGCGCGCTGCAACAATTCAAGCCGGTCCTTCGCCATGCCGGGCGGCACGGTGAAGGGGAACTGCACGACGTGAACGTTGTCGGCGACCGTCAGCAGCTCGCGCGCCTCTTCGCTCTTGGCGTAGCTGATCGCCAGCGGGATTTGTTTGTATTTGGGCAACGACTTCAGCGACGCTTGCAGCACCGGGACGATTTTTTTGCTCTCGTAGGCGCTGCGCCACACCGTTTCCACCGTGCCCCACGAGCCGCAGTAGCCGTCCACTTCGCCGGACTCCACCGCTAAGCGCGCGTCGGCGCCGCCTTTGTAGCCGTCGATCACGTCCATCGGCAAATTGAGCGCGGCTTTGAGCAGCTTGGGAATGTCCGAAGTGCTCGTGCCGGGGCCGATGGTGGAAATCTTTTGCGGTCGCTTGGCGTTGATCCAATCGTCCATTTTGGTAATGCCGCTCTGCTGGTTGAACGTGCACACGGTATCGTAAGGGCTCGGCACGCCGAGATAGCCGAATTTGCGCCCGTCGAACTGCGCCGCTTCGTTGCCCATGATGTGCTGCAACACCAAAGGCGACGCCCACGCGCCGATGGTCAAGCCGTCGGGCTTCACCCGATTGTAAAGATGATTGGCCGCGATGATGCCGCCGGCGCCGGTCATGTTCTCGACGATACGTGTCGGATTGCCCGGCAAATAGCGACCGATGTAACGGGCGATCACGCGCGCGTAAAGATCGAACGAACCGCCCGGCGAATAGCCGACGACAATCGTCAGCGTCTTGTCCTTGTACTCTTGGGCGTCGACGGACCATTGACTACTGATGACGAAAATAACAACCAGCGCCAAACGGCGCAAATATTTTTGCATAACACTCTCCCTATTAATGAAAATTAGCCGCGCCCGATGAATGGAATGTTTTTTTCTTCCGTTCGTTCGAGATAACGCACGAAGGTATACTTATTTTCCGCAAGATCGGTATTCGGCCGTGGAATCTCGCGGTGCATCAAGCTCTCTTCGACTTTGCAGACGAAGAAGCCAAGCTCATTTCTTGTCAAAGCGTCGACGCCCACTTTCTTGAACTCTTCGAAGTCGCGGATCGTCTGCGCGTTCTTGATGCCGGCACCGTGCGCCATGGCGGCAAGATCGGTGTTACCGGAGGTCGCCGTCGGATAACTGATCCGGCTGCCGCTGTAGACACCGTTGTCGAACACATAGACGATTAAATTCTTCGGCTGCAAGCTGCCCAGCGTCGGCAGGTTGAACAAAGACAGCAGCACGCTGCCGTCGGAATCCAAGGCGATAACTTTGCGGTGCGGCAATGCCAACGCCAAGCCGGTGGCGACGCCGATGGCGCAGCCCATCATGCCCACCAGCAAGTTGCCTTCATGGCGCGACAGATGCGACCACTCGATGCGCTGGCCGCTTTGCGAGGTCACGACCAATTGATCGGTCATCTTGGTGGCGAGCAAGTGTAAACAGTCGTAGCGAATCATTCGGAAAACTCCCCGGCGAACAGCAACGCGTAGGGCGAGCGCAGCGCATTGGCCGCCCGCACCGCGTCTTTGATTCTCGCCTCAAGCTTGTCGCCGCCTTCGAGCAACGTATGATCGACACCCAGCCCGTTGAGCACAGGAATCGAGTGCTTGCCGATCGTCGCGTAGAGAAAACTGTTGCGCAGGTCCGGCACGCCGCCGAGATAGGCGATCACCAAAAGCAACGGCACGCCCAACTGCTTGCCCACCGTCAGCACGCTGTAGCAGGAAGTGTAGATGCCGGTGTTTTCCATGTACACCGCCGCCTGCTTGCCGCCGAGCGTCGCGCCGGCGGCAATGGTGACGGCCTCTGACTCGTTGGCCACAGCGACCAGCTCCATGTCGGGATCGTCACGAATCAACGGCACGATCTGGCTCAAGCGGGTCTCCGGCAGATAGGTCACGAAATTGATGCCGGCGTCCTTGAGACTTTGTACCAATCGTTTAGCAAGCTCATCTTTCATAGTTGGTAGTGTGAATTAGCAGGGAAAACGTCCACGTGCAATTGAAGCGCCGAGGGCGCGATGAATCGCGCCCCTACGCTCGGAGTTTTTTTGCGCCCTTTGCATTCTTTGCGGTTAAACCATCCGAATTTTCTTTGATCGCCCGCAGCACCTTCTCCGCCGTGATCGGCAGATCGTAAATCCGCACACCCACCGCATCGTGCACTGCGTTCGCGATCGCTGCCGCTGCCACTAATACCGGCGGCTCGCCGATGCTCATGCCGCCGTAGGGTCCGTTGCCGACGGGGAATTCTTGGATCACGGTCTTGAGCGGCGGGATGTCGCGGATGGTCGGAATCTTACTCTCGCCGAAGTTGGTCGTCGTCACCTGGCCCTGATCGATAATCAACTGCTCCATCAGTGAATAACCGATCGCCGTCACCACGCCGCCGTCGATCTGGCCTTGATGCATTAACGGATTGATCACCGTGCCCGTACTGTGCGCCGTGGTGAATCGCCGCAACTTCACTGCGCCGGTCTCGACGTCGACCTCGACCTCCGCCACTTGCACAACCATCGCCGCCTGCGGCCCATTGTCGAAATTTTTATACGAACCTTCGAAACGAATCGGCGCGCCGAGTTTCTTGACGATATCGCGATAAGTTATTTGTCTACCATCCCGCGTGCGAATCGCGCCGGCGCCGCTGAACGCCAGTCGCTCTTTAACGACGCCGAACATTTCACTGGCGCAATACAGTAATTTCTCTTTCACTTGCTGCGCCGCGGCATGCACCGAGTTGCCAAAGATGCGCGTCGCCCGGCTGGCGCCGACGCCAGTGTCCGCGGCGGCGTTGTCGGTGTCGAGAATCTCGAATCCAACATCCGCGACCGGCACATGCAGTTCCTGAGCAGCGATCTGACGCATCGCCGTATAAGTGCCCGCGCCCTGATCGACCATCGCGGTGGAAACCGTAATCTCGCCGCGCGCGCCGATGGCAACCAAAGCATGGCCTTCGCCGCCCAGCGGCAACCACTGCGCCAGCGCTAGACCGCGGCCAACGGGTTTACGCTTGGGGTTTTTGTAGCCGGAAGTTTCGATCGCCTTGGCGAGAATCTCCTCGCTCTTAATATGCGGGATAATGTGGCCGATCGGCGAGATGTCGCCGTCATGCATTAAATTCTTTTTTCTGAATTCAATAGCGTCCATGCCCAGCCGCCGCGCGATTAAATCCATTTGCGATTCGTTGGCGAAAAAACCTTGCGGCTCCCCCGGCGCGCGCATGTGGCCGCAGGGGATTTTATTGGTGTAGACAATCTTCTCGTTGATCAAGACGTGGGGAATTTTGTACGGCCCCGCCGCTTCTTTCGG
>ORMF010657438.1_pt1 | contig 10302 bp, 6 predicted proteins | sample 1779871 | NCBI WGS metagenome assembly ORMF01 (sample SAMEA104232316, study PRJEB22302) | groundwater metagenome | biome: forest; feature: aquifer; material: groundwater | place: USA | collected 2011-08-07 | depth 5.4 m | reverse complement strand
GGCGCCCGCCTGATGGAGGGCAGAAATCTCCGCGGGAGCAAGCGCGACCCTGTAGACGCACAAATCATCTATCGCCCCTTGGAAATGCTCGTTTGCGCCTCCGCTGGATCCGATGTAGGCGGGTATCTCAGGTGACACGCTGATCTTCCCAGGCCGGCTGAGCGAGCCGATCTCGCGTCCGTCCAGGAAGACGCGCATCCACTCGCCGTCAAAGGTGGCGGCGCAATGGTGCCACAACCCATCCAACACCTGCCCAGGCTGGATCGAAGCATCGCACTCGACATATCCACCGATATTCAAGCCCAGTGACAGGATCGTGCCGCCTTCTTGGAATGAGAAGAGGAGCCGGTTCGGACACTCCAGGCGGAAGATCTCACGGAACCCCGATAGGTCCGTCGGCCTGACCCACGTCGAGAACGTCATCGCCGAACATCCGCCTTCGGGCAGGTCAAGACGGGTCCGCAACGCGTGAGGGCCGCGCAGGCTCAAGGCTTGGCCGTGGATGCCGCGAGTGCGTGTAGCTCCGGCGGTTGGCTGGTCGAGGGATGCATCGCAACCGTGGCCGGCGGTGTCTGCGCACTTGGTTCCCGAGGGCTCGTCGAACGTCCAGTGCGCAAGGCATCTCGGGTCCGATTCAACGGAGGTCCGAATGGCGTCGCTTCCGATCAACCCCAACACCCCGGCAGCCCAGATGATCAAAACATGCGGCAGGATCCTCTTCACGTCCTTGCTCCTTCCTCAGATGGCTTGGGTTTCATGATATTGAGTCGGCAGACGACCGATGAGCCTCAACGGGGCCGCCAACGGGCTGCAAGGCCGCAAAGTCCAGCCAGACCCTCACGGACGGTAAGGGGTGTGGCCGCCTCCGGTGATGTTCCAAACATCTCGCGTGGGCACCCGAATGGTCGGCGATCATATTCGGCGGCGCGGTGACACTGGCGACGAGTCTATCGCGCTCGGGTTTGCAGTCAAACCCAATTCGTCCACGGATGCCTCATTGGGCCAATAGGTTGCGCGACGAAGCGGATGGCCATCCTGACACCGCGGCCTTCCGCGAATGGCGCCCTCCGGGGGGGCGGGGTTGACCTCCTATCGCCGTGTGGCGAGACCTAGATCGCCGGACGGCAGCGGCACTCTTGCGTCGAGCGGTAACGGGATCACGGGTTTGGGAAAACCGTCCACGCCCCACTCCAGCCGCTGCGCCCTTGTGCTGCGCCCTTCGTACGTATAGCGGCTTGTCGTCTTGCCGTGATAGACGATCCAGTCCTCTTTGCCGTCGGGCGATTTGAAGAATGCGTGATGACCCGGTCCGAACACTTGGTTTGCGTCCGCGCGCTCCAGAAGTGGTTGCTCGGCCTGTTTCCAGGACTCAGGCCTCATCGGATCGCTGGTGGACTCCGCCCAGAGGTAGCCCACCTTGTAATCCGGCTTCTGGGTGTCGCATGCCGAGTAGGTTAGGAACAGGCGGTTGCCGTGTTCGATCACGTACGGCCCTTCTCGCACCTCCTCGCAGCCAAAGCCGGAAGCCGGGATCATCACCCTCTCACCGTCCAGCGTCATGGGATCCTTCATTCTCGAGATGAACAACACGTGTCCCGGATGCCCCGCCCACAAGAAGTACAGCCGCTTGTCACGCGCGAAAACAGTGCCATCGATAGCGTAAAACTGATCCTTTGGATCCGTCGCCAGTCGCGTTGGCTCGCTGTACGGCCCTCTGATGCTCTCCGTCGTGCTCTCCATGACGAACAACCGATGGTTCACGTCCGGTCCATCCGTCTTCGTGAAATAGCAGTACCACCGCAGCCCGTGCTTGCCTTCCAGATGGTGAAACTCGGCCGCCCAGACCCCGCGGCCACTTTCCCAGACCGTCAAGGGCTTGGCCTCCCTCAACCCTTTCAGGGAGTTTGCGCTCCACAGCCGCACGCAGTTACCCTGGGTGGTCGTCAGATGGTATTCCCCTTCCGCATACCCCAGCCAAGGATCTGCGGATGGGTTAAGCGGGTTCTCGAACGTTCCCGCCTCCTCCGCGATCACGCACACGCCTAAGATCGCTGTGAGCGCAGTGCCCATCTTGATGAAAGACCGTATCATGGTCCCCCAGGATACGTGCGCTCGACGAAACTGCGAGGAGATTTGATTGGACTTGAAAACCTGGCCTATCAATGTTATTAGGACATTGATTTCACAGCATCCTATGAGAATCTCACGCTTCAGCCGACGCCAGTTTCTTCAAAACACTGTTACCGCGACCGGCGCGCTGGTGCTCGGCGCCGGCTCTCCTCTTGGTGTCCGGGCTGCGGCCCCCGCCAAACGCACCGCGGTCGACCAAGTGGCGCTGGGAAAGACTGGCCTGAAGATCAGTCGGTTGGGCATGGGCACCGGCAGCAACAGCGGTCAGGTTCAGGCGGACCTGGGCCGCGAGGGGTTCAACGGCTTGGTCAAGTACGCCTACGACCATGGCATCACCTTCTTTGACTGTTCGCAGAGTTACAGGACTTTCGAATGGCTCGGGGGCGCCGTGAAGGGTCTGCCTCGCGAGAAGTTGTTCATCCAATCGAAAATCCCGGGCCAGCCCGAGAAGGTCCTGGAAGCCATTGACCACCATCGCAAGGTGTTCGACACCGATTATGTCGATAGCATGTTGATCCATTGCATGATCAAGGATGGCTGGACCGATCAGTGGAAGCGGATCATGGACGGCTTCGACGAGGCGAAGGAGAAGGGTTGGATTCGAAGCAAGGGGGTTTCGTGCCACAGCCTTCCCGCGTTGAGGGGGGGGACGGCTACTCCTTGGGCGCAGGTTCATCTGGTGCGGGTCAACCCGCAGGGTCGGCGGATCGACGGGCCTGAAGAATCGGTGTGGAACGATAACATCCATGACGTCTCGCCCGTGGTTGCCGAACTCAAGGCGATGCGGGCAAAAGGCCGAGGCATCATCGGCATGAAAATCATCGGCAACGGCGAGTTCGTCAACGCGGAGGACCGTGAGAAGTCCATTCGCTTTGCGATGTCGCGGCCGGAGTTAGATGCTGTCGTCATCGGCTTCAAAAGCCCTGCGGAGATCGACGAGGCGATCAAGCGGATGAACGCCGCCCTTGCGGAGGGGTAATCGCCCCTTATCCGCGGGCCGTGAGTTCACGCAGCGGCTACAACCCGCGTGGGCTCAGTGGTGTTTTATTGCAGCTCCTTCAGCATGCGCACCGCCTCTTCCACGAGCTGCTCCCCGCCGCCCGGCGCGAACGAACTGCTTTGGACCTCGTAACCTCCCTCCGAATAACTGGGCCGTGTTGGCACATAGCCCGCCGCACCATTGCAGTGGGTTAGGACCAAGGTCGGGTGGAACGGAGAGGACAATTTGATGGCCTTGCCGAGTTCGTTGAACACCTCGCCCCCGAGCCCCACGAACGCGATCCCCCCCAACCGGGCGACCGTGATCGTCATAGAGGCGGTGGTGTCGTCGGAGCTCGCAGCTTCTCCTTTCGGCCTGGCTGGCAACGCTAGCGTTTTCCAGGCGGTCCTAATTGGGCAATTCGTCGCCGAGGTGTGAATCCCTTCCGCCACACGCGCCACCTCCTCCGCCAGAAGGGTTCCCATCAGCACCGTCTCCGGGACCCATCCCCTGCCCGTCCTGAACCCCGGAAGAACGCGGACCCACGGGTCGATATCGCCCGAGGCCCCCGCAAATTCCGGCGCCACCAGATCCCCGCCGAAGTACTTTTCCAGGAACTGCGCCGCCAGGCCATGAATGTCGCCGCTCACCTGGTAGTTGCCGGGCCCGAGCGAAGTGCTGTGCGTCCCATACGCGAAGAGCAAGACCGCCGGCTCGGTTCCTCCCGGGTTCACGACTTTGAGAACCTCGACTTCGCGGTCCGTAATGCGCGAAGGATTTCGTCCCAACACAACCTTGGTCTTGCCGTCTACGCCCTGGGCGACCTCGCGGCGGTTGACACCCACCGGTGATGAACCCGAGCCGACCCCAAGTTCCGCTGGGACCAGCCGAGCGAGAGCCTCGCGGACCCCCTGTGCAAGCTTCCCGCCGAGAGCCTTCGTGTACGCGACATTATTGGGGTGTCCTCTGGCGGTATCCAACGTCAGCAACGGAGCGCTATGCGTGTGGATGGCACACAGGAAAAGCTCAGACGGTTGAATGGCGCACGCCTCCAGGATCGCCTGACGCAGCGGACCGGATGTGTCGTTGTAGAAGCCGAGGTTGTCGAGAGAGACCAGCACCAAGCGCCGGCCGTCCTGCTCGAATGCCACTACACGAGCGGATAGCCGGTCGTGCACACCCTCCGAGAGGTTCGTTCGGCTCGCGTAACCAGCCAATACCACGGGTTGTTCCGGCGTGACATCGATACGTGCCTCTCCCGTACGAAGCCCTTCCCCGCGCGCAAGGACCAGGCAGATGGCAAGCCCAAAGCAAGCCCAAGCCGAGAGGGTCTTCCGAACGTACCCGCTTCCTTGCAGCGCCCGGGCGCGTCTGGAGCCGAAAGCCCAACATTCGTGCGGAAGCGGCATGCGTTCGGTCGCGTGAACGTGAACGGGCGGGTTCCTGAGGAATTGCAGGCTGGAATCGATCTGCTTCATGCCACAAGCCTAAGCGCGGGCTGCGCCTCGGACAAGAAGACAAACCACCGTCATAATCCGTGTGCCCGTGCCCACGGTTTCGGCGCTGGCAATTTCGGAACCGCGCCCTGCCTTTTGTTGGCTTTGCACGGCCGGCTTAGACTGTGCTCTCCGCAGTCAACCCGCTTTTGTTCGCGCAGCGGCCATATACATCTCACCGGGGCCCAGCTTGTCGTACCATGTGAACTTGAGTATCAGCGATGTAAGGGCAAACACGCTCAAGGAAAGCACGAGCTCCTTCCAGTGTTGGATGACCAGGTAGATGGGCGCCGCCACCATGGCGGTTTGCCACACGAGGCCCACCGCGATATTGAACATGTCCCGTTTGAAATCCTGGTTGCCCTGGAAGGTGGAGTCCTCCAGGCGGCATTTTGCCAGGACCGGCCCCCAGAATCCCCAGGGTCGGACATCGCGGTAGAAGCTTTTCAACACCTCGTCCGGCTCAGGCTTGGTCATCAAGCACGCTGCGATTGAGGCTGCGCAACTGAGCGTGAGGATGATTAGGAAGGTGAACACCTCATGCATTGGCGGGAACAACTTGGGAATTGTCAGGACCAGCGCGGCCGCGGTGCCGCCGGCCATCCCGGCAAAGAAGCCATAGCCATTGAATCGCCACCAATGCCACTTAAGCACGTTGGGCACCACGAACGCCGGGATGAGTGAGGAGGTGAGCCACTTGGTGACCGAATGGACATCCGTGGTGATGAAGCCAAACCCGATCCCCAGTAGGATGACCACGCTGGACGTGATCCAGCCGAGGGTCACATACCTTTTTTCCGGCGCCGTAGGATTGATGTAGCGTTTGTAGATGTCGTTGACTACGTAGGCCGCGCCGGAGTTGACCGTGGAGACGAACGTGCTCATGAACGACGCCAGGAGCGCGGCGATCAGGATGCCTTTGAAGCCAACTGGGATGTATCCCCGGCTCAGGACTTGCGGCAGGATCTCCTCAAACTTCGCGTTTCTGCCTTTAGTGGTAACCAACTGGGCCAAATCAGGCCCGAAAAATACAATGGCGATCACGGCAATGGCCGCAATGAGAAGGAACCGCGGAGCCAGCGAGACGACCGCCATGACCATGTTTTCCAGCGCCGCCTCACGCGGGCTGCGCGTGGACAGGACGTGTTGGATGGCGTAATTCGGTGTGGGCCCGGCCATACTGACCAGCACGCCTTTGAAGAACAGCATGCCCGTGAAGAACATGAACAGCGAATAACCATCGCCGCCTTGGTCATAGACGCGATGTTGCAGGGCAGGGATGAGCTTCGACCAGTCCAGGTCCAGCTTCCAGCCGAAGAACATCTGGTCCCAACCGGGGGGCACGGCGGCGGCCAACTGTTGCGGGGTGATGATCATGATGGCGATGACGGCAATGCCGATGGCCGCGATCATCTTCAACACAAACTGAATCAAATCGTTCATCACGACGCTGTACATGCCGCCCACGACACAGTAAATGCCGGTGATCAGCAGCATTCCCGTGCCGTAGACCTCCGGTGGGAAGTCCCAGGGGAAGAACGGCTTTGTGAACTCGGCAATGCCGCGGAAGGCGTAACAAAGGAAGCCGATGACGTGGACCAACGCGTAAACGACCACGCTGAGGTAGGCCAACTCCGCGCCTCGCGTGTAGCCAAAACGCGTTCGCATCCATTCGGCGCCGGTGAGCACGTTCGATCGGCGCACCCACGTGCCCAGGTACATCATCCGGAAAATGACGCTGAAAAGAGGCCAGACCCATAGCAACCAGATGCCTTTGACGCCGTAAATAAAGAACATCATCACAAACCACATCGTGCCGGTGATGTCCACGCCGCTGGAGCCATGGGCCACGCCGATGATCCCCCACGGCAGGCTTTTGCCCGCCAGGAAATAGGACTCCGAGTTCTTCGACGCCTTTTTGGTCACCCAAGCCCCAACAACGATCATCATCAGGAGGTAGACGACGATGATCGAGATATCGATGATATGCATGAGTGATAAGTTAGAGGCCGATCATCGGTGCCGTTCAAGGGGGACAGCCAAGCAAATGTTCGACCAGCTCATCAAGGGGGCAGGTCGCCACCGCACAGTATTTGTCTCCACCGCCGTAATATACGAAGAGCGTGCCGTCGATCACCACCGCACCGCAGGGGAAGCAGACGCCGCGGTAGAACCCCTCGATTTCGTAATCCCGTTCGGGTTGCATGATCCAGTCGGGGGTGCGATGGAGGACTCTGCTGGGATCGTTCAGATCCAGGAGCAGCGCGCCGAGCCGGTAGAACTTGTCTGGACCGACCGCGTGATAGATCGTGAGCCAGCCATGCGAGGTTTTGAGAGGGGGGATGTTGATGCCGAGCTTGAACGCCTCCCACGGATACTTGTTCTTGATGAGGAGCTTGCTTTTGGCGAAGGGGAAACCGAGGAGATCGTCGCTAAACGCGATCCAGGCACACGCCTGGTCGGTGCCGTATTCCGGGCCCACCCATTCCAAAGGACGGTGCATCAGAGCGTATCTGCCGTTGACTTTCTCAGGGAACAGGATGGCATCGCGGTCATCCAGGAGGGGGTTGGTGAGCCAGCCTGCACGGATCCAGGACGCAAAATCCTTCGTCATCGCCAGCCCGGTCAGCGTAGCGTTGGTGCGGAGGTAGCGCGGGAAGTCCTCTGACACCGGCGGCTTTACAAATCTGTCGCGCCCGCCAGGCACCCAAAACTGGCCGAATGGAAAATGCCGACAGGCATAGGTGATGTAGAACCAATCGCCCATTTTGGTGATCCGCGGATCCTGAATGGTGGCTCCATCAAACCCTTCAACGCTGACGTCCATCGCCGGCTTGTCGGACACACGCTCGAAATGAACCCCGTCCTTGCTCTTGGCCAGGCCGAAAGAGCATTTGTACTCGGGATGCGATTCCGCGGCGCGATACAACAACAGCACTTCCCGTTTGTCCGCGTCGTAGAAGGCGGCAGGGTTGAATACGGCCAAGTCCTCCCAGCCGTTCGCCGGATTCGGCGATAGAATTGGGTTTCCTTCGTAACGGTTCAGTTTCATGGATTACTCAAGACGGGCATTGTCGTCCACAGGGGCGGCCGTGGGGTCCACTGACGCGCAGATCATTCGCTGCCCTTGACGAAGCCGTAGTATCGCCCCATCCAGTAGGCGTGGAGAAAATCTGCTGCGCTGGTTTCATTCTCCCGCCACAGTTTGAGCTCGGTCCAGTTTCGGCCGTCCGCGCTCTGGTAGCAGCCGCCTGGCCCAGGGGTCGCGCGTCACCGCACACTGATAGCCCACCCCGGCAAGATAACGGCGCGGCCAAACGCCCGAGTGAATCACGTTGCCGGGTTGATCGACCGCGTGCGCCAAACGCGTGCCGGGCGGGGCGGCGGGAACGATGCCGACGTAGAGGCCATCCAGCCAGTGTTTGTCGAGGAGATCGCGCTGGAGACAGGCAGCCTTGTCGCGTAGCGGGCTGGAATCAACCGCGGTCGGAATCGAAGCCCCTATGACAGAGGCGCCGGCCCCAATGCAGACGAGGCCGAGCACACTTCGTCGAACCGAAGGCGTCATATTTTGACGACGGTACAAGACCCTACCGGCCGACGCGACACAATTCCGCCTTTCCGGCGCGGTAACACCATGCTAGGTCCGGAACCTAGCCGAGACGCCCTTCGGTCTTGTGATCAGTGTCTGGCGCTTTCGTGGACTGCCGGGTTCCGGAGCACCCTCTGCGTGCGGCGGCGGATTTCCTTGGCAATGTCCGTCATGCGCGGGTCCTTGGCCATCGAGAGTCCCGCCTTTTGGCGGAGCAGTTTCACTACCCAGCGACATTCGCCTGCAAGCTCGTCCTGGTTGCCGCCGATCGTTACCCAATCGGCGGTGAACCTCTTACATCTCGACAGGGCATCCCCGCCTTCGTAGTCGAGGACTGTTGTGCGGAACTCCTCGACCATGGCTGCCGCGTCATCGGGCGTCTTCATCTTGGATTGGCGGGCGGCGAACTTGGTGTCGATGAGGCGGGCCAACTGTTCCAATTCACCCAGAGCCTGTGCCAGGTCAGGGTGGGCGGCGGCTTGCTCCGCGAGGTAGGCAACCGTGTCGTGGCCGAACTCGACGTAGTTGGCGATTCGCCCGCGGATATGCCTGATGAAGATCATCAGGTCTTGCAGGATACCTTCGATCTCTTTTCGCCTCTGTTTCTGAAGGTTCCTGCTGAAAATGGGGTTCAGCGCGTCTCGCACCGCGCAGGTCGCGCGTCCTTTGTACTGGGATTGCTGGCCTTCTACGTCCAGAACGTATTCGCACGGTCCAACCCCCAGTGTGTTGCGCACAACGTCCACGACCGTAAAGGCCTCGAGTGGTGTGGCGGGTGCGCGGTTCAGCGGGTAGATAATTGCCGGTCCCTGGAACCGAAGAGCCGAATGTTTTATGGGCTCAAACCAGCCTTGACCCTCTTTATCCAGCCAGCAGGGATAAGCGAATGTCCCTAGCACCGTGGTCCACCGTTTCCTGTCGGCCGGGACTGGTTCGGGAGTGCCGAAAACCTCGTTTTTTTCAAAGCTGCCGTCGCGGAGCTGAGTTAGCATTTCCCAGCTTTCAGTCAGCCCTCCCTCTCGACGCCAGTCGGTGCGCCCCCGCGCTGGAAACGGGGCCACCCAGCGGAGCGGGATGACCTCGCCGGCTTGCTCCCTCGCAACATCCTGCAGATGCCAGATGCCGCGGCCAGCCAGGACGGCCACCCAGATTGTGCCGTCTTTGCCGTAGCGGATTGTCGAACTGCGGATCATGGGGTTGCCTTGCTCACGGGAGAGGGCGACACGGATGTCCTCCTCGCCCGTTTTCACTACGGCCATAATTATCGCTTGATGGTCAGGTAGGAGATGCATTACGAAGTTGTCACTGGGCAGGTCCGCCTCGGTCACGGCAAGCTCGGCGGCATCCACAACGATATCATCCGCAAAGAAGTCAGGCATGAGAGCAAAGCGGCAGGGCGCTTCGATTTGCAGATGGGTCGCGCCGTTCCGGGCCTCGGTTTCAACCACGGGCTGGCCGATTTTTATGCCGTAACGCAGAGAAAGCGCTCGACCGTCTGCTGCTCTGAACTCCACGTCTGCCGCAGCAGCGGCGGGAGTGTTCTCCGCGAATGTGCATGAAGACAATACCCATGAGTCGGTGCCGGCTGCTGGAGCCAACACCGTTCGCAGTGTTGGGGCTTCCGGGCCGAGAGAGTAGACTTCGGCGCCCTTTGCTCCGCGCCGAAGCACGACGGCCACCCTGGCATTACACACGACCGCGTCTCCTCGGAACTTGTGCTTCAGCTCGTCCTCGGGGAGTTCGGTCCAGCGAGGCTTCTTCGCCAGCATCTCCGGGTCCAGCGCCCGGGTCGATGGTACGCCGGAGTCGAACACGCGCACCCCCGCCGTCGACTCCTCCTGGTGTGCGATTTCCTGGTAGGGGACGTACGGACCTTCGTAGAGGCGAAACATATCCGCGAGGAACTCGACCTTCGGTTGCGCGCAGCTCAAGTAGGCGAACCAACCTTCCGAGAAATCCTGATCTACTCTGAAGGTTACGTGGAGTTCTTGCCAAGCGGTGGTGAGCTTGAATTTCCCGCTCGCGGCTCTGTCCCAGGGCTTGGCGCTGCGCTCTATCTGAAGCCCGACCTCCACGGGTCCCGCCTCGCTCTTTGCCACAGCCTC
>ORMF012196806.1_pt1 | contig 10303 bp, 11 predicted proteins | sample 1779871 | NCBI WGS metagenome assembly ORMF01 (sample SAMEA104232316, study PRJEB22302) | groundwater metagenome | biome: forest; feature: aquifer; material: groundwater | place: USA | collected 2011-08-07 | depth 5.4 m | reverse complement strand
TGTCCGCCCGCAACAAATCAACACAATTAACGAATCAAATGGATCAAATAATCACAACGGGTCGACACAGAGGTCGACCCCTACGCTTGGAACATATATTCAACGTTTCAAAACAATTACAACACACCGGTATATTGATGGAATAAATAATTTTGGGTGGAAACGTTTTAACCGGCGGTTATGGCAACGCAATTATTACGAACACATTATTCGTGACGAGGATGACCTCGACCGAATACGATATTACATCGAACAAAATCCAAAGAATTGGGAGAAAGACAAGGAAATTATTCAGCAGTGACGAGGAAGACGTTGGCAGTGGCGGGGGCGGAAAGCGTGTCACCAACTAGTTTGGTAACAAGTTTTTTCCAGGAAGTTCCGTCCCACTGTTGAATTGTGGGGTTCACGTGCTCGCCTGCTGGGAGCTTGAGACTGACTTGAGCACTGCCTTTAATTGGAGTCTGGGTGAAATAGCCGTAGGGTCCCGAGACAACTTTACCTTCTAGGGCGGGATATCCAAATGTTTTCATGGTGATAATCACTGCGTCTTTTTTGAGGGCAGTTTTCCCCAGAGTCACGCTAAATCTGGCATCGGTCGAAGAAATGATCGGATCACTGGGGTCAAAGTGGAGATAGTTCCAACTTTCTTTGAGCCTGGTTTCGCCAGCCTCGCCGTTTGCGAGTCTAGGCGGGCCATAGGTCACGGTGATAGAACCACCGGTCACACCTTCGTGATAGGTAACTTTACCTCCGCCCGACTTGGATCCAAGTAAGATCGATTTAACAATTGGTTGCTTTTCGCTACCCAGGAAAATACTGCCGAGCGCACCCTCTTGCTTACCAGACGCGTTATAAATCATTTCGTACTCCATATTGCCCTCTTTGGGGGCGCCGGAAATAGAAATATCTAAACTGCGGCCGCTAGAGTCGGGCGAGAGGGTGATAAAGGGGCGATCAATGAGGGGAATGGTGTTGATGGGGAGGTCAACAGGAGTGTTGTCGACGACTGGAGGAGTGGATTTTTTGGGGAGTAAAAAGATACCAATAATGATAACTAGAACTATGGAGATAATTGTAATTACCATGGGCTTTTTCATAAATGAGAAGCGATATAAGACGCTAACTTATCTATACTAACACGCTCTTGACTGGTCGTGTCGCGGTCGCGGACTGTTACGGTAGAATCCTCAAGAGTCTGGTGATCTACTGTCACGCAAAACGGCGTCCCCATCTCGTCCTGGTAGAAGTAACGTTTGCCGATGTTGCCACGGTCATCCCAGGCAGTGCGGTAGGACTTTTTGAGGGTGTCAAATATTTCTTTGGCTTTACCTACCAATTCTTCGTTGTTGCGTAGGAGCGGAAATACGGCCAGCGTGTAGGGAGCCAAAGAGGGAGCAAGTTTGAGGACGATCCGCTTATTGGCTTCGTCATTCCAATAAGCATCACATAAGACCATTAGAACCAATCTATCGATACCGACGGCCGGTTCGATGACGTGAGGGACGAATTTTTTGAGAGTAAATGGATCTGTGTAACTTAAATCTTGGCCGCTGTGCTTGATGTGTTGATTTAGATCGTAGTCGGTACGGTAGGCTAGGCCCCAGAGTTCTTTGAAGCCGAAGGGATAGTTGTATTCGAGGTCAACGGTCTTTTTACTATAGAAACTGCGCTCAGAATCGTCGTGCTCACGCACCCGCAGATTTTTTTCCTGAATACCGAGGGCGTGAGTAACAAAGCCTTTCATCGCATTTAACCACTGGTCAAACAATTTTTCCCAGTTTTCTGTTTCTGGGTTAAAGAAATACTCTATTTCTCCCTGCTCGAACTCGATCGTGCGAAAAATGGATTGGCCCTTGGTGATCTCGTTGCGGAAACTCTTACCCATCTGCCCTACCCCAAAGGGAAGTTTGAGACGAGTGGAGTCGGTGATGTTTTTGAAGTTAATAAAGATGCCCTGGGCTGTTTCACCGCGTAGATAAGCTAGATCAGCAGTCTCGGCGAGAATGCCTAGGTGCACGGGAAAGAGGAGATTAAAGGAGCGGGCTTCGGTTAAATCCCTGCCTCCGCAAGAGGGACAAGGTATCTTATTGTCTTTGATAATCTGAGACAACTCGCCGAGCGACTTGCCCTCGACCTTCAGGGCCTGGCCCTGTAGGGTCATGAAGTCTTCGATTAGGTGGTCGGCGCGGGTCCTGCTATGACAAGTCTTACAGTCAACCATGGCGTCGGCAAAACTGGCGACGTGACCGGAGGCCTCCCAGACTTTGCTATGTAAGATGACGCTACTGTCGAGCCCCACCATGTCGTCACGATCGGTGATAAAAAACTTCCACCACAAGTCTTTGATTTTGCGCTTGAGCTCTACGCCGAGGGGACCATAATCCCAAGTGTTGGCGAGGCCACCATAGATATCGGAGCCCGGGAACAAAAATCCGCGGCGTTTGGCAAGGCTCGTGATATCGGCAAGGGTTACTATCATGAAACTAGTGTATCACACAAGATTGAGGTTATAGATTGTGTAAATGTTTTGCTTCTAAATGCGGAGGGAAAATTAGCCTTTCATTATTCGGATCCCAACTTACTTTTAGTTGTGTGACTTCGCCTACAATCTCGATTCTCTTTATATAATCTTCAGCACTATCGCCTACATATTTGGCTCCCAGTAAATTCATTAGTACGTACCAGTCAATTTGGTCTTGCGTAACCAACCCCGTTTCATCGGTAACACCTAGTCGTTTTTGCTCCTCTCGATGAAAATTTATAACTACTTTTCTAAATTCTTCTGGTATTAAAGTCATGTCGATATTGTAACATATAAGACCATGAGAAACCTTAGATCAAACTTGAAAGTAGTGATAGTGCTGATTGGGCAGCCTCTTCTGATTGAAATACAAGGATGAGCGAATCAGCCTCTGGGTCAAAACCCTGTGCTCCATCAAGATTTGGTAGTTTAGATGTTTTGTTGGCACTAACCTCCATATACGATTTGAAAATATTTATGCCTGCTGGAGTACCTGCTTCGACACTAGTTCCTACTTGATAAAAATTTTGATTTGGTAGATTACTCATACACTTTAACTCATCAAATAATGTTAACTGGGTAATTTTACTCTACCTGTCTAGTCCAGGGCAATTTTGGGGCGAAGGAGGCGGGTGAGGAGGGAGTTGAATAGATCAATGCGTTTCCTATTACTTCTGCACTTTCTTCTTTTGGAGCAACGTGATCTTCGTCAACTAATAATCCTTCGGAGATCCCTCTTAAGAGAGTAATTGGGGTGCGACTATCTCCACTTCTTGTAAAAATTTTGACTATGTCATTCATTCCAATAATAATTGGAATAGCTGCGGTGAATTCGTTACCCCAAGACTCTGGAAGTCCAGTATCGAGCGGAGAATCATACTGAATCATTACCCAACCTTCGTTTTCTTTATGAAATTTTACCATTCCACCAGCCATGAAATTATTTTACACCATCTGTCTAGTCCAGGGCTATTTTAGCACGGAGGGGACGGGTGAGGAGCGAGTTGATGAAGGTGTCGATGTCTTGGTTTTCGTAATCACCATACCCAAGGAGTGAAAGTAATTTTTTCTTGAAACGATGCATGTACTCTGGGGTTTCAAAGCGGGAGAGGTTGGCGAGGGCGGTCACGAGGAGATCATAGACTTCTCTGTGGGGGTCGTGCTCGGCAGTAAGCGCATCCACGAGCTCGCCGATCTGGAAAAGGCGGGAGATATTGGGGAGCGAGGTTTTACTTAAGTGGTGACCGTCGAGGAGTTCGACGCTCGTTAGGGTGCGGCGGTCGGATTTCTCAAAGAGTTCAAATTTGATGTGAGAGAAAAGATCGATCTGACTCCCCCGTTTGGATTTGACGGATCTAACCCCATGGGCATAAACAGAGATTTTGCCTTCCTCGAGCGTGTAGATCGTGAGGAAACGGTCACTGTCTTTGACGACGTGACGGTTGATGATTATTCCCGTGAGTTTTTGGTATTTCACTTGGCTATTATAATCTCTTGGTCGGAGTTGAGGGTGTAAATCTTGGGTTTGCCGGAGCCTAGTGTGATAGTCGTTTTGATATCTTTGGTACCTGGCTGTTTTTGGATTAGGAGTTTGTAGTCAGAGCCAGTGACTACTCCGGCAGGCACGGTATACTCTACCTCAAGCTTTTTGACGGATTCGGGTGAGAGAGTAAAGAAGCCTTCAAAGACGGTTTTGCCCAAATCTTCGGTTGTGATCATATCCAGTTCGTAGCCCATGGCGCTCTTGAGAATTGACCCCTTTGGCACATAGATCCGCTGCCAATCACGCAAAGTCCCATTAAGACACAGTAAACCGGCTTCAAGGTTGCAGTTGTCGCCTTTGCGGGGATTTTTGTAGGTGAGGGTAAGTTTCCTGGTGAGTGAACCATCTGTTCCAATACTTACCAGCTGTTCCACCTCTTGAGTCACAAACATATTGGACTTGGCGCCAGCAAAGTTGGTGTCGTTGATGTGCAGATAGTCACCTTCATAGTCATTGATCCGCCCGGCAGCACCCAATGATTCGACGGCGCTCTGTTTGGTTTCGTCTTTGAAGTACATCAGAAGATGTTTTTCCTTAATACTTTCTGTAAAAATATTAAAGAACTCGGCCCACTTGGCCTTGGGGCTGCCCATCATGTTGGCTAACATACTATTCATGAGTGGACCGAGGATAGATTTCCTCCCCTCCCGGATCTCGTAGGTGGGGCGAGTGATAATATTTTCAAGTTCATAAATGACTTGGGGGCAATCACAGCGGGGATGATTTTCGGCGCTAAATTTACCGCCAAACCCAGGGACGCCAATTGGTCCCAAGACCTTGAGGATTCTCACCGGAACCTCGGTATCGATGGCGATCAGAGCATCGTATTCGGGCTCGGCGGTGGAGTCGCGCATGTGAAGCGTAAAGGTGTCCATAGATGACTTAAAGTCAGGCGATAGATTCATATCTCGCAAGTTCCAGGTGTAGACCAGGGGAAGGTATTTTTTGATGGGGTCGGGAGCAGGTACCTTTTTCTTAAAGCCAGCGTCGAGCGTATAGATATCCTCAGAAACTCCCGGGGTAATTTTGCCTTTGAGAATACTCATGGTGGCATAGGCAGTAAGGAAGCCACCGGTAGGCCTAAGCTCGGCGTCATTCTGGAACATAATGAGATATTTCTTGGGTTCTGGGTTGCCTAGGAGATCTGGTAAGAGTTTGATGATAGGTTGGAACTGACTAAGCGATTCGGCTGCACCAGCCACAGTTGATTTGAGGGTAACTATTTTTTCACGAACTGGTTGGTTACCAATCGTTTTGGGATAGCGTTTCTCGTTGATGGACAGAAACTCGGTACTTATCTCTTTTAGTTTGAGACTAATTTGGTCCATTTGAGGCGCCAATTTTTCGACTGTCTCGGCGACAAAGATAATCCTGTCCTCGGCTGTAGTCAACTGGAGATCTTGCGTAGAAGTCCCTGTAAAACCCATAATGTCGGCGTAGGGTTTAATGGCGCTTATGACCATGTCGCCAAGCTCAGTAGCATAACTCCCTGCCACAAAGACGTGATCGAGATCTTTCAGATAGCTGCCAAGCAGAGGGATGTAACGCAAAGGACCAACGGCATTCCAAGATTTTTGGGCATCAGAGAGTGATGACTTGACATTGACAAGCTCCGCCTCGGCGGTAGCGAGGTCGCGAGCTTCGAAAGCGGCCATCATGGCTGAGGAATGAGTGGAAACATTATTGACTTTACCGTAAGTAAGTTTTGCAACAACTGCGAGCCAGATTGTAATAGAAATCAGAAATAAGAAAATCGAAATTAGAACAAGTAGCCATGGCTTCTTATACCAGGGTTTTTTGATTGCGGCAGTTTCTAAACTTACCATTTGGAGATCATCGCTTTGGGTGTTTTCCATAGGATTACCAAGTCATTCCAAAAACTCATACTCTCAATGTATTCTGCGTCAAGTCCGACCCTCTTGTCAAACGTAACCTCGTTCCTGCCTGAGACCTGCCACAAACCAGTAATACCTGGTTTGGCGGAAAGCACAATTTTCATCAAGTTTTTGGTAAGGGGATATTTCTTGACCTGTTCAACTAACTCGCGATGGAGATACGCACGAGGGCCGACCATACTCATGTCCCCTACCAGGACGTTGTAGAGCTGAGGAAATTCATCGATTGTAAGGGAGCGCAAGACACGCCCAAGGGGAGTGATCCTGGGATCATCTTTGGCTTCTAATTTCCAGTCCATTTTTTTGAATTTTTTGAGAAGACTTTTGTCTTGATTGTGCAAAATATCGTCGGCATCAATCACCATCGAGCGAAACTTGTACATCGAAAAGTCGCGACCTCCCCGGCCCACGCGCTTGTGCCGGTAAATAATTGGGCCAGGAGAAGATAGAGCAATCAGGAGTGGAACAATGATCCAAACCGGTAGAAATACAAGACTTAGAAACAAGGCGACCATGATGTCGAGAGCACGCTTGAGTGGCGGTAGGTATGACATAGTTTATAGTTGTGCTTCGATAGAATTATATAGATCTTTGACTTTGGGAGCCTTAGTTAGTGGGCACACCAGCATCCCCTCCCCCGTCTCGACTACGATCATCCCGTCGAGTCCGATGAGTCCCATGATGCCGTCTTTTTTGGCAATAATCAGCGAATTTTTGGTGTCAATTAGATTGGCTTTACCAATGATGACGTTGCCATTATCGTCTTTTTTGAGACCGTGATATAAAAGTTCCCAGGTACCCACATCAATCCAGCCAAAATCAGCCGGCAACTCCCATTGCTTTTCGGGAGGCAGCTTTTCGAATAAACCATAATCGACTGAGATCTTTTCAAATTTGGGGTATTCTGAAGCGAGAACTTGCTCATATTTGGGAGTGTCAATAACACTGGCGATCCGAGAGATAATCGCGTAGGTTTTGGGAGCGTAATCTTCGTAGAATTTGAGGAATAATCCGGGTTTTGTGGCCATGTAACCCACGTGTATCAGATAATTGGATGAGGCATAAAACTGCTCTGCCCTTTTAATATCGGGTTTTTCCACAAAGCGCTTAAAGGCAAAAACATCAAAGCCATTGACTGTTTTTACCTTACCGTCTATCTCGATCCAGCCGTTGTGAACTGTGGGATAGCTCGCTTGGGTATCGACGTGGACAATGACGTCATGGAGGCTGGCTAGCTTGGCTGCCTCAGTTAACGCAGAGATGAAGACATCGGTTTTTTGCACGACATGATCTGCTCCCCAGAGGATCACCATGACAGCGTCGGGATGACGCTGGTGGATGATGGCAGAAGCTAGTCCTAGAGCACCCAGATTATCTCTCATAGCCGGCTCAAAAATAAAGTTTTCGTGAGGGATCTCATTGGCCTGTTTGAGAATGTGATCCTTATAAAGCGATGAAGTGGCAATATAGATATTTTTGGCTCCAAATCCTTTAATGGCCCGGTCAACTGTCTCCCTAAACATGGATTTTTTGCCGAGGATACTCTCGAATTGTTTGGGATGGGACATGTTACTAATTGGCCACATGCGAGTGCCTTTGCCTCCGCACATGATTAAGACTTTTATTTCTGGTTTAGCTAACATAGTTGTTTTATCCTTTCAGTCATTTGTTTTGCCCAAATCCTTTTATCAAAACGCTGTGCGTTATCTTCGCAATCGGAGGAAGCGAAGGATATTGTATCAAACTCTACCATGGCTTTGGCAAATGATTCAACTGAGTTGCTCTTTAAGAGCAGGCCAGTTTTGCCTGGGATGACAATGTCGAGAGCTCCGCCCCTAGCATAGGCAATTACCGGCTTGCCAGAGGCCTGAGCTTCACACATAGAGATACCAAAATCTTCTTCGTTAGCTTGGAGATACGCGAGACAATTTTGATAATAGCCCGGCAAGTCTTTCTCAGACACGTGACCTAGGAGAGTGACGGTAGGACCAGCTAGTTTGGATAGTTTGTGATGTTCGCTCCCCTCGCCTATTACGATTAACTTCACTTTGGCAAGATTGGCCGCTTGGATAAGAATATCGATCTTTTTGTAGGGAACTAATCTTGAAACAACCAAAAAATACTCACCTAATTTTGGTTTTGCTACAAATCTTTTAGTATCTACTGGAGGAAAAATAACTTCGGAATCACGATGGTAGTATTTTTGTATACGACTTTTCACTTGAGTACTAATTGCAATCATTGTATCTGGACGCGTAGCGGCAACTAAGTCCCATTTACGGAGCCAGAGAGCGATAGTGCGGTAGAACCAATTGGAGAGATATTCTCCCGCGTGAGAATATAAATAGCGAGTGGGCGTCAAACTATAATGGAGATGGGTAGTGCCTGGCCTAGTAATGATCCCCTTGGCTTCGGCGCTCCCAATGGAGATCACGAGATCGTAACTGCTAAAATCAAACGATTCAAAAATAAATGGCATAAGCCAGGGAAACCATTCATGATGAGTGTGAAGTAAGCGAAAACTATGTACCCGCCAGGTGCGAGAAAATGGAGCCGCGCCCGGATCCCAAAAGCCTGTGTACCAGTCGGCCTTGGGATATAACTCGTGAAAAGCTAAGAGAACTTGCTCGGCCCCACCAATCTTATTGATTCGATCATAAACTAGCGCAACGCGCATGGATGACCTCCGCAATATCGTGGGCTACATCGGACCAGGTACGAGTATAGATAAAATTCGAAACACGAAATTCGAAATTCGAATTTTTGATTATCTTGACGAGATCATCTACCGAATTGGGGTTGAAGTATGTTACCTTGTTGCCGTAAACTTCGCGATAGACGGGAATATTACTGGCGATGACAGGAGTACCCACCATGAGGGCCTCAAGCCCCACGAGACCATACCCCTCCATGAGAGAGGGAGTGACCAGAACTTGAGCCTGGCGGTAAACTGCTACGAGCTCTTTGTCTGTCAAGTTGGATAGAAGATGAATCCTTGTTTGATCGTAGGGAGCGAGGATTCGAGAGAGAAATGGTGATTGCTTGGCGACGATCACCAATTCTTGATCTGGCAATTGTTGCATGGCCTTGAGTAATACGCCCAGGTTTTTGTGCGGGTAGGCGTTGCCGACGAATAAGATATATTTGTTGGGAAGACCAAGATCTCTCGACTTCGCTCGAGATGACGTCATTCCGACCGAAGTGGAGGAATCTCTAAAGACAGAATCCGGGGCTTCGGCGATGGGGAAGATACGTTCAGGTTTAACGGCAGGGAAAGCGGCCAAGATGTCGTTTTTCACGGTGTTGCTAGGGACGATAATGTCGCTCGCGTGAGAAAGCGTCCTTTTGATTACCTGATTGTAGCCGGCGCGCTTGAGGCTATAGAACCAAGGATCGCGGGTGGTCGTGTCTCGACCCGTAAAATGGGATTTGATGAGGTCGTGGACCGTGACAATAGTGGGAATCTTCGAGAATATGGGCGTATTGAAGTGAAAGGTATATAAGAGATCAGAAGAGATAGATGAGAGGAGAGCGGGTAATTTGAGTTGTTCGGCCAGGGAGTAATGGGGGATCTCGGCGTGAATTTTTTCGATATTCTTGCCAGCTGGAAAATTGTCATACTCGGCATTCCTTAGTAGGACCTGCAGGGCCTGGCCCTGTAGGTATTTAGGTAAAAACTTGAGGACATTGGTGGTATATCTGCCGAGGCCGGTGTGACCATTCCCGTAAAACCTGGCATCAATCGCAATTTTCATAAGAAGATTATAGACTAAGGCGGCGGAACTTGAGGATGCGGATACCAAGGTAGACGAGCCAAGTGATGAAGAAGGGATACTTTTTGACGTAGTGTTTTTTGTAAAAGATCTCCATGGCCTCGATAGACCAGCTCTTTACTCGACGAGTGGTCTCTTTTTTGGCGGTTGAAACCGAACTGCTTTGCTTGGACATGCCGGTTGAGACACCCTTGTAGTGCAGGACTGTCACGACGGGGTAGTATAGATTGCGGTATCCTGCCTGGTGGAGGCGGTAGCAAAAATCGATATCCTCCCCGTAGAGTGGGTAGTCCTCGTCCCACCATCCAACCTCATCCCCTGCAGAGCGGCGCATGAGCATAAACATCCCACCCACGGCGTCAATTTTGTGTTCCCGAGTGTAGCCTAGATACCGTTTGGTGTATTGATTAAAGAGGGGAATGGTGGGGAAAAGGCGTGAAAGGCCACAGAAGTGAGTAAAGGCAACCCAGGGAGTGGGAAAGCCACGATGACAAGTTTCATCGATCCCGCCAGTCAAGAATAGATTTACTCGTGGAGTCAAGGCACCGATCGTAGCGTCGCTCCAGAGCTT
>ORMF011321305.1_pt1 | contig 10303 bp, 14 predicted proteins | sample 1779871 | NCBI WGS metagenome assembly ORMF01 (sample SAMEA104232316, study PRJEB22302) | groundwater metagenome | biome: forest; feature: aquifer; material: groundwater | place: USA | collected 2011-08-07 | depth 5.4 m | reverse complement strand
GGTTGACCGCGCGCGATCTTCCGCCGTGCAGATCGAGCCATACTAGTGAAGGGCTCGTCTGCCGATCTGCTGAGACATGCTGACCGATCACCATCGGCGCCTGATGTTCAACCGACTGACTTGTGTCTGTGATGACGCTCCACGAAACGCCGGCCAGCAGTTCTTCCGTAAATCCAGCTATTGGTACACTCACCGCCAGCACCGCTGTTGCCACTGCACGTCCAACCCACCGCCTGGATAGCCACATTGTGCGCCTCCTTATGAACGATCACTGCGCTGCATGGTTTGCAACACACCCAAAATCCCTTGCAAGGTCTTGCTCTGATCGCGCAGCCACTTGGCCTGCAGGAAGGCGCTGACAGCGCCGCCGATCGCAAAGAGGACGCCAAAAACAGCCAGGATGGTTTTTATTCCGTGCCCATCCATCATCTGCTCTACTCTCTTATCATTTCAGTTTCCAACGTCAGTTAATAGAAAATCGAGCCTTTTTGGATCTGGTCTTTCCGGGTTTCATAATCGTGTTGGTTGATGCGGCCGGCATTCAAATCCTCATCTAGCTTTGCCATTTGCTTTCGTGCTTGAAGCTCATAGCCGGCGCCTGTGCCGATAACCCCTGCTGCAGCGCCCGCACCCCCGCCTTTCAAGAACTCCGTGGTGCATCCCGCAGCAAGCAGACTTATCACACCCAGTGTAACGCCCTGTATTAGTTTCATCCTACTATTCCCCTTCGTATTTTACAATTCGGTGACACCTAAACTTTCATGCCCTAATTACCCTTATCGCTGCATCTTGTTGCCGAGCCGCTCCACATCGGAACCTGCTCCCCGCATGATCCCGCTGTGGCAGCCGCTCAATCCCACGAGCAGACAGATAACAACTAGGATTGATACACACGTCTTCATAAGCGGGCCTTTCCTTTTTTCTTTCCATTGACATTCCTGGACTTCGTAAGCAATACGTGCCCATTTTGAGCCGCTGCCCGGGCCACTGCGATCGCTTCAATGATCTCGCTCACGTGATTGTCCGTAACATTCGGCCCTACATAGGCCCATTGCCTGCGGACTGCCAGGGCAATATCCAGCAACGAGAGCACTCCGACAAGGACCCCATCGTCAACGACAGGCAGTTGGGGCACCGCCGCCCTTTTCATCACCTGAATCGCTTCCTCGAGATCTGCATCAGCCGAGATCAGCGTGGGTGCCTTCGTCATACAGGCCTTCACAGGTATATGGCGTGCGGGCGGCTGGCGGACCAAATGAAGCATCAGGTCGCGGTCAGTCACCACACCCACTACCCGTTTGGTTTTGAGGCTGTCAACAACCGGCATAAATCCGGACTGGCTCCGGCGCATGATCTCGCCGGCTGCCGCACAACTGCTCTCAGCAACGCATACGCTCGTGTCAGTGGTCATGCATTCACTAACCTTCATTGTAACTCCTGCGAACTTCTAAAAGATGGCACGCAATAGAGAGCCGACCAAACGAAACGGCCAACTGATAACTTCGCCCAGGAAATGTATCGTGGTGGAAAGCACCCCTCTTGATTCCTGAGGAGTTTGGGTAACGGTGGTGGTCGTTGTTTCCTTGTCCACCCGGAGGCTTTCCGTGCCTACCATGACCCCTGGACGCTGGACCCGTTGCTCTGTCTTGACGGTAGTGGTCCGGCTGTTCGCACACCCCAGCAGGCCGCTTACGAGCAGCGTACCGGCCATCGCAATGTAAAAAACATAACGCATTTCTGACTCCTTAGCTTCTTAACTTCGTAGACGTATCCTTAAATCAATCTCATTGCCTCGTAGTCGTCGTGCTTGTTGTGGTGGTGGTTGTGGTTATCGGTGCCGGTATGACTGAATACCGCATCATGGAGCGTGCATATCGCTTGCCATCGTTGACGACGTAGTCCACCCTCACGAAATCACCGGGCTTTACTTCCAACCGGACAGGCTGCAGGCTCGGGCTTTCCATGACGACGATTGTATTTGGATCAAAAGTAAACAAAGACACTGTTCCCGCTGCCGGAGTACTGGTTGTCTCCTTAAGGGTAAACGTGCCTGGATTGCTTGCGTCTATCGACTCAATGGTGCCCTCGGCTTCTTGAAACAACGGTGCCGATGTGGGTTCAACGGTGATCTTGGTCGCGATTTGTTCTTCGCCGCTGGCTCTGGATTCAATCTTGATATGTTGCCCTGCCCGCAAGTCCGTGATAGTGAGAAATTGCTTGTCCGAATGGTCGGTCACACGGGTGTCATGCTGAGTAATTGTGTACTGCGTAGCCCGCAGGCCTGGGGAGTTGTCTGCGTTCAATTGAAGCTTGCCCAGCTGGGTATCCAGCCATACAATTTCTCCCGCCCCTTGGCGCACCGGCACAGCTGATTCTGCCGCCAAAACAGAGCTCGGGATAAACCCGCTAAACAACCAGACGCCAAGCACTCCCACTAAAAATGATTTATTCCCAAACATCGAAGTTCTCCTTGTCCGCCCCGTGGCACTTGTATGCTCACGGGGCGTAAATCTTTTTTTCCCACAGATAAAACTACCTCTGCCGATTTAGGCTATGCGCTTGACAAAACGCGTAAGAGCCACCAAAAGCACTGCACCAGCCAGTGCTACGAGGAAGACACCAAGCGAGCTGGAAGCATATAACCCCATGGCGTTAGCTACCCATCCGCCTAACGCAGCTCCCACAACTCCCACTACGATGTCGCCGAAAATTCCAAACCCGCGGCCCCGCGTGATGAGCCCTGCCAACCAACCGATGATCGCGCCCATCAAAAGGAACCAAATCCAGTATTGTGCGTTGTTGCTCATAATCGTCTCCTTGTTTGCTTTCTCTTTTAACTAGCACCCTTGCTTACTTCTTTTTCTCCGTAATCCACTGCAAGCCCCTTCGGTTCATGCAATCCTCCTTATCTCCAGATAGATCGACCCGCGCTCGCAACCGGTGCGGTTTAAGCGCTTGACATCAATCTGTGGTTGTACAATGGCACATGGTATGGTATAAAGCCAATGCATACTCCTAATACACTAAATGAGGCACGTTCATTATGCTTCGTGCTTTCCGAATCTTCCGGGATCTGGTGACCACCCAAAGCTTCACCGAGGCGGCTCACCGCAACTTCCTGACACAGTCGGCAGTGAGTCATCACTTAAGAGCGCTCGAGAAGACTTTCGGGCAGCAGCTTGTAGAGCGGGGCCGCGGGCGAATCCGGCTTACCCGGGCCGGGGTCCTGTTTTTTGAGGCCACCCAGGAACTCCTCAAGCGGTACGAACAGCTTGAGAGCGCACTAAAAGCACCGGCGGGTGAGGTGACCGGCCGCCTGCAAATCGGCAGCATCTACACAATCGGGCTCTACGAGCTGCCCCGGTACACAACTGCTTACCTCAAGCGTTATCCGAAGGTCGACCTTTTCCTGACGTACCTTAAAGATGCAGAGGTTCAGGATGCCGTCCTTGCCGATCGGATAGAGCTCGGGATCGTCGACTCCCCTAAACCACACCCGCAATTGACGATTACGTTCTTCAAGAAAAAACGGGTCGTCCTGATCGTGCCGCCCAAGCACCCGTGGGCCGCAAAAAAGAAGATCTCTATTGCCAAACTGCAGGATCAGCCGTTTATCGTGCCTCAGGCGGAGTTTCCTGTGGACGATATCTTGCGGGGGACTAATATCCGGGTTAAAGTCGTGCACGCTTTCGACAATATCGAGATTACGAAGCGAGCGGTGGAAGTCGGCTTAGGGCTCGCCCTGGTGCCTCAAATTACCGTAGTAGATGAAGTGCGCTATGGAAAGTTGAAAACCCTGGAGCTGGCGGAAGGCCCGTTTGAGCGAACCATTGGGATAATCACCCGAAAGCGAGCCGAGCTCTCGCTGCCGGCACGGAAGTTCATCGATCTCCTCACCAAAAAGACGAAGCCGTTACCTCTAACGAGATAACGGCCGCTGCCCTTTTAAGCTGCTTTTAAGCTATTTTTAAGCCATTACGCTTTTCGTCTTCCTCTTAATGAATGTTGTGGCTACGCCACCGAGTCCGAAAAGAAGCATGCTGGCGGGTTCCGGGACTACCGGACCTTCTTGCGGGGGTAGGGGTACAACTTTGCCGCTGTTATCAAACTCAACGCCGCCGACAAAGCCACTGCTAGTGCCCCCGGTGCCCACACCGCAGTTAGCAGTGATGTCGTTGGTATCCATAGTCACTGCGGCAGTTAGCGCAATAGCCCTGCCACACGCAATGTCTGCGCCGGTAGTCAGGGTAATACTCTGATCCGCAATAATATTTCCTCTAAACGAAGTGGTCGTGCCGAGAGTCGCAGACTCGCCGATCTGCCAGAATATGCCATTATTCAAACCGGGATTGATCAATGTCACCGATGAAGCGGAGGCGGTCGTAAGCGAACTCTCAACCTGGAAAACCCAGAATGCATTGTTGTTGCCCTCAGCATCGAGAGTAAGTGCCCCCGTCAACTGCGCTGTAGAATCAAAATGATAGACACCCGACGTGAGCGTGGGGATGGTACCGCCGTCGCCCAGAACCTGACCACTCAGGTTGCCAGTGGCCGTCATATTTTGAAGACCGGTCCACGCTGCGAGGGCATCAGTACGAGCCTGCTCCGCAATCGCACCACGTATGCGTATCGTTCCGGTTACGAGCCCCGGCGCATCCGAGATCAAGCCTGTTGACTCCGGACCTTCCACAAGCGTGTTGGCTGGTGGAGCTGAAAAGCCAGTGACCGACACACCTGGGGAGGCGAGGCCTAGATCTCCAGTGACGTTACTCGAGCCGGTATTGGTCACCGTCGAGCTGCCCAAGACTGCGAAAACATCCGCCGATTCAAGTATTGAAGCGGCATGCCCCGCGGTGGCGCTACAAAGAACCGCGGCGAATGCCACGATTGATATCTTGTATCTCATCTGGACCTCTCATGTTAAAAGGTAGCGCTGCCTTACCCCTATAATAATTGAAGCAAATTATATGCCAAGTGGTTGTAAATTTATAATTCTACGTAACTCATTTATTATCATATAGTTATGAGTTGGTATATTGACTTAAAATATACCGGCTAGATTGTCGTCGCAGCGTAAAATGTATCGAACGTAAAACAAGTGTTGCCAGTTCCCGACGACAACTGGGTCAGGCTACCTACAGCAGGATATTTGTGAACATATTAATGTTGTGAAAACATCAGAACGCTGTAGGGGCCAATCGACAGCGCTGCATGGAAGGGCAAGCCGTCGTGCTCGCCTGGTTCGGCAAGCACGTCGATGCTTGGATGATTTTTAAAATCATCGCTGTAGCCGTTCCAATCACTGTTGAAACGCAATTTCCAGGCACCCCCCGTCGGAAAGCCGATGACGTAGCCGTCTTGCGGCTCATGGTAAAAATTGGCGACAATCACCACGTCATCCCCCGGCCCGCCCTTCTCCCAACGGTGAAAGGCTAGGACTTTGCGTTCGTCGTTTAAGTGATAAGCCTGTGTAAATTGCCCGCAGAGGCCGCGGGTAAAGCCGCCGCGGTTAAGACGCAGCCGGATAAGGTCGCGGTAAAGGCGGACAATACCGTGGAACTCTTCGTTTTGGTCCCAATTGACAGGCACTGTATCGCGAAACCATCCTCCTTCTAAGAATTCCTGGCCCTGAAATAGCATGGGAATGCCTGGGGCTGTAAAAACCATGGCGGCGGCCAGTGTTGAGCGTTTCTGCGCGTACCAACCCTTTGGATCTTTCGGGTTAACTTCTTCCGGCACGCGCGCTTTGCCGTTGGCCACCTCATCGTGTGATTCGCTGTAAATGACCCGTTCAAAAGCGTCGTCGTTATAGCGGTAGCACAGCGCATCGCGGATGGCAGCCAGCGAACGCTGCTTATCCTCCGGAGTGATCACCGATTGGCGGATAGGGTGGACGAAATTGGCATCCCATTGCGAGCCGAAACCCGCTCCGCCGGATTTCACATCTTGGGTGAGCCGCTTGTCATTCTGCAAATCTTCGGCGATTATAATCCGGCCAGGAAACTTCTCGGCGACCTCAGCGTTGATCCACTGAAGCAGGCTAAAGCCTTCGGGCAGTTCGCGGTCGGTTCCACTAACAGTCCGGATGAACTGGGTACAGTCGTAGCGCAGGCCGTCAACATGGTACTCCTCAAGCCACATAAAAACATTATCGCGGATGAATTGCCTGACCTCGCCGCGCCCATAATCCGGCCGGGTGTCGCCCCACGGTGTTTTCGCCCGGTCATCGTTGTAGAAGTAGATGCCTCCGAGATTATTCTCAGACCAGCCGTCAAACTGCCACAGATCGAGGTCGCTCGGGCCTAAGTGGTTGTAAACAACATCCAAAATCACCGCAATGCCTTGTTGGTGGGCCTTTTTTACGAAACGCTTGAATGCCAACGAGCCCCCGTAAGCGGTTTCAATTGCGAAAATATGCGCCGGGTTATAGCCCCACGACTTCTCTCCCGCAAACTGAGCCACCGGCATGATTTCGATGGCGTTAACGCCAAGGGTTTTCAAGTGTCCCAGGCGGGCCGATACCGATGCGAACTTGCCGGGCTCCTTGCCGCCCTCTTCATCATTGAACGTACCGACATGCAGCTCGTAGATAACCAGCTCGTTCCACGCCGTGAGGTGGAAGTTGTCCCCTTCCCAGTCGAACTTCGAGTCGTGGACGATAGCGTTGCCAACCGAGCCGGTCACTTCGCGGGCATACGGATCGATGCGCTTTAACTCGCCCTTTGGCGTCGTTAAGAGGTAACGGTATTCATCACCGATGTCCGCCTCAGCCACATTGGCGTACCAGGTACCGTTCTCCTCAGATTGCAGGGGGTGCTTGCTGCCGTTCCAGCCGTTGAAAGAGCCGATGACAGATACGCGCTGCGCATGGGGCGCCCACACGCGAAACGCAACTCCTTGGGCGTGAGGGATGGCCCCCATGCCCTTGATCTTTTTTTCAGCAACCTTTGTTTCAGCGCCCGTGTCACTCACGAAGGACGACCGCGCTCCTGTTTGATGGCGCGCTGGCCAGCTTCCGCAGCCTCTCCGAGGATCTGACGGCCTTTCTCGGCGAGATTCCGACCTTCCTCTAGGGTGTGCTGAAGCGCCTCTTGTCCATTGCTCGCCACATCACGAAATTTCTCACCTGTCTGCTGTGCGTACCCCTTGATTTGCTGGCGGAATTCCCGGCCGGATCGAGGTGCTAATAACAATGCCCCAATGGCTCCGATGATTGCTCCCTGCAGAAACGCCAAACCCACCGCCGCTGATCCATTTTCATTTTGCTGATGGTTAGTATCCATAGAAATCCCTTTCCTGTATTTGTTTCAGTGAAACTGCCCCAAGAGTACTGACGACGCGGCCCGCACGCCCGCCCAGACCATTCGCGCTTGCGCATACCACGCGTCGCCTTTTCCATACACGATACGCTGAATCTGTTTCAGTTGTTCACCAGCCTCTTCAACCACCCCCAGAAAAACAGAGGCCTGTTCGACACCGTGCCGCGCTTCCATCGACAACGCACTGACGGCTTGAGCCATGGTGTTGAGGTTCGCCGCCAGCACAGGGATTTCCTGGTGTATGACGCCCAACACACGCCGGGCTTCTGCCAAGGTCTTCTGCAACTTAAGCTGAGTCTGAATGGTCATCGCGGCCAAAACCGCGAAAATGACAACAGCAATCACAGCCACTACTTCTAATACCATCACTTAGCCTCCGGCTTCCTACCTTAAGGACCTTGTCGCATTACAGCCACAGTCCGCCAGCATCCCACGCATACGGCTGGATGATAGGCGCATAGCCCGCGGGCACCGGGATGGGAAACGTCACGACTTCATAGAGCCCGACTAACGTCCTCAGCACCCCATAGCCCAGGCCCTTGCCTAATCCCACAGTCACGCCGGGTAGAAGGCCTTGCATCTTAGTCGTATTACTAATGTTCCGGGGAACCTCGAGAATTCCCTGAAAGGTGTTGGAAAGTCCCCGCGCCAATTTATCGCCAGCTGTCGAGCCCAAGGCGTGCGCAGTTGAATGGCTTACCGCAAGGCTCAAGAGGCCCCCCAGCATCATTACGTACCAAATTCGCTTTTTGTTCATCCTACATCCTCCTTTAAGAGATTACCCACCATTGCCTTAGAGATCGAAAACGCTAGATGCGCCCAAGAAGCATCAGGACAAGCAACACCACGAGAACCAATCCCAGACCCCCGCTCGGATAGTACCCCCACCCTTTGCTGTGTGGCCAGCTTGGAATCGCTCCGATTAACAACAGCACAACAATGATCGTGAGTATTGACATCGCCATATCCCTCCTCGTTTCTTCCCCCTGCTAAGACGTGTCGCGCATCGCGCGTTACATGGCATAGTGACACCCGGTATTGTATAAAGCCAATGCATACTACTAATACGCCAGATGAGGCGTACTAATACAGAAACGGTCCCTGCGTTTATCGCAGGGGCCGTTTCTTTGATATGGCGGGGACGACGGGGCTCGAACCCGCGACCTATGGCTTGACAAGCCATCGCTCTAACCGACTGAGCTACGTCCCCAAAATTTAATTATCAGAAAACAGACCTAACTTTATTGGCTATCTCGCGGTCATGCCCTGCTCATAGCCGTTATTGATCCATTTTCTCGTCGAGAGAGGCATTATGCTAGCCTACCCTAGAAAGCTTGTCAAACAACTAACAGTCTTATTATTGAAAAACTGGGCGATCCTGGGCTCGAACCAGGGACCCCTTCCGTGTAAAGGAAGTGCTCTAACCAACTGAGCTAATCGCCCCCGTGCCCCACTGGGCAACTCCCTTGATCCAACCGGTAATTCTCGATTTTAACCTAACATTAGAAATCACAACACGAAAGGTTCCCAACGGAAGCGTATCGCGCTTGCCTTGGCTTGCCTTACTAACAGCAATTTGCGTCTTGTTAAACTGCGTTAACGGTATTTCGGATATCTTAGACCAAAACTGTTTGGCATGCGCTGCATCCAAATGGGGATGAATATGAACTACTCCTCGAAACTTCGCTTCTGGCACCCCACAAACTTCACGAAAAAACCGCATCATTAACGCAACCATTGCAGGATCTGAATTGGTGAAGTTAACCGTCCCATGACTCTTTTTGGTGCCTTCCGCCCAATAAAGAACGCTTCCAATTAATAAAAGAACCTGTCTTGAGTACTCTAGGGGCACTTCGATTACGGCTGTTTCTTCGATTTCCGAACGTATCCGGCCCCACGCTTGACGTGGTCCATTTGGGTGATTTGCTGCTGTTGCCCGCCCCCGCGCTTGATTAGATTCTAATCGATTGATTTGTTCTGCTGTTAACGGAATCCCCTTGACCCAATGGCTTATCGAGCTTTTTGAACAGCCTGTCCTTTTGGCAATTTCAGCCACTGAACAGCCTTCTTGGCGCAAGCTCCGCGCTTTCATTCTTTCTTCAGATTTCATGGGTGCCCTCCGTCTCACATATGTACTGGTAGACGGTTGTTCGACTGGAAATAAAAAATAATAACCGAGAAAGACAAACCTCAAGCCAGGTAATTTACCGAAAGAACACCAGCGTAACTGCGAGGAATATTGGAATGAGGATGGCCAAGGAGTATTTCATGTAACCGAAGAAACTCGGCATTTTTACCTTCATCTCTTCAGCAATCGCCTTAACCATAAAATTAGGCCCATTACCGATGTAGGTATTGGCCCCCATAAACACCGCCCCAAGGCTAATCGCGCGCAGCAAAGGTTCGGGAAGCCCCAACATAGGCCCACCAAGGCCAAGGCCTTGTCCCAATGAAACAAAAGTCAGGTAGGTGGGTGCGTTGTCCAAAAAAGAAGACAGCGCGCCGGTCAGCCAAAAAAACTGCCACGGTTTCGTAACTCCAAACGCATGGCCGTGTTCTTTAAGCAAAATCAGAGCCGGCACCATCGTAATAAAAATACCCGCAAATAAAATAGCGACTTCGAGAATGGGTAAAAAAGTAAATGCGTTTTTCTTACGGTAGTCCTTTGGCGTCCAGGTATAGCCCAAAATACCCATGGTGACCATGATTATTTCGCGCCATGGCTCAGGCAGGAATACCGCGTACACGATGCCGGCCAGGCAGAGAAGATTGCGCCTGCCTCGCAGGCGCAAAGAAGTTGCTTGCGTGCGGTCTTTTTTGAGGGCGCTTGGCTTTTCCTTTTCCCACCAATGGCTGTCAAACGCGTAGAAAACTACTAATAAAAGCCCGATGGTAAAAAGCCACTGCGGCCACAAGGATAACGTCCAAAAAAAAGGAACCCCGTGGAGAAACCCGAGAAATAGCGGCGGGTCGCCGAGCGGTGT
>ORMF010696633.1_pt1 | contig 10304 bp, 9 predicted proteins | sample 1779871 | NCBI WGS metagenome assembly ORMF01 (sample SAMEA104232316, study PRJEB22302) | groundwater metagenome | biome: forest; feature: aquifer; material: groundwater | place: USA | collected 2011-08-07 | depth 5.4 m | reverse complement strand
GGAAAATATGTACGAGGCCAATTATGAATCGGATAGTCTCACTGGTGTAATCGGCCTGGTTCATATCGGCGCTCAAAATACCAGCATCTCGCTCCTGCAAAATGGCATCTCCACGTTTAGCGGTGATCTTTCGATGGGAGGAGGCTATTTTACCGACAGCCTAGCGCAGCCATTGAATCTATCCTATGAACAAGCAGAAAGTTTCAAAATATCGGGACGCATAGAGCAATCTCATGGAGTCGATTTGGAGTCTGCGCTTCGCCCTGCGTTAGAAGAATTGACAGAGGAGATTCGGCGAACAGTGAATCTTTATGGAGCGGTCCCGTCCGATGATGGTGATGGGCTTAAAGCGATCTATCTAAGCGGCGGCGGCGCAAAGGTGATTGGGTTGCGGACTTTGTTGGAAGAAAAAATGGGCGTCCCTGTGAAGGTCACCGAACCGTTTCGCGTTTTCACCGTGAGCAAGACGATCGACCGCGATTCCTTGGCTGAAAATGCGCCAGTATACGCTGTTGCGGCCGGTCTATCGATCCGCCGACCGGGGGATAAATGATTCGCGTCAACTTGCTTCCCATCAAAGAGCTGATGGCGGCAACGCGCCGTCGACGTGAATTGACTATCGGAGGTCTTGTTTTCGGAGTCGCGTTATTGATTATCGTGGGCTTATTTTCACAGCAGTATTACCAAATCTCATCATTAAACTCCGAACTTGCCGGACTGCGTAGTGACATTCAGGCCCTAAATACCAAAGTCAAGCAAGTCGGTGAGCTGCAGAGTAGGATCAAAGAGTTCACCAGTAAGCACAACGTCATTAGTGGTCTCAACAAGAAAAAGTCAGGGCCCGTGGGCGTTATGGAAAGTCTATCCGCGGCCACCCCGGCAAAGCTCTGGCTCACTGAATTTAAGGAGATCGGCGGCAGATTGACGATCAACGGCCTTGCCGCCGACAATCCATCCGTCGCCGATTTTCTCAAAGCGTTGGCAGCGTTTCCATATTTCAAAGACGTTGAGTTAGTAGAAACGACCCAAGGTGGACAGGAGGTCGGACCTTACAAGAAATTCTCGATCAAAGCACTCGTTTCTTATTTACCACAGTCGGTTGCCGCAGATAAGGCTGGCACAACGAAGATACCCGCCAAAGAGGAGAAACGAGGTTGAATCAGTTACTCGACAAGCTCCTAGAACAACCTACGCCCAAAAAGATCGCGATCGTGGCGGCGATAATTTTTTTGGTTCACGGGCTTTACTATAGTTTTGTTTACAGTCCCAATTCCGATGAGCTCGTGAAACTAGTCGATAGCGTCGAAATTGCGCGCAATGAAAAGGCCATAAAACAAAAAAAGGCAGCCAACATGGCGCGACTCGAAGTTGAACTTCGCCAGATGGAAGCAAGGCTCAAAGAAGCTGTGGCGCAACTGCCGGATCGAAAAGAAATTCCCGACCTTTTGACTAACCTTTCAAACAAGGCGCGGGAGGCTGGTTTGGAAATTATTCTCTTTCGGCCCCGGGCTGAGACTTTCCAAGAGTTTTATGCCGAGATTCCCGTGGATATCGTTGTGCGGGGTGGGTTTCATAATGCGGTGAGTTTCTTCGATGACGTGGGAAAGCTCAATCGAATCGTGAATATCGACAACATTGATTTTCATAACCCTAAAGTCGCCGGAGACCAAATAACAATGGACATATCAAACCTGGCGACTACCTATCGTTTCCTTGACGAGAACGAACGGAAAAAAGTGGCCGAGGAAAAGGCTAAAACTAAGAAGAAATAGGCTGCTGTGTTGGTATCTGCAAGAATTATTATACACGCTGCCTTCGTTGTGACAGCGATGAACGTTGGAGCGCAAACAAATGCACCTGCAACGGCGGCTAAACCGGTGGCGGCGATCGGGGAAAATGCTCGTCCAACGGAGACTTCGGTTAAGAGCAAGCAAGATCCGTTCGAGTCAAAGTCCGATAAACAAAAAGGCGCACCGTCTGGAAATAATTTAGCCGCTACAAGCGGTGGAGCCTCCAGTGCCGGGGATAAGAAGGCAGAGGCAGCGGCAGGGTTGCAATTAGCGCCGGGTCGCAGGCGCGATCCATTTCGCCCAATCACCTTGAATGTGCGTTCCAACACGCGCCGTAGAGAAAATTTATCGCCTTTGGAGCGCTTGGACCTCGGCCAACTCAATCTCGTTGGCATCGTTTGGGATATCAAAGAACCGAGAGCGATGGTGGAAGACTCGGCGGGGCTCGGCTATGTCATCAAAGTTGGAACACCGATTGGTAATAATGACGGTACGGTCAAAGCGATTCTTCGTAACCAAATTGTCGTAGAAGAATTCACCGACGATATTTACGGTGTGAGAAAAAAAATCGACCGCAGCCTAAACCTCCCAACGGAGTAGCGCTAATACAGAAACGAGGAACATCCTCATGAACAGTGTTCAATTTGGCAACCAGAAGCTAGTCAAAAAGATCGCGGCTTTATTGATCCTAGTCGTGGTTGTCTGCGCCATGAGTATAGGTGGTTGCGCTGTCAACACTGACACACCGTCGCAGTCGGCCGCGGCTGCGAAGCTGTTGGCCGCGACGGCCCCGTCCAAAGAAGCCACTGCCGGCACTCAAGTCTTAACCCTGCAAGACTTGTCTGTGCGCGACGAGCGCGGCCAGACCACGCTGATTGTGAAATTTTCGCAACCCGTGAAGGAATTCCGTCATTTCCCTCTACCCGTGCCGGCGCGGATTGTCCTAGACATTCATGGCACCGCGAAACAACCTGGGCAGACTGAAATTTACCGAATCGATACCAGCGCTGTGGCGACTTTGAGAGTAAATCAAGTTGAAGGCGGATTACGGTTAACTACCGATATTGCCGCTGCGACGGTCCCGCCCTACACTATCACGACAGAGGATGGTGGACTGCGCATCGTTATCGGTGCTGAGAATCCAAACGCCACAGCAAGAAAAGACGTCACGGTAGTCCGGGCTGGCGTTCGTGCCGACATTCGCACCGCGCAGGCGTCATCGGCCACCTCTAGCCCAAGCAAATCGCTGGGAACCGACAAAATGTCGGTTGACGATAAAAAATATACCGGCCATCTGATTTCCTTAGAATTCAAGGACGCCGATATCAAAAATGTTTTTCGGATTTTGGCTGAAGTGAGCGGTAAAAACATCTTGGTCACGGACGATGTGAGGAGAAAAATCACCATTCGCCTGATCGAAGTCCCCTGGGACCAGGCCATGGACTTGCTCATAGACACCAACGGTTTGGGGAAAGATGAAACCGGTAACGTCATCCGCATTTCAACCGCTGGGACGTTAAAATCCGAACGGGATGCCCTGGCGGCCGCCAAAAAATCGGAACAAGATCTCGAGACATTACAAACGGCGTACTTGACCGTTAACTATGCGAAGGTCATGAAAGGGCAAGGCGACACCGGCACTGATTCAAATTTAGTCGATAAGGTTAAGGCTCTGTTAAGTCCGAGAGGAAAAGTTGAAGCCGATCAAAGGACCAATACGCTGATTGTGCGTGATATCAAATCCAGCATTGAAGAGATCCAGAACCTTATCGGTAGACTCGATACGCGCACCGCTCAAGTTCTCATCGAGTCGAATCTCATCGAGACCACCCCGACGTTTTCGCGGGCCCTCGGGATAGATATGGATACTCTTTTCAATAAAGGACGCGTACGGACCAGTGAAAGATTTGGCGCTAGTCCGCCTTTTTCCGGCTCTCCCACCGCTGTGTTTCCGGCCGCCACTAGTCCCATAGACATTACGAGTTTGAGCGGATTGAAATTCGGCTATTTCGGCAACAACATTGCCAGCGTCTTAACGGCTGCGGAAGCTGAAGGAAATGTCAAGATCATTTCTCGTCCTTCAGTGGTGACGCTCAATAATGTGGAATCGACGATCGAAAGCGCCAATATCCTCAGGATTAGAACTAGCGCCGCAACGGTGGGTGAAGCAGGATCACTGCGAGAGATCAGGTCGGGAATAATACTAAGAGTCACACCGCAGGTGTCCGCTGACGGGTTCGTTTTGCTGAAGATCGAAGCGAAATCGAGCACCCTCGATTTTGGTAACGCAGTCGACGGCATCCCCGCGGAGAACAGTCGGGAAGCTAGAGCCAACGTGTTGGTCAAAGACGGTGAAACGGTGGTTATCGGTGGGATCATGAAGGATACCGGTTCCAACTCGGAAACGGGAATTCCTTATCTAAAAGACATCCCGGTTTTTGGCTGGCTGTTTAAGAAATCCTCATGGCGGAAGGACTTTGAGGAGCTTGTTGTATTCATCACACCGCGGATCATGGCCGCGGGGTCGGAGAACTTGCCAACGGCAGATCAACTCTGGCGCGATCAGCTGAAGCAAACGGATGGAACGGTATCACTTAACTCTTCGCCGAAGCCTTAGCCGCTGAGTAGACTTATGTAAATCTGTTCGCTTTTGGGAACGTCCTTCACTCAAGCCTACAACGTTCCATAGATCATTAGGCCAATTCGCTGAATTTATTCATTATTGTTCTCCACTGACAGCCAATCCGTTCAAATCGGCCAAAATTTTTTTCGCCTCTGCAATTACAGAGTTCGTCAATTTTAGCCACGCTGACAAAAATTGTCAGCGTGTCGGCGTTCGAGGTTTGACTAGAGCTCGCTAATTGTTACCAATCCTTGGCTGACGATCTCAATAATTCTAGTCATTCTTCTTGGCACGCTTATCGCTTTTTAATGCGACCAAAGGTCGAACGACCCGTTTTCGTTCTGCCAATGCGAAAAGCGAAATTGCAGAGGAAAAATGAAGTTCACGCCCCATATCACGGCTTGCAGCGGGTTTACGCTGATCGAGATGATGGCCACCATGGGTGTGGGTTTTCTGTTAATGGGAATCGCAATACCGATGTTCAGAAATACCTTACCCGGTTTGCGCCTCGATGACGCTGCGCGCCAGGTTGCCACCGAGCTACAGCAGGTGCGCATGAAGGCGATCGCGCAAAGTATTCCGCATCAGATCAGTTTTTCGGCAACAACTTACGTTGTCCAGCGTTGTAATGGTTCATGCACCAACGACAGCGGGAATATCGCACTGCCGGATGGCATCACCGTCACGCCGCCATCGACTGCGCCGCAGTTTCAAACTCGCGGAACTGTTTCAGCCTCAACCACCATCAAATTAACCAACGGGGCTACCAATAAATGGGTGCGTGTCAAGGTGATTGGCCGGGTCAACATCCAGAATACGGTTTGCACTTAAAATCTGAATGACACGAACCGGGACAAATAGCGCCGAATCACAGGGGGGCTTTTCGCTGATCGAGCTGATGGTGTCGATTACGATCTTTACCTTTGCCGTTTTAGGCCTTGCAATCGGTTCGGTTACGGTCGCCCGAACCAATCAGAACAGTCATCTGAACGGGGCCGCAGTCAATATCGCGCAAAACAAACTAGAGGAGCTTCGGTCCATGACCAGTACGGCATTTGCCACATTGTCATGCCCGTCTTACACGACTCCAGGTTGCTCCGATACCGCCACTTCGTACGGGGCGACGTTTAGCCGTAACTGGATGATCACAGCAGACTCCCCGGTAACGGGCGTGGCCAAGATCGACGTGCAGGTCGGATGGAATGATTTCACCAGTCATAGTTTAAACTTTACGGCGTCAGTACCGACGCAGTGATCAATCAATTAACTTTGGCTGACGTCGCGGGGAAGAGCATCGAACAGATGAAGCTCAGGAATCAAAAAGGTTTTACCCTCGTCGAGCTGCTGGTCGCAACGGGATTGTCTTTGGTCGTATTAGCCTCGGTGGCAACCTTCTTTCGGGCGCAGACAAAAACGGTTAAAGGGCAAGAAAGCCGAATGGAGGCCAATGATTACGTTTTGACCGTGCTGGACTTGATAATTAGGGAAATCCGCAACACCGGCTATTTCCCGAGCACGGCGTGCGATACAACCGGCGGGATTGCCTCCGCTTCGACGACTGGTTTTAATCTTCAGTACGATAAAAACGGCGACGGCGCATGTAGTGGCGACGATGAGGTCATTGCCTTCGCTTACGACAGCACAAATAAGAACGTTACGCGTAACGGCCAGCCGCTTACCGACGGCAACGCGACGGATATTCAGTTTACTTATTATCCGCAACAAACTTCGAGCACACTGCCGGCACCCTATTGTGTATCAAGCGGAGTACCTTCAGGTTGCAGCGGCACGTTATCGACAAATTATAGGTCCGTTCAGAAGATCACGGTTTCATTGATCGTGACACCGAAGAACGCCGACAGTGCTTTTACTGGTGCACCGGCAATCCTGTCCTTAACGGCGGATCTCCGCAATCATGGAACTTGATAGCGGCGGATTCGGAGCACTAGTCGCGCTTACAGAGGAGACGCATGAAGACAAGGCTGAAAAACGACCGAGGAATCAGTTTAGTGTGGATTCTGATGGTTATGACCGTTCTCTTAACCGTTATCGGAGCCGGGCTCTTGCTTAGCGGAGTCAACACTAAAGTCGCGATGAACTACCGAACCGGCACCAAGGCCTTCAACGCCGCCGACGTAGGGATAAACGCCATTGCCGCTGCAATCGCACCGAATACAACGCCGTCATCAACCCCGGTATCATTGGGCAACAGTCTTTGCTACCGCTTTGGCAAACGTGATGGAACCGTGCCAACACTCACGCCAACCATTACGCCCGGAACAGGTTATTCGCTCGGTGCAGGTACCGGCTATAACACTTCCGGTTATTCTTTCTATCAGTATCAGATCAACGTGACCGGCACTTACAGCACTGGATCGAGCTGTCCATCTGTAGGCAATGAAACGGCCGCACGCGAGGTGGAAGCGCTCGCGCTGTACGGTCCCGTTGCACAGTAGGAGAGTCAAAAAATGAATCTTAGAAAAGCATTGGCGATAGTTCAGATAGTCTGCATTATTTTTTTCAACGTTGGGACTGTTCGTCTTGCCAAGGCCGACGATAGCGATATTTTCGGCAGTAACATCGCGCCCAATGTTTTGATCCTTTTCGACAACTCGGGAAGTATGGACAACACGATACCGGCTAGTGGCTATAATTCTGCTACGACTTACAACACCCCGTCCACATACAGCAAAGATAAGGTCAATCGGAAATATACAAAAAAGAAAGATTGTAAGCCGAACTCGGCACCTTGTTACAAGGTCTACACGAACACCATCGGCGACGTTACCAGCGCAGCAGCTAGAACCGCTTTATCTGCATCGGGCTATTGGAGTGGCAGCATTTCCGGTTCCAATGTCGACTTGTTCGTCGGCAACTATTTAAACTATTTGGCGTGTTCGAGCTGCTCTCAGTCCGAAAAGAAAATTGTCGTCGCCAAGCGTGTCTTAAACAATCTGATTGACAGCGTCGATGGCGTGCGCTTCGGCGTGATGAAGTTCAAATATAGCCCGTCACTCGGGGCTGCAATGGTTGCTCCCGTTGGCACGGACAAAGCCACGATAAAAAGCGCGGTTAACACTTTGACCGCTGACGGAAGTACCCCATTAGGCGAACAGCTGCGCGATGCCGGCAGCTATTTTAAAGGCACCTTTGCCGGCTATGGCAGCCCCATTCAGTACTCTTGCCAGCCTAACTTCGTGATCCTGATGACCGACGGAATTCAAAACGGATCGGTCGATGTTCGCGCGGAAGCAACCAATCGTTATAGCCAAGACCATTCAAGCAGTTTTACTGGTCTGCAAAACGTGATTGTCCACACAGTCGGATTTGGCCTCTCCGCCGCTGATATCGCTGCCGGGGGTACGCAAAATCTTAAAGACGCCGCTAAAAACGGCGGCGGCAATTTTTATACTGCGAGCACTGAAACCGATCTCGAGCAGGCTTTACAAGACGCCATTAGCCAGATCATGGCGGCGACATTTTCTTTCGCGACACCGGTGGTGCCGACGACGGGAACAAGCGGAAATACCAAAGCCTATCTTGCATCGTTTCAGTCCAATCCATCGCGGCCGTTCTGGCAAGGATATTTAAAAGCATATAATCGCGATTCCAACGGGTTAATTCCGGTCGATGCCAACGGAGTCCCCACTGGGACTCCGGCGTGGGATGCCGGCCAGGTGCTCAGCCAGGCTTCACCGTCGAGCCGAACGATCTATACGCTGGTCAGTGGCGCGCGGCAGAGTTTTACGACCAGCAACTCAGCTGTTACCGCGGCTCTCTTATCCGCTGCTGATAACACAGAAAGAGATAAAATCATCAACTTCGTTCGCGGCACACCCGATATCAACGACGAGGATGCTGACGGGAACACCTCGGAAGATCGTCCATGGAAGTTAGGCGATATTTTCCATTCGACGCCCGTATTGGTATCGCCGCCGTTTTTAGCATCGACAGATTCAACCTACACCACTTTCAAAACCGCCCAAGCCAACCGAACGACGGTGCTCATAGCGGGCGCCAACGATGGTATGCTGCACGCCTTTAGGGAGAGCGACGGCGCGGAATTATGGGCGTTCATTCCGCCTGATGTCCTTGACAACTTGGGGGATATAACCAATGCGTCTGGAGAACATGAGTATACGGTTGACTCCAGCCCCATCGCCGCAGATGTGAAGATTGGCGGTAGTTGGAAAACCATCGTTGTCTTTGGGCAAAGACGCGGCGGCACTAACTATTACGCACTGGATATCACCGACACAACTAACCCACTATATTTATGGTCCTTCAATGACTCCAAGCTGGGCGAAAGCTGGTCGGAACCGGTCATCGGAAAAGTCAAGATGAGTGACGGCAGCGACAAGTGGGTCGCTTTTGTTGGCGGCGGCTTCGACAGTACATTTGCTAACTACAATAGCGGAGGCCATGTCAGTGAGGCGTTCTTCGTCATCGATCTCGCCAACGGCGCCAAGCTCTGGGAATACTACAATGCCACGGGCTCGACGGACGACCGGCAATACATGAATTTTAGTCTCCCCGCATCACCGACGGCCGTCGATCTGAACCGCGATGGGTATATCGACCGAGTCTACATCGGCGACGTCGGCGGTCAGCTTTGGAAGTTTGACGTTGCGCCATCCGGCGGCGCGACCGTATCGGCCGGCCTGGTCACGAATTGGACGGGCAAACGGCTTTTTGCTGCGGCGTCGTCTCAGACCAATCCGCCTGCTGCAGGCGAGTATTATCCCGCTCAAGCTATCTACGCTCCACCTGCTCTCGCAAATGACGCCAACGGCATCCTTTGGGTTTTCTTCGGCACCGGCGATCGGTATCACCCGAACAACACGTCTTCAAACCGATTCTACGGAATCAAAGAAAATACCACCATGACCAACGGCAGCACGTTAATTGAATCCAATTTGACCAATCTGAGTTCTGGAACTGGTACTGTCACGCAAGGATGGTATGTGCCATTGGCAAGCAACGAAAAGGCATTGGCGTCAGCCGATGTTTTTAACTCGATCGTATTATTCACAACCTTTACACCGTCGACCGCGGCAGTTTGTGGAGGCGGTGGTGGCGATGCGAAACTCTACTCAATCAACATGACTACGGGCGACGCGGCGCTTAACCTGACGACCGATACGGTGCTAACGCCGGGTCAGGCGGCGGTGGCGATGGCGAAGACGATCGGCACAGGCATACCGTCCAAACCCATCATCATCATGAGCCAATCCGGAAACCGAGCGACGCCCTACGTCATTTCCGGCACAACCAACCAGCAAATCTCAACGACCCAGGTGCCGCAAGTTACGGTGCGAAAACTGATTGGTTGGCGCGAGGTGTTTTAGTGAAAGTTTGGCTCGTCGGTCTGCTTGGCTTGTTGTTCTTGACAAGCCAAACAGCGGCACAGTCGGAAGATCCGCCGGCCAACCCTAGGGCTCGGGCGCTGGAACTGTTTCAGCAAGGACGCCTTAAAGACGCGATTCCAGAGCTACAAAAGTCGCTGCAAAAAAACTCCGGCGACGCTGATATTCGGCTGCATTTGGCATTTGCCTACGACCGGCTGGGATCGGTCGACGAGGCCATTACGGAGTACCGGCGGGTTATCGAACTCGATCCCAATAGTTACTTCGCGCACAACAATCTCGGTGTGCTGTACGATAAGCAAGGTCGCTACGATGACGCGATCGCCGCTTTCGAAAGCGCCGCTAAGTTGGATCCGAAGAATCCCGGAGCGAGCAAGAATCTCGAAACGGCGGAGAAAAATAGAGCCGCCATGGAGGAACGAAAAGCGCAGATTCAAAAGGTTGAAAACGCCGCGGCAAGAAATCCGCAGGATCCGCAGGCTAGCTACAACGTGGCTCGCCTGCATGCGGCCTTCGGCAACCGCG
>ORMF012689263.1_pt1 | contig 10305 bp, 8 predicted proteins | sample 1779871 | NCBI WGS metagenome assembly ORMF01 (sample SAMEA104232316, study PRJEB22302) | groundwater metagenome | biome: forest; feature: aquifer; material: groundwater | place: USA | collected 2011-08-07 | depth 5.4 m | reverse complement strand
GCCTCGCGCGCGATCGCCAGGGTGTGGAGGATGGTGTTCGTCGAGCCGCCCATGGCGACGTCGAGTGCCAGCGAGTTGTCGAACGCCTCCACCGTGGCGATGTCGCGCGGTTTGAGGTCCAGTTCCACGAGCTTGAGGATCTGCTCGGCGGCCCGGCGGTAGAGGCTCTCGCGCTCTTTCGACACGGCGAGGATGGTGCCATTGCCCGGCAGTGCGATGCCGAGCGCCTCGCACAGGCAATTCATCGAGTTCGCTGTGAACATGCCCGAGCAGGAGCCGCACGTCGGGCAGGCCGCTTGTTCGAGCTTCGTCAACTCCGCCTCGCCGATCTTGCCGGCTTGCAGCTCGCCCACGGCCTTGAACACCGTGATGAGATCGGCCTTCTTCGCGGTGGGCTGGAGGAACTCCGGCAATTCGCCTTCCGGCGCCTGCTGCGCGATGCCCGCGGCCATCGGCCCGCCGCTGACGAAGATGGTCGGGATGTTCAGCCGCATCGTGGCCATGAGCATGCCCGGCACGATCTTGTCGCAATTCGGGATGCAGACCATGCCGTCAAAGCAATGCGCGCGCACCATGGTCTCGACGCAGTCGGCGATCAGCTCGCGCGACGGCAGCGAATACTTCATGCCGCCGTGGCCCATCGCGATGCCGTCATCGACGCCGATGGTGTTGAAGATGAAGGGCACGCCGCCCGCCTCGCGCACGAGCCGCTTCACGAGCAGCCCGACCTCGTTCAGGTGGGCGTGGCCGGGGATGATATCGGTGTAGCTGTTTCAGATCGCGATGAACGGCTTGTTGAAGTCGTCGTCGGATTCAATCGAGCCGGTCGCCCGCAGCAAGCTGCGGTGTGGCGCCCGCTCGAAGCCTTTTTTGATGGTGTCAGAGCGCATGGTGTTGTTTGCGTTGGCTCAGTATAGGCCAAACGCCGGGGCAGGTCTAACGCGCTTCTCCGCAGAAGTCACGCGCGTTCGCGAGGTCACACGGCCAGCCCGCAAGGGCTATAGTGGCTCCGGCGAAAGCTTCAGTCCCGCGCGGCGGGCGAACTCGCGGGCGCGCGGGTCGAAACTGAGGAAATGACTCGCGCCACTCTCGGCAGCCAGAGCCGGGTGGAGCAGCAGCAAGAACGGAACATCGGCCGTCAGTGTGCGGGTCCAACTGAGAGCGACGCGGAACGCCGAATCCCAACCGACGGAGCCAAGCTCGAAGACACCTTCCTCCCGGTAGAACCGCCAAAGCCGAAAACCCTCCAGGCCGACCGTCTTCACGTGGTCGTCGGCGTCAAGTTGGCAACGTGCCAGGAGGTTCTCAATCTGGAGGTGATGCAGGTAGTTGAGCCGGTAGGGCGGGTGGAACCGCTGGAGAGTCCGCCAGGCAGTTCCGCGTCCGGGGGTTTTGATGAGCAGGACGCTGAGGAAGCCGACGTCAATATAGGGAGTCATGGAACTTCGCCAGCGCGGCCTCGCCGACCTGCTCCGAGTACGGGAGCTTTTCCAACTCAGCGAGCAGGTTGACTCTTCGGCGTGGAGTCCTGCGCGAACCTGAATGGGAGCCGCTCGGGCCAATCCCGCCCCCGGCTTTGACCTGCTTTCCTGGATGAGAGCGTGCTACCGACGTGGTCTTCATGTCGAAGCAAATTGCCAGAGCGCCATACCCCAAGCAAGCGAGTAGTCGAGGACGGGGAAAAGCACGGTGCATCCCCAAGTTGTCGGTCGCCAGGGGAGTGGAACGCCGGATTCATCCGGCAGGGCGGTGGTCAACCGAGTCCGCTGCCGGATGAATCCGGCGTTCCTGTTTACCGGCGGGACGGGGCCGGCACCGACAATTTGAGGATGCACGGGGCCCGTTCCGCCGCTGATTTTCCCCTTTCTTCCTTCCACAGACCGGGTAAACCACGACCTGCCCAAACATGAAAACCGGTTCGCGACGCTCGGGTTTCACGCTCATCGAATTGCTGGTCGTGATCGCCATCATTGCCATCCTGGCCGGCCTGTTGTTGCCGGCGCTCAGCCGCTCGAAGGTTAAGGCCAACCAGATCAAGTGCGCCAGCAACCAGCACCAGATCAGCCTCGGCTACGTGCTCTACGCGGACGACCATCAGGACAATTATCCCGTGCACGACGACTGGCACACGCTTGGGGGCAAGTTCATCGGCAAGCCGATCGCCTAGCGGCCGGGCGCGCCCTCGACGAACACGCGCCCATTGAATCCTTACCTGCAGGCGGTCGAAGTGTTCGCTTGTCCGGCCGACAAAGGCGATTCCTACTGGCCACAGGCGCGCACGGCCAACGAAGGCTGGGGCAACAGCTACATGGTCATGTGGGCCGTCGATTGGTTCCGGGTAAAACACGTCACCGGCGACTCCACCGCGCCGCGTGCAGCAAAGAAGCCACGCCGATCAAGGGCAGCGAAATCGCCCGCAGCCCGGTCAACAGATGATCCAGGGCGACTGGCCGTGGCACGGCACGCGCGCGATCACAGACAAAAAGAGCGTCTGGCACAACTACCGGGGCAAACGCACCTTCAACATGCTCTTTGGTGACGGCCACATGGAGAATTACCTGTTCCCGAAAGGCTACAAGGCCTGGCAGCTCTCGCCCCCGCCCGATCCGAACTTCACGTGGTGGTGAGCCGAGCGCCGGTCGCTTCAGTTCGCGCTCGGCTCAGGCCGCTTCGACAAGTTCGGGATGGCAAACCACCGGCACTGGCGCGCGCGCGGAATTCTCGCCAAGGGGAAACGGATTTCCGATCACTGCGGACCACGCAGGACGCCAGGATAGCGTGTCACGGCCAGCTTGCGCGACGAACCGCGTGAATGGATCGCTCCTCCGACAAGTCTATCGAGAGGACATTCCTGGACCATGAAAACGAAAGCTCGCCGCCCGTGGACACCGCTTCATTCTCCGCTCTCGCAGGAGAAGCTTCCTCGGTGTCTGTCCCCACTTCTCACGCGCGATCAGCCGCGAACATTCACGCGCACGCCAGGGCGCGTCGTGGCCGCTGCGGTCGCCTTCGCGTTCCTGCTGCACGGCACGCACGCGCCGGCCCAGAGCTTGCCAGCGTTCGATTTCACCACTCCAGCCAGCGCGCAAGGTTGGGAGGCAACACACGACATTTCGCGTTTCGAGCAGACCGCTGCGGGGCTGCGCATTGAGATCAGTGGCTCCGATCCTTACATGCTCGGCCCTGGGCGTGACTACCCCGGCGGCGCGTTGCTGTGGCTGCGGCTGCGGTTGAAGTCGGATCACGGTGGAACCGCTCAGGTGTTTTACTTCCGCGACGGCGCGCGCGAGGAAAACTCCGTCCGGTTTCACGTGCCCGCGGGGCAATGGCACGAAGTGCAGGTGCCGCTGCCGGCCCTCGGGGTCGGCCATCGCCTGCGCTTCGACCCGCCAGGGACCGGCGGCAGTTGCCTCCTCGCCAAACTCTGGTTCGACGAACGCGTGCTCTTTGTGCCACCCGCCTGGCCGAAAGCCGACACACCGAACCTCGGAGCCAGGCCGCTCACGATCGAATCCGGCGCGCTGAAGCTCCTCCACGGTCGCGGCGCGTTCGGCGTGTTCGAAGTGCACGTCGCCGGCCGGCGCTTCGCCGTCGGCCACACGCGGCCGCTGATCGGTTATATGCTCGGCAAGGAATTGCGCTGGGTGCCGCTCGGCTCGGGCGCGCATGACTCCGTCACGGTGCAGCGGAAGGGCAAAGCGTTGCTTGTCCGGTCGCGGGCTGTCGATCCAGACGGCGCGACCTGGGAGTTCCATCAACGTTTCAGCCCGGCGAGCGCCGGAGCTATCGACGTGGAAAGCCGAGTGGCCGTGGACCGCGAGCGGACGGCCGTCTATCTGCCACTGTTCACGGTGCTGCCCGGCCTCGGCTCGTTTGGCACGAACAAGACCCAAGCCCTCTTCGCCGGCCTCGAGTACCTCGAGAACGAGCCGAGCAGTTCCGAAGCGGACTTGATCGGTCCCGCCGCGAAACGCCAGGTGCCCGACACGCTGAAACTCACTTTCCCACTGATGGCCGTCGCCGCAGAGGAGCGCTACCTCGGCTTGATCTGGGAGCCAGCGCCGAATCTCTCGGCGCTGTTCGACTCGCCTGATCGCGTGTTCGGCTCCGCCGGGCACGTGATGGGCATCCTTTTCCCCGGCTCCAACGGGGCCAACCGCGAGGAAGGAAATCTCCTGCCCTACTTCGGTGAAGTCTTGCACGCGCACCAGCCGCTGGTGCTGCGTGCGACTTTGATCGGCGGCCCCGGCCACAGCGTCGTGCCTGCGGTGCAGCAATACGTCCAGCGGCGCGGCCTGCCGCCGTTGCCCAGCCCGCGGCCCGGCGCGCAAGACTACTTCCGGCTGGCGGCGCGCGGCTGGCTGGATTCCAAACTCCGCGAAGGCGACTTGTACCGTCACGCGGCGCCGGGCTTCGGACCCCAGCCTGCCGCCGACGCCGCCTTCTGGATGCTCTGGCTGTCCGGCCGAGTCGGTGATCCCGCGTTGTCCGAGCACCTCGCGGACTCGGCCAGCCGCGCCCTGACCCCGATGAACCCGCGCAACTATAACGGCTCGCAAGTCGGTCACGTGCGTTATCCGCTGCCGGCGCTGGTCTTCGGCGCGGTCGCGGAAAACGCCGCGGTGGCGCGCGAACATGGCCGCGCGCTGCTCGGGCGATTCCAGCCGGATGGCTCCGTCTTGTATCCGCCCCCCGCGCAGGGCCTCGACTACGGCAAGACGCATTGGACACGCGAGGCCAACGGACTGACCGCGAGCGTCGTCGCCGGGTTGCTCGAAGCGGCCACTTTTTCTGGCGATCCCGTGCTGCTCCGCGACGGCCTGGACCGGCTTCATCAGTTGGACAAGTTTCGCCACACCGTGCCGCGCGGCGCGCAGACGTGGGAGATACCGCTTCACACCCCGGACATTCTCGCGTCGGCGCATCTCGTGCGCGCTTACACGCTCGGCTACGAGTTGACCGGCGACACGACGTTCCTGGAGCAAGCCACCTACTGGGCCTGGACCGGCGTGCCCTTCGTCTATCTCACCCCACCCACGTCGCAGCCTATTGGCCTCTACAGCACCATCGCCGTCCTCGGCGCGACACAGTGGAAAGCGCCGGTCTGGATGGGCCTACCCGTGCAGTGGTGCGGATTGGTCTATGCCGAAGCATTGCGGGGACTGGGCCGCTACGATCGGCGTGGACCGTGGACGCAGCTCGCCGACGGCATCGCCGCGTCCGGCGTGCAGCAGACGTATCCGGCGAGCGACACCAACTACGTCGGCCTGCTGCCCGACAGCTTCAACTTGCGCGCGCAGACTCGCAACGCGGCGAACATCAACCCGGCCACATTACTGGCGCCGGCGGTGAAGCTCTTTCACCAGCCCGCGATCTACGACTTTCACTGCTTCCGGCAACCCGGCCTCCTGGTGCACGCGCCGGGTGAACTGGGCGATCTGGTCGAACGGACGGACGGAGTGAGTTTCATCGTCACGCCCTGGTCGCCGCGTCCGAGTTACGTCGTCGTAAACGGCCTGTCGAAAGCACCGTCCGCCAGGCTCGATGGCCGCGCAGTCCAGTTCAGTTCACCGCACGAATATCAGTCCGCCGAAGGGCGCTTGATCCTCCAAATCCAGCGGCGCACGCGCGTGGAGATCCTCAGCGCTGGGCCGTGATGCTCCGAACGCGGGGGGTGGCGACTGATGAGTTGCTGCGGCTGATGGGTGCACAATCTGTCACAGCTATAACAGCTTTTGCACCCGTCCTCCGCAGCCTCAACCTCGGCCCGGAGACTACGCCTTGAGATACTGCTTCGGGAATTTCCAGGGCGACCGATAGCGCGGGACCGCTAGCCGCGCGGCTTCGTCATCGCCGACAATTCTCTCTGTCGCCGGATCGAAGCGGATCGAGCGGCCCAGCTTGAGCGACAGCAGGCTCAGCACGATTGGCACGTCCACTCGCACGTGATAGGACACGCTGCAGCTCGGCTGCTGGCGCGACTTGATGCAGTCGAGCCATTCGCGTTCGTGGCCGGGCGACGCGGGGATTGATTTGGGCGGCGGTTCGAGGCCCTTCATCTGGTCGCCTTCGGGCACGATTTTGAAGCCGGCGTAGTCCGCGAACATCGTCCCGTTCGCACCGTGGAAGTAGATCCCCAGCCGCCGCTGCGGCACCGGCTCGCCGTGGAAGTCGAAGCCGTAGCTGTTCGTCCGCGACGACATCCACGTCATCGTGCAGTTCGGATACTGCCAGAGCACTTCGTGGTGATCGTACGCATCGCCGTCGTCTTTGATGATGAAGCGCCCGCCGGTGGACGCGGTCACGAGCGGGAAGCCGAGGTCCAGCGCCCAGATCGGCAGGTCGATGATGTGCGGGGCCATGCCGGGCGTCCAGCCGCCGCCGTAGTCCATCCATGAACCGTGGTTGTAGGCGTCTTGAATGACGATGGAATTGAACGGCCGCCACGGCGCGGGTCCGCACCACAGTTCCCAGTCGAAGCCCGCAGGCGGGTTCTTCTCGGAACTGCGGCCGACGCCGTTCGGCCCTTGGTTCATCACGTTGAACGTGCGCGCGACACCAAGCTGGCCGAGGTGGCCGGAGCGGATGAACTCGACTACGCGCCGGTAGTTCGCGCTCGCGTGAATCTGCGTGCCGACCTGGCTGATGACACCGTGGCGCTTGACGGCGTTGCGCACGGCGAGGCTCTCGCCGAGATGCAGCGTCATCGGCTTCTGCACATAAATGTCCTTGCCGGCCTCACAGGCGTAGATCGTCTGCAGCGCGTGCCAATGCGGCGGCGTGCCGATGATCACCGCGTCGAGGTCCGGCCGTTGGAGCATCTCGCGATAATCGTGATGAACGCGGCAGGTGTCTTTGAACTGCGCCTTCACGGACTCGCGGCGCTCGGGCCACACGTCGCAGGCGGCGACGACGGCCACGTCGGGATGTTTGGCGCACTCGTTGAGATTGCCGCGCCCCATCCCGCCACAGCCGATCAAGCCAAGGTGAATGCGGTCGTTTGGTCCCGGTCGGCGACGAGGGGGTGCCGCGCTGGCCTCCGTGAAATGCTGCGCGGCGAAGCCGATCGCGGTGATGGTCGCCGCCTTTTCAATGAAGTCGCGGCGGGTGAGGGAAGTGGTTTCATTCATGGGTGTGACTCCGTGGTTGAGGTGAGGTGTGTGAAGAGGTCGCGATGAGGACGGAGGTGAGCGATGTCAGTTGAGAAGTTCATCGGGAGGGAGAACCTCCAAGATTTGGACGCGACTCGAGGCCATGAACCAGCTTGGGGCAGGTCCGCGTTTTGGACTGCGCCGGCAAACACGACGTGCGACGGCGCTTTGGCTTGGGCGGCCGAAGTGGGTACAGTGGGCCAAAGCGGCGTCGCGCGTCCGTGCATGCCGCCGCAGTCCAAAAAGCTCTTGGGCCAGCGGAGTTTCATGGGGAGGAGAACGGAGATGGCCACAACTCTCGACCATTCCTGTCATTTCGCCGTGATCCCTGCCTTCGGCGGATTGGCGTAGGCTGCCCAAACCGTGGCCAGCTTCTGCTCGTTCGCCATGCCTTCGTGGATCCAGAGCCGATGTCGAAGCACGAGCGGCTTGTCCTTTGAAAGCGGCACTTCGCGCTCACCGGGAAACGCGGGCATGACGTAGTTCAGATCGGGATATTCCTTGAGCTCGCTCGGATAGAGCGGATTGGCGATGTGCTCGAAGATCGCGAGGCCAGCAGGGCCTTTGCCTCCAGCAAACATGCCGGAGTAGTCGAGCCATGAGCGGCGCGGCGAAGCACCGGGCGGGTCGGTGAAGGGCGTGATCTTGCGCTGCTGGGCTGGTTGCGCGCGCAGCCCGAAGCCGCCGTAGCCTCCGTGCGGGCGGCCGCCGATCACGACGCGTTCCTCCAGCGCAGTGAGCCGGACTTCGACATCGACAAATCGGTCGCCGCCGCTCCGACGAAAAGCGCGGATCACGACCTCCTCGCGAACGATCGGCGTTGCGTCGCCCCACTTCCACACGCTCTCCGCCTCCAGCAGTGCGAACACCGGCCCGGCCTCCGCGCGCCGCATCGCGACAGGCCGCGCCCATACGCCACGCACCGCCCAGATGTCACGGACGTCGTCGCCCCAACGCGTGACCGGCCACGACCAACTCACGGCGCGGTGATGCGGATGGTCCTTCGGATAGTCGTCCGTCAGCAACTCCCCGCTCGGTCCGAACAGCAGCGCGATGTAGTCGCCGCGCGCGTAATTGGTGTCGATGCCCGCGGGCACGGGCACAGTGCCGTGATTGTAGCGCAGCACTGGCAGCGGACCTTCGCTGACGTCGAAGAAGCTCCGGGTTGGGTCGGCCCTGACGGCCAGTTCCGCCAGATTGTCCTGCTCCAGCAGGTGCAGCTTGAAGCGCCGCTCGCGGGCTGCACTCGGAGGAAGCAGCCACCACAGCGTGCCGCGCGGCGAGCCGGCCGTGTCTGCTTCGAATTGGACCGGCTCGGCCTTGGCAGACTCCGCGCCGGCTGCGTTCACTTCCACCAGCGCGAGTCGCTCCAGTCGGGTTCGCTCGCCCAAGAGCGTTTGCAGATCGACTTGGACCGACACCGGCACTGGGTTTCGGTCGGCGACGTTCTGAGTGTCAGACACCTTAATCACGGCAGCCTCAAGTTGTCCCACGACAGCCAGCCCGCACGCCAGCGCAGCGAAAGTGGATTTGGCCCACGGCATGTTCGTTTCGTTGAAGCCATCGGACCACAGGTCAAGCCCCGATTGGTTTGACCTCGATCAAACCGGCGCGCACTGCGCTCCCGCAAGAATGTGCCGTTATGCAAGACCGCAGCGCGCCGGCTCATGCGCGTTGTAGCAGCAGTCGAGGTAACGAAACTCCACGGCCGGATGTCCGGGCACCGCAGCTATGAACCGAGAAGCGCCTCCGTTAGCGCGGCAGCGTCTTGGACTGCGCCAGTCCTCTGGCGCTTTGGGAGGACCGGTGCGCGCGGTGCCCATTCCAAAGCGCCAGAGGACTGGCGCAGTCCAAAACCTGGCGGGCTTTCGATTGTTCATGGACCGAGGCGTGCCAGCCCCGGGACTGGTCGGTCTTGTCCCAACTCGACTGCCGGAAGGCCGCGAAGCTTTCGCCGCTAACTAAGAAATGCAAACCAGCTCAAAGCACCTCGTCACCCGCGCGCTGCGCGGCGAGGAAGTCTTGCGCGTTCCGACTGGACCGCTCGCGGTGCATTTCTGCGCGAAGGTAGCGGGCGTGTCGATGCGCGAATACACAAGCAATCCCCGCGTGCTGGCCGACTCCGTGATCCGCTACTACGAGCGTTTCCGACCCGACGCGGTGTGGCTGTCAGCCGACACTTGGGTCAACGCGCAAGCGATGGGCGCGAGGGTTGGCCCGCTCGATGACCACCAGCCGTGGGGCGGCCTCGGACCGCCGCTCGTGCAGTGCGCGCGCGACATCGACCGACTTCCGCCGCCGGATGTCGGCGCGCAAGGGCGTTACCCGCTCATGCTGGAGGCCCTGACGCGCATCGTCGCGGCGCTGGGCACGGAGGTCTTTGTGGTGGCGTGTTTCGACCAGTACCCCTTCTCGCTGGCCGCGCAATTGATGGGCATCAATGAAATCATGCTTCAGCTCACGGACGATCCGCCCATGGTCGAAGCCCTGATGCACCGATGCGTGGAATACGGCCTCGCGTACGGCCGCGCCCTGAGCGACGCGGGGGCAGACATGCTGAGCGGCGGTGACTCGCCCGCGGGACTGATCGGACCGCGGCTCTATCGCGAGATGGCTTTGCCCTTCGAACAACGCCTGACCACCGAACTGAAGGCCGCGACGAGGAAGCCGGTCTCGTTGCACATCTGTGGCAACGCGCTGCCGATCCTGCCGGACATGGCGACTTCGGGCGCCGATGTTTTGGAGATCGATCACAAGACCGACCTCCCCCGCGCATGCGAAATCGTCGGGCCGGACATCGCGCTCTGGGGCAACCTCGATCCCGTCGGCGTGCTGGCGCAAGGCACGGTGGCGCAGGTCGAGCAGGCCACGGGAGCGGCGCTCGACGCCGTCGCCGCTTGCGGACACCGCCGGTTCGTCCTGAGTTCCGGTTGCACGCTGGCGGTGGAAACGCCCTTTGAAAATGTCGAGGCGATGCTGAGAGTGGCACGGACATCCGCGCTTCCCTTTCCCCAATGAAAATGTGTTGTCGAAGATACTTTGGGCCGTCGCGCCGTGAACGAAGCGGAGCGAGCCGGCGTGTCGAGGTGGCTGCGACCCTACCCATGAACCGGAGAAGCCCTCCCAAGGATTCAAAGCGTCCAGGGATGGCGTC
>ORMF010037916.1_pt1 | contig 10306 bp, 6 predicted proteins | sample 1779871 | NCBI WGS metagenome assembly ORMF01 (sample SAMEA104232316, study PRJEB22302) | groundwater metagenome | biome: forest; feature: aquifer; material: groundwater | place: USA | collected 2011-08-07 | depth 5.4 m | reverse complement strand
AGATTTTGGAGTTTTCCAGACACGTAGCTCCCTACTAAAAGTTGCGTCTCATGAAGTTTTGGGACATGGAATTGGGTATCTTTATGACAGGTATATTTATGGTGACTCCTCGGATCCAGACGGAAATGATAAATTAAGAGATGTCTCTTATCAAAGTAACTGTACCGGGAATTCTCAAGGAGTTCCTTTTTGGAATAGTATTTCAGGTACTCAAGTTTCACAAGGGTGTACGTCTCAATATATGTATGCTCCCTACCCGAGAGATTGCGGCAATGCGGGTTCAAGCCAAAGCATGATGAGTGCCGTTCCATGCGGAGCAAGTGAATTTGATTTAGTGGAGCAGGCGTGGATAAGAAATAACATAATGTCAAAATATCAATCTTGTCAGAGCGCCGGGGCACCAACTTCTAACCCTACTTTAATTCCTACTGTTCCTGCGGGAGGTAATTGCGGAGCATACGGCTGTGACGGTCCAAGCTTACGAGTCAGTTGGACAAAAAATGTTTTGGCTTTTTATGGGTATGCTATTCAATTGACTCAAGCAGGTACTCTTAGCCCTGCCTGTAATGGAATAACAAATCCGTGCACAGATCATGCTATCACTGCGGAGACTTCGTATACTTTTACAGGACTTTCTCCAATTACAAAATACGATCTGTATGTTTACGTCATACAGGTCCGTCCTACGCCCGATAGTTTCTGGAAATCTTATTCAAATCTTGGTCCAACAGGGGCTTGTCAGGGTGGATTTTGTTCCCCTGGCTCTATCCCAACCTTGATCCCAACCCGCATTTTACCTACAGGATTACCTCCTGCTTCAATTACTTCTCCGCCTGGGGAATCAACACCCACCCCAACATCGATTGCAACATATACTTGCGTGGAAGATCGTTCAAATTGTTCACAAGGACAAAACAACCTTCAGTTGTGTCCTTTAATTTGCACTCCTCAGTAAAAATACCTACACTAGAATAAGATCAAAATGTTTTACTTAAAGCTTCCGTTGGTTTTTTTAAAATTCTGGTATACTGAAGCCCCTTTTAAAATAGTCGGCTTTTTTGCTTCTTTAAATGACTCTGTTCTTCAATTATTGTCACTTCCCCTTCTTGTAAGAACCTACTTTAGACCCTGGAAAAACGAATACAGAGAGGGATTGGTTGTGTTCTCGGTCGCCATGGGAATTTTTATTAAGACGTTTGTAATAATGGCGGATTTAATATTAGTTCTCTTACTGCTTTTTCTTGAAATAATCTTTTTTATTTCATTTTTACTGTGGCCGGCAGGAACAATATTTTTACTTTTTTCATAAAATGATTGGATACGCAAAAATTTATCATATCTACCAGTCTCTAATATTTATAGTAATCAGAATATTTTTATTTGTCTTTCTATTTTCCTATATTCTACTCTCTCTCTATAATAATTCTTTCAACCTATCTTTAGTTAAGACTCCTTTATTTCTGCTTTCTCTGTTTTTAATAATAGAAACCTTTTTCCGTTTTAAAATTTCGAGAAAACTTCCGGAAGTCGAAGTTCAATTAAGTAAAGGAAATGCTTTAGACTCATTTACTCTTAAATCATTAAGTATTTTTATAAGCCAAAAAAATACTCAGGCAATAATAAAAAGCCTTCTTAAAGACACTTCCATGCATTTTATACTCAATAAAATAGATATTCTTGAGGAAGAAGAAATAAAACTTATTGATGTTTCAAAAGAAGAGTTGGCAAAGTACGCTTTCGAAATTTCTAAAAACCTAAAAGGAAAATACGTAACGGCAATGGATTTATTTGTGTCTTATTTGCTCTTAACAGAGGAAGAGACAAAAATTCTTTTCAACAAAAATCTTAAGAAAGAGGAACTGCTACAAATTCTGTCCTGGGCAAGAACAAGATTTACGCAAGAGGAAAATCCAAAACATTTTGAGATAAAGTTTTGGGGAGAGGGAATTGGGGAAGATTGGGTAACGGGGTGGACAATCGAGACTAAGAAATACATGGTTGATTTAACCGCAGAAGTTTTACAAAAAAGACCGACCATTTTGGGACGGGAAAATGAGTTTAGGCAGCTGGTTGAGGGAATGTATAAAGGGAAAAGCGCTCTTTTGGTTGGAGAGGGGGGAAGCGGTAGAACAGAAATAGCAGAAAGCTTGGCTTTTGAAAGTTTTATCGGAAATTTAAAAGGAAGTTTATACCACCAAAGGTTTTACATGCTTTTGGTTGACGCTTTGCTTGCGGGATCAGATAATCTTGGGCAACTTGAAGAAAGACTTGATGCTGTAATCGCAGAGCTTTCTCACTGCGGAAATATTATTGTTTTTTTACCGTCCTTTGAAAATATACTTGGTTCTTCTTCTTTTCATCTTGATCTTTCGGGTATTCTCATTCCATATATTCAAAGGGGAGCCATTCGGATAGTAGTAACTATTACGCCGGGCTCATTTAAAAAATTTGTAGAGACAAGAAAAACACTTCTTGAGAATCTTGAAGTAATCAAAGTTGAAGAGCCAAGCGAAGATGTCGTTCTTATGATGCTTTTTAAAAAAGCAAGCGAAATAGAAAGACTGGACAATATAAAAATATCCTATCGAGCTATTGTGTCCTGCCTAAAATACGCTAAAAAATATTTGCCGGACCGAGTTCTTCCCGGAGCGGCAATAACGCTTCTTGAGGATGCAGCTGCCACAGCAGCACTTTCTAAAAAACAGATTGTTGAAGAAGGGGATGTTATTCAAAAGATAGAAAGTAAAACTAAGATTGCTGTTGGAAAACCCGGCAAAGCGGAAAAAGAGCTATTGCTTAACTTGGAAGATGAGATTCATAAAAGAGTTGTTGATCAAAAAGAGGCAGTTTCCGAAGTATCAGAGGCAATGAGACGATTGCGAACAGGATTATCTTTAGAAGATAAGCCGATTTCATTTTTGTTTTTAGGTCCAACCGGAGTTGGAAAAACAGAAACTGCCAAAACACTGGCCCGAATATATTTTGGAAAGGCGCATAAGATGATAAGACTTGATATGAGCGAATACTCAGAAAACGATTCTTTAAAAAGACTTCTTGGCTCAATGCCTGGCGAGGAAGAAGCTTCGGGAGAACTGACAGATAAAATATTAGATAATCCCTTCTCGCTCGTTCTTTTGGACGAATTTGAAAAGGCAAGTTCAAACATCTTAAATCTTTTCCTCCAGGTTCTTGATGACGGAAGACTTACGGATAATAAAGGAAAAACTGTTTCTTTTACTAATGCAATAATTATTGCAACTTCAAATGCGGCTTCGGAGTTTATACGCGAAGAAGTAAATAAAGGAACACCAATCGATAAAAAGTTTGTGCAGACTCTTTTAGAGTTTTTGCAGACAAAAGGAATCTTCAAGCCCGAACTCTTAAATAGATTCGATGGGATAATTGTGTTTAAACCTTTGGGGCAGATAGAAGTGCAGCAAGTCACTAAAATCCTTTTAAAAGAACTCTCCGACAAAATGTTAGAGCAAGATATTACGATAAGCTTTGATGAGGGAATAGTTCAAAAAATTATCAAAGAAGGTTTTGATGAAGAATTCGGCGCCCGCCCAATCAATCGTTATATCCAAAATAACATCGAAGACCTCCTCGCCCAGAAGATTTTGAAGGATGAAATAAAACGCGGCGACAAAATTCTTGTTTTATCTGATTCTTCCGGTTCAATAATAATTACAAAATCTTCATAAAACTAGTATTCGATCGTTGCTACATACGATCGAATTTGGTATACTGTTTCGACTATGCCGGCAATTCAAAGAAGCGAGTTTTCACTTGCCCTAAATCAGGTCGCCAATGAGCGCGGGGTTGATATTTCTGTGGTTTTGGACACTGTTAAAAATGCAATTCTGGCAGCCTATAAAAAGGATCACCCGAGAGTAGAAATTGAGGAATACTCGGCAACTTTGGACAAAAACTCTGGTGAGGCAAAAATTTTCTTAAAAGATAAAGATGTTACTCCGCCCGGCTTTGGAAGAATTGCGGCTCAAACTGCAAAACAGGTTATTCTTCAGAAAATTAGAGAAAAAGAAAAAGAAGCAATAATCTCAAACTACAAAATGAGAATAGGAACAATTGTCAATGGCATGGTTTTGCGATTTGCAGGTCCAAATATAATTGTTGATGTAGGCAAAACAGAAGCAGTTATGCCCCCTCACGAGCAAATTCCAAATGAAAAATATCATTTAAATCAAAGACTTACCGTTTATCTTTTAGAGATAGTAGAAGGGCTTAAAGGAGAAGAGCTGGTAGTTTCAAGAGCAAACAACGGACTCTTGACGGGTCTTTTTAAAAGAGAAGTTCCCGAAGTTGCACAGGGAAGCGTTGAGATTAAAGATATCGCAAGAGAGCCCGGCTCAAGAAGTAAAATTGCAGTTTATTCGACTCAATCGGGGATTGATCCTGTAGGAAGTTGTGTCGGGCAAAAAGGAGTAAGGGTACAAGCGGTTATCCAGGAATTTGGGGGACTTGAGAAAATAGATATTGTTCAATGGCAAGAGAACTTAAAAGATTATATTGGACAAGCTTTATCTCCTGCAAAAAATGTAAGAGTTGAAATAAACGAAGATGAAAAAACAGCCCATGTTTTTGTTCCATCGGAAGAGCTTTCTCTGGCAATTGGAAGAGAAGGGCAAAATGTTCGCCTTGCCTCAAAGCTTGCGGGCTACAGAATAGAGATAGAAGGAGAAGAAATGGAAATTAAAAATGAAGAAATTGAAGAAGTTAAAAAGGAAGTCTCAAAGAAACAATCAACAAAGAAAAAAGTTGTAAAGAAGCCAAAAGAGAAAAAATCTAAAAAAGTCTTATGAAAACAGACTTTTATAAAAGATCAGAGAGTTCAAAAAAGAATATTAAGTTATGGCAAAAAAACAAAAACCAAATCCACCAGATAAAAAATTCTACCCTCCGGTTGTTGCCGTAGTTGGGCATGTAGACCACGGTAAGACTACTCTTTTGGATACAATCCGCAAGTCAAATATTGCACAAAGAGAGCATGGGGGAATAACCCAAAGAATAGGTGCATCAAAAATAGAGTTTATAAACGAAGGAGAAAAAAGAGCTATTACTTTTATAGATACTCCAGGACATGAAGCATTTTCAAATATGCGCGGAAGAGGGGTTGCGGCCGCAGACATAGGACTTTTAATTGTTTCTTCCGTTGATGGAGTTATGCCTCAGACAAAAGAAAGTATCAAGTTTTTAAAGGAGGCAGATGTCCCTTTTATTGTTGTTTTAACAAAATCTGATCTTCCGCAAAAAAATCCAGAAAAAGTAAAACGAGAGCTTTTAAAAGCAGGAGTTCTTTTGGAAGGTTATGGCGGAGATGTTCCGGTTATTGAAGTGTCTGCAAAAACAGATACAAATATTAAGGAGCTTTTAAGTTTAATTCTTTTGGTTTTGGAAATGAAGAATGAAGGTTTGGGCAGTTCGGAAGAAGGAGAATTTAAGGGAGTGGTTATTGAGTCAAAACGAGATCAGAGAATAGGACCGGTATCAACAGTTGTCATAAAAAATGGTATCTTATCCGTAAGAGACGAAATATCAGCTGATGAGATACTTGGAAGAGTAAAGAGCCTTACAGACAGTTTGGGAAAAAGAGTGGATAAGGTAACAGTAGGTGAGGCAGTTGAAGTTTTAGGATTTGAAAAGGTTCCGCGGGTTGGAAGTGTGGTTTTGAAAAAATCTCATGTTTTGAATCAACGGGGCCCTGTCAATCGTTTCCCTCCCGAAAGTGCTCCTTCTAGTCTCTCAAGTTCGAACGAAGTGCGCGCTGTCGGGAGCCCTTCTACGATTGCCACCCCTGCCGAAGAAAATCCTCTTCTTTCTATAATAATTTGTGCGGATACGTTAGGTTCGCTTGAGGCAATAGTAAATGCATTGCCAAATCAGATCAATATTGTGTCTCAAAAAACAGGAGATATTTCGCCCGCAGATCTTTTGCTTGCAAAATCCGTTGGTGCGATTGTTCTTGGATTTAATATAAAGATTAAGCCCGAAATCATAAAACTTGCAAAAACAGAAAAAATTCTTGCTAAAAATTACAATCTTATTTATGAGCTGATAGATGAGATAACAGACGTTTTAGAAGGTAGAAAACTTTCACTTGTCGAAGAAATTCTGGGACGGGCAAAGATAGTCGCGCAGTTTCCATTTGAAAAAACCAAAGTTATGGGAGTTGCGATAGTTGAAGGAAGGATTGCAAAAGGAGACAAGATAAGACTTGTAAGAAAGGACGAAGTTATTGGGCAGAGTACAATTTCTTCTTTAAGACAGGGTAAGAATCAGATATCAAAGGTAGAAAAAGGCAATGAAGCCGGCATAATTATTTCCCCCTTCCTTGACTTTACTATAGGAGATATGGTAATATCACTTGGATAAATTTCCCTATGGACAATATAGTTTTGGGTCAAATAAAAGATTTTATCGGGAAAAATAACAGGATCGGTATTGCCGTTGGCAAAAACCCCGCAGTTGATGAAATGGGGGGAGCTGCAGCCCTTTATCTTTCTCTTTCTTCTTCCGGTAAAGATGTTACAATTGTTTGCCCAACAGAAGCTTTAGTTGAGCATTCTCATCTTGTTGGAATAGATAAAGTAAAATCAAGTTTTGAAGGCGGAGCGGGAGACATGGTTGTCTCATTTCCCTACAAAGAAGGAGAAATAGAAAAAATTTCCTATACTCTTGAGGATGGTTTTTTAAATATTATTGTAAAAGCCGGAGAAGAAGGTTTAAATTTTTCTGAAAATGACGTTTTATTTAAAAGATCGCAAGGATATCCTGGCCTTTTGTTTGTTATCGGGGCTCCAAGGCTTTCCGATTTGGGTAGAATTTTTGATCCTCAAGCTTTAAAAGATACGGTAGTAATCAATATTGATAATAAATCGGATAATCAGGGATTTGGAGATATTGCTTTGGTTTCTCCGAATAATTCTTCAATTTGCGAGCGAATAGGCGATTTGATTTTATCGCTTGATCTTCCATTAGACATCGACACTGCGCAAAATTTATTAATCGGTATAGAGAATGCAACAGAAAATTTCCAAAATACAAAAACAAGTCCTCTGGCTTTTGAAATGGCAGGAGAACTTATGAGAAAGGGAGCAGTGAGAAGCGATAATAGTTCTTCAAAAACTCAAGTGAAGGAAGACGAAGAAGAGTCTTCAATCTTCTCTCAAAAAAATATTCCCAAGCCTAGAATCGATAAGAAAGACCAAGTCCGGCCGGGACCCGCTTCGCCCGCATCGACCCGCTTCGCCGAAGATCCAGCGAGGCGAGCGCGAGGCGTGCAGGCAGGCGAGCAGACCCCACTTCGCCAAGGCTCCGCGGGGCAGGGGAAAAATCCGCCGGTTGACTGGCTTGCCCCAAAAATTTACAAAGGCTCAACAAATATATAACCTAGATCAAGATTCTTCATCCATCAAATGTTTTCCTTATTGAGGAGTAAGTTAAAAATTGATATAATACAAAATATGCCGTTAACATCAACACAAAAACAGGATATTATAAAAAAATTCCAGACGGGAGCGGGAGATACGGGAAGTCCCGAGGTTCAGATCGCCCTTTTGTCTAATAGGATTATAAAATTAACAGATCATTTAAAAGCGCATATTCACGATATTCACTCAAGACGGGGTCTTTTATCTATGATTGCAAAAAGAAGAAGGTTGGTTAATTTTATTAAAAATGTAGATAAAATTCGCCACTCCACGATTATAAAAAATTTCAGCTTGAAAGACTAAATGAAAAAAACCTCAGTTACTTTAGAATTAGCAGGTAAAAAGCTAATATTGGAAACAGGCGAGCTTGCACCTCAAGCAACAGCTTCTGTTTTAGGCCGTCTTGGAGACACGGTAGTTTTGGTTACCGTTGTCGAAGGCGGAAAATCAGATTTAGATTATTTTCCATTATCAGTTGAATACGGAGAAAGACTTTACGCAGGCGGAAAAATTAAAGGAAGCCGTTGGGTAAAACGTGAAGGTCAGCCTTCAGACGATGCAATTCTTGCAGGACGTCTGATAGACAGATCGATTCGCCCTCTTTTTCCAAAAAGCTTTAAAAATACTATTCAAGTTATTGTAACTGTTTTGTCGGTTGATGGTGAAAATGAAGCAGATGTTCTTGCTTTGAATGCTGTTTCAGCAGCTTTAGCAATATCAAGAATTCCATGGAACGGACCAATAGGAGCGGTAAGAGTTGGCTGTGTTAAAGAATCAGGTAACGGAGGGTCAGCCTGTATAATTAACCCAGGACCAGAACAACAATTTTCAGAGCTTGATTTAGTTGTTTCTCAATCAAAAGATAAAACAAATATGATTGAAGCTGGAGCTTTTCAAGTTTCAGAAGATATTTTAGTTGAAGCAGTTGAATTAGCACACAAAGAAACAAGCAAAATTATAGATTTAATTGAAGATTTGGTTAAAAAAGTTGGAGTTAAAAAATTAGAAGTTCCTGCAGAAAATTCTCTTAATGAAGCAATAAGTCTTGTTGAAAAATCCTATAAAACAGAAGTTGGCGCGCTTATTGAATCCCGTGTTAATAAAGAAGGCAGTGGAGCTGAAACTGAAGATTTGATTGCAAAAATTGCAGAAGAAAATAAAAAGGCAAATCCAGAAACAGAACTCGATAAGAAAACAATCGCAAAAGCAGTTGAATATCTCATGTTCGAAATTATTAGAGCAGATGTAATTGGGAAGAAAAAAAGAGTGGATGGAAGAAAAATGGATGAAATCAGAGAAATAGTTACAGAAGTTGGACTTCTTCCAAGAACTCATGGTTCAGCTCTTTTCCAAAGAGGGATTACCCAAGCTTTATCAATTGTAACTTTAGGGTCACCCCGCATGGAACAATTAATAGAATCAGCAGAGGGTGAAGAAACAAAAAGATATATACATCATTATTCAGGATTACCATATTCTTTTGGTCAGACAGGAAGAGTTGTCGGTCCTTCGAGACGTGAAAAAGGGCACGGAGCCCTGGCTGAAAAAGCATTACTTCCGGTAATTCCAAGTCAAGACGAATTCCCATATACAATTAGAGTTGTTTCTGAAGTTTTGTCACAAAATGGATCAAGCTCAATGGCATCAGCCTGCGGATCAACACTTGCTCTTATGGATGCCGGAGTTCCAATCATAAAACCGGTTGCCGGTATTTCAATTGGAATGATGTCTGATGAAAAAAATTATGAACTTTTAACAGACATCATAGGACTTGAAGATTTTTCAGGAGATATGGATTTTAAAGTTGCAGGAACAGATGCAGGAGTTACTGCAATTCAGTTAGATGTTAAAATTCCAGGGCTTACTGTTGAGCAAATAAAAGCTATTTTAGAAAGAGCAAAGACAGCCCGACTTCAAATTTTAGAAACTATGCTTAAAATTTTGCCTAAGCCTAGAGAAGCTTTATCTCAATATGCTCCTAAGATTGAAATAGTTAAGATTCCGGTTGATAGAATAGGTGAATTAATCGGACCGGGAGGAAAAATAATTAAAAATATTATCGCCCAAACCGGTGCAACTGTTGATGTTGAAGATGACGGTTCGGTTGCAATTTCGGGGATCACAGAAGAATCGGTAAAAAAAGCAATGGATTGGGTTTCCGCTTTAATGCGTGAAGTTAAACCGGGCGAAGTTTTTGAAGGAATTGTTAAAAGAATTCTTCCTTTCGGAGCTTTTGTGGAAGTTCTGCCGGGAAAAGAAGGAATGGTTCACGTTTCCCAAATGGGGCAAGGTTTTGTAAAAAATCCAAACGATTTAGTATCAATCGGACAAAAAGTAAAAGTGAGAGTGGTGGAAATTGACGATCAAGGCAGAATAAATCTTTCCATGAAGTTTGAGGGAGAAGGCGGGGAAAAACCAACATCAGGCGCAGGAGCTCAGCCTTCCTCTGACCGCGCACCTCAGAGACCAGATCAATCACGGGATCGTTCTGCAGGACCAGATAGAAGAATGGACGGGGGTCAAGATTTTCAGAAAAGGCCACAGCAGGAAGAACATCCGTTGGCACGGCAGTTTAAAAGAGAAAGAGCCGAGAAAGAGAATAAAGACAGACGAACCTTTCCTCCGCGAAGACCTCGATTCAGAAAAGACAGCTATTAGTCTTCTTCTAATTGTTTAAACAACCTCTCTTGTTGTATTATTAATATATGGATAACTCGTCTGCCTCGCTGGAGTCCCAAATTCAAAAACTTTCGGAAAAGATAAAAGCTTCAAATTTGCCCTCAGATCTTTTGGAAAAAATAGAAAGCATGATCAATTTACTTAGAGCAACTCTAAAAGGCGGAAATGCGTCATTT
>ORMF011076568.1_pt1 | contig 10307 bp, 14 predicted proteins | sample 1779871 | NCBI WGS metagenome assembly ORMF01 (sample SAMEA104232316, study PRJEB22302) | groundwater metagenome | biome: forest; feature: aquifer; material: groundwater | place: USA | collected 2011-08-07 | depth 5.4 m | reverse complement strand
TTCTGACTTCCCGCCTCGGCGGGTCGCCGAAGGAGACTGGCTTCTGCGTTATGTCTGAGCCACTCAGGAATTGCCATTTTTCCTCACAAGAAATTTCCCTATTAATATTGAGACCAGAACAACAAGGCCCACGCCGATTACCCCTGAGATTATATATGCGACAGAACTCTTAAAAAGTCCTTTCCATCCTGAAAATTCATAACCAGGTATTGGAGCTTTCCACAGGCCTGACAGCTTTTTCAGCTCCTGCGGAATATACCCTGTTATCTTTTCAATTCCGCCTGCCCCCCATTCTCCCCATGCGCCTCCTGACTTAAATATCTCAGGGAGAATTATGCCCAGCGGAGAAAGGAGTAACAATATCCCAATCCCTATCCAGAGTTTTTTTAATTTTGAATTTTTGAACCTTTGAACTTTTGAACTTTTCATGTCTATCCTTTAATCAAATCAGGATGTGACTTTCTCAGATAGATTAATACAAATATGGTAATCACCGCTTCTACAATCCCGAACAGGACTACGTGTTCAATCATAATAGCAGGAATTGTAACTGCCAATGGAAACGGGCTGTACAAGGGCCGTCCGTCAGGGCCAACATGGAGAGCGGTCTGGGTGCCGAGTTCAAATGCAGTAAGGAAAGCAGCCAGGTTAATACCTATATATGAGCCTATTCCTGCTCCTATCAAGTGACGAGTTCTTATAACCCCTGACCCCTGACCCCTAACCCCTGCTACTAATCTGTATATCCCATACCCAACAAGCACTTCTGCAAATGCAATATTGAAACAATTTGCGCCAATGGCTGTTATCCCGCCGTCTCCAAACATGAATGCCTGGATTATTAAGGCAATTGAAACTGCAATTATGGCAGCCCAGGGCCCGATTAATATCGCAATCAAGGTTGCGCCGGTTGCATGCCCTGTTGTGCCTCCGGGTATCGGCACATTAAACAGCATGATGACAAAACTGAAAGCAGCGCTTAATGCAAGGAGCGGAACCTGAGATGCCTTTAAGGTCTCTTTGATTTTTCCTGAGGCGTAAATCCATATCGGCACTATAGCTGCCCACAGTCCGCCGTAAGTATAAGGCCCTAAATATCCGTCAGGTATATGCATCCGCCATCCTATTTCAAATGCTTGCCGGTTGTTGTAACAGTGAGCTTCCCGTGTTTTACACCCCTGGTCCCTATCAGCCTGTCGGAAATCTTCCTTATGTCTTTCCCTTTTCCTTTTACAACAAGGACCTCAAGGCAATTATGCTCATCAAGATGTATGTGCATGGCAGAGATAATAGCGGTGTGGTAGTGGTGCTGGAGGTCCGTGAGTGTGTCTGCCAGCTCTCTTGTATGGTGGGAATATACAAGCGTGATAGTGCCGACTGTCTCTACATTCCCGGCTTCCCATTCTTCCATGACAAGGCTGTCCCTGATAAGGTCGCGTATTGCCTCGCTCCGGTTTGCATACCCTTTTTTTCTTATGAGGGAATCAAACCGTTCGATTAATGCCTTTTCAAGCGATATGCCGAATCTCGTTATTGCCATCGTGTTACTTTTTGTAGATTAGTGTTACTTTATCACCCATGCGGTATGTTGTCAAGAGGGATATGGTATACTCATCTAAGGTAAAAACTCATGAACCTGATTGATTACTCAGGAAATGCAATCCGCTTAACAGATGAAAGGCTGGCTCATATTAAAGAGCATCCTGAAATGATTATCCATACTCCGAAGATAAGCGAGACACTCACAAATCCTGATATCGTTATTAAATCCGGAAGCGATGAAGATGCAAGACTTTATTATAAGTATTATGCCGGGCTATCTGTTGGAGATAAAAACATGTGTGTTGTGCTAAAATTTAAACAGGATGATGCTTTTGTTATAACAGCTTATTTTACTGACAGCATTAAAAAGGGAGATGTGATATGGAAAAAGTAAAAGTCTGGTATGATCCTGAAGGCGACTATCTTGAAGTCATGTTTGAAAGAAAAGAAGGATATTTCAAAGAAACAGAATCTGACCAGATAATGGAAAAGGTTGACATGAAGGGAAATGTCATTGGATTCTCAATACTTAAAGTAAGCTCTCTTAAAGGCCATCCTATCGAAGTAGCTCTTGCAGGTACAAAGTAGCCCTCTGAATCTTTGAGATTCCAAATTGGACTGTCAAAAACCAGCGGTTGCGCCGGAAAAGACCTCGTTAGATTTTTAGTTCGCAGACTTCTGAGCTTTTGACTTTTGCACTATTGCTCTGTTGCTTTCACTTGTCCCCTTGACCCCTCGAAACCTCGACCCCTTGCAGTTAAGCCTTCTGGACTTGCAGCCTTATTGTGGTCTATGTGTAAAGAATACGGGAAGTGGAGCTTGGGTTTCTCTCTAATCTTTTCTATTTATAACGAAATGGCTGAGTCGCTGGGGCAACCAGCCTTTGCGAAAAACCGCCAAGCTTATTACCGGTCGGATCGAGCCTCGTGTTATGTGAAAATCAATTTTTAGTTGCTTTCTTGAGCTTTCCACGGCTGCTTTTTAAAGAAAGCTTTCTCATCCTTGTGTTTCCGAGCAATTAAAGCTTTTCGTTCTATAAAAATACGATCCCGAAGACTGTAAAACTTAGCAAGTGTCCGGGGAATGCCGGTGCCTTTTGAAGGAGTATAGCGATTAAGAAAAGAGTTACAGGCTGTGCAGGCAAGAACTTTGTTAGAACAATCCTCACTCCACTCGCCAGAGATATTATAGGTTTTACAGACGCTTGCAGGTACAACATGATCCAAAGCCATAGTGAGCCAAGTTCTATAAGATGATGTAAAATCAATGCCACAGAACGCACATTTTGTTTGGCCTGTTTTTAGCATGAAGTCGCGACCGTATTCATGCCGACAATTTGAGCCACTGACGATACCAATGCGTTTGTAACCCCCAGAACGATAATCGATAAATGGTTTGATTTGTTCCCTTTTATTCATTGTTCCCACCCTTTTCTTTATTTACTTACGATTCGTAAACTTCGATGCCCCATTGTGCTCTTGTCCAACTAAGACACTGACCATACTTTCTTGATTTATTATCCTTTTTTAAAAAATATTTCAATTCTACTTGTTCAGGCCTCCATTTATAAGGGTCGTTTACTTCGATATATTCGTTATCTATCCCCTTAGCAACAACATAATGATAGTATTTCCCTTGAACCCGAACATACAATATTACGGGTCTTTGTTTCTTAATTGCTTCTTTAATTTGAAGTATTTTATTTTTTTCATCACCTTCAAGTTCCCTGCATTGAAGTTTCGATATTTTACTGATTGTGGCCATCATATCCTGACGTCTTGTGCTACTTTTCTTAGCTGCTTTTTTGATTGCCTTGAAATATTCTTCTGTCACACTTTGACCTTTAGGCTTCCAATAATAGTCGGTTACCATCTTGATACAGGTAGGCCCACAGTCACTTTCATTTTCTTGGTAATATATTGGTAGCATTCGTTTTAATCTCATTTATTCCTCACATAACGCTAAGGCTGACCATTGCGGTTTATACCGCATATGGTCGAGCCGTTTGTTAAGTGGAGTTTTGTGTCTCTCATAATGTTTTATTTTATGGGAATTTTCGTATTGTTTATTTGTGTATTGTTTGTGTTTGCTGTGACTACATCTGTAAGGGATTTGTATAGGTTTGTTTTCCCAAAAGCGATGCCGAAACAAAAAACAGCAAACAATAAAAGTATTAATTTCCAAAAATAGGAAGGCGGAACATGTTCCCACAACCATTTGAGAGTAATCTTGTCTGGATATTCTATGGGTTTTCTCTCTGTTGTTATAATTTCTTTTTTGGGGTTGCAAAGTTCTGGATTTCTTTTGAGTCTTGTAACAACAGAATCCAAAACGGAAGCAATTTTTTCAATACTTTTGTATGAAGGACACTGGACAAAGTTGGAAATGCCTTCAATAAAAATTTGGTTTATGAGAGGTGAATATTGATTTTTACCGATAGAATCATTAAGAAGGTCAATTATTTCGATTACAAAGGTGCGAAAGCGAGGGTCGTCTTCATTATGTATATGATACCCGTCAGAAGTCCGAGAAAATCGTCCCATGATTGCGGTCAGTTCATTTCGATAACGTTCAAGTTCCTTAATAAGATTTTCAGATGTCATTTATTTAATTTTTAGCTGTAACAATTACTATACCTTTGGGGTCTTTTCCCCTTTATGGGTCAAATAATATCATATAAACTAATCAGTGACAAGAAAAATATATTGAAAAACGTCAAGTCGAGATGCATGGTATTATATCTCAAATGTAATGATGGTAATTTATGGCAAAATCGGCAAATAACATGAATGAGATACTCCCTGACTTTCAGAAGTTCCTTCTGGACCGCAGCATAAGAAAGAGGGTCATCTCCTGTTTTTATTCCTTTTCCCCTCCTGTCTCCGCAAAAAACACAACCGCCTGCGTTCCTGTCCTTCATTTCAACAAAAACATTATATATCTGCCCCAAAAAACTTCCGGTGCAGGAAGGGCATTTAAACTGCCTTTTTTCAGGGTTTTAACTGCTAAATAATGATATAATATTAACACGATGAAAGTGGATCGCAAGCAGGCAAGTCTCAAAAAAATGTCAAAAAAAGACGACTCTTTTGTTAGAATGTCCCCGGCAGAGCGTATCTCGTTTATGTGGGAACTTACAGAAGAATTATGGTCATTGAGCGGTTTTAATGTTAAACAAAGATTACAAAGAAATGTTACAAAGCTTATTAAACAATGAGGTGAGATTCCTCGTTGTTGGCGCATATGCTATGGGTGCATACGGCTACCCCCGCGCCACAGGTGATTTTGATATATGGGTAGAAGCCTCTTCTGAAAACTCAAAGAAAGTATATAAATCTCTGTCAGCATTCGGAGCCCCTCTCTCTGATATTACTGCGGATACATTTCAAAAAGAAGGCATTGTCTTTCAAATAGGCGTGGCACCGCGCAGAATTGATATTATTACGCATATTGATGGTGTCAGCTTTAAAGAGGCATTCGACACCAGGGTAAAGCTTAAAATTGAAAATCTGGAAATTCCGTTTCTCTCAAAAGAAAATCTAATCAAAAACAAACAGGCTACGGGCAGAGAGAAAGACAGATTGGATGCTGAATATTTAAAAGAGCGCGGCAACTAAAGATTTCTGCGGCATATCTCTTTTTTTACTGCAACAAGCGACATTATCTTTACCCCCAAAAATCTCCGGCGCAGGAAGGGTATTTGAAATTGAGAAAATATTTCCAACGACGATAAGCGGTTGAAGAATTTGTCATTAATATTGGTATAATAGAATCAATTCTACAGGTAAAAGGAGGGAGAAATGGCAACAAAAAATAAAGAACTTGAAGCAAAAATTCAGGCACTGCCTGATGATGCAAAGCTTGAACTCATTGATTCAATCCTGACTCAACTCGATAAACCAGATCCTGAGATTGACCGTGTTTGGGCTGAGGAAGCAAGGAGCCGATGGAAAGCGTATAAGGCGGGCAAATTAAAAACTGTCTCCTACGAACAAGTTATGAGAAAACATAGCTGTTGCTCACCTTCACAGAAAACCAAGATACTGGATTGATAGACTATCCGATGAAATGATATAGCCATTTGCTCCAAGAACTGCTGAAACTGGCAGGGTATTTAATGCCCAAAGGCCTCCCTTAGACTTTTCCCCCTCTAATCTTTTATAATTACTAACCATGCTTGAAGATAAAATCCTTGTATTGGACTTTGGCTCCCAGTATACCCAGCTCATTGCGCGCAGGGTGAGGGAAAATAACGTCTACTCAGAGATATTTCCTTATAATGTGCCTTTCGAAAAGATAAGGGATTTCAATCCAAAGGGCATCATACTCTCAGGCGGGCCTTCAAGCGTATACGCAAAAGACGCTCCGATACCGGACCTGAAAATATTTGAACTGGGAGTTCCCATCCTCGGCATATGCTATGGCATGCAGCTCATGGCGCATATGCTTGGAGGGAAGGTCGCTAAGGCAGCTAAAAGGGAATACGGCAGGGCAGAACTTTTGGTTGATGATGATTCAGACTTATTCAGTGGCATCGCTGAACGCTCAACGCTGAACGCTCAACGCCAAACTGTTGTCTGGATGAGCCACGGAGACAGGATAGAAAAATATCCGGCAGGCTTCACGCCTATGGCACATACTGAAAACTCTCCTGTAGCGGCAATGGCAAACAAGAAGAGGCAATTCTATGCTCTCCAGTTTCATCCCGAGGTAGTCCATACAGAAAAAGGCAGAGAGATAATAAGGAATTTCGTTTTCAGGATATGCGGAAGCAAACCGGCATGGACGATGAAGTCTTTTATAGAGACTGCCAAAAAAGAGATACGGGAAAAAGTCGGGAACCAAAGGGTTGTATGCGGAATAAGCGGAGGCGTGGATTCCGCTGTCACGGCAGTGCTTGTCCATGAGGCCATAGGTGATGCCCTCACGTGCATCTTTGTTGATAACGGCGTCCTGAGGCATGATGAGGCAAAGAAAGTGGAAAGCATGCTGAAGAGAAGTTTCCACATGAAGATAAAATACGTTGATGCCTCTGAGCGGTTTTTAAAGAAACTCAAAGGTGTTCAGGACCCTGAAAGAAAAAGAAAGATAATAGGCAATGAGTTCATAAGGGTCTTTGACGAAGAGGCAATGAAGATTAAAAATGTAAGTTTCCTTGCACAGGGTACATTATATCCCGATGTCATAGAGAGTGTTTCTTTTAAAGGCCCGTCAGCAACAATAAAAAGCCATCATAATGTCGGAGGGCTTTTAAAGAAGATGAAACTGAAACTCATCGAGCCGTTAAGGGAACTGTTTAAAGACGAGGTAAGGGTACTGGGGCATGAACTCGGCATGCCGGATGAGGTAATAAACCGCCACCCGTTCCCTGGGCCGGGCCTTGCGATAAGGTGCATAAGCGACATAACAAAAACAAGGCTGGATATTTTGAGAAAGGCTGATGTGATAGTCCTTGAAGAGATACGGCTAGCAGGCCTCTATGATAAAATCTGGCAGGTATTTGCAGTGCTCCTGCCTGTAAAAAGTGTTGGTGTTATGGGAGATGAAAGGACCTATGACAACGTGATTGCAGTAAGGGCTGTGACAAGCGTTGACGGCATGACTGCTGACTGGGCACAGATTCCATATGACGTTCTTGGCAAGATCTCAAACAGGATAATAAATGAAGTCAAAGGCGTTAACCGTGTTGTCTACGATATTACCTCGAAACCTCCGGGCACGATTGAGTGGGAATAACCCATGGACATAAAGAAATATCTCAAAGAAAAAAAGGAGCTTGTAGACTCGTTCCTTAAAGAATACTTCTCTTCACCGTCTGCTCCTTCAATACTCGGCGAATCTCTCGCCTACTCACTTTTTGCAGGCGGGAAAAGAATCCGTCCGATACTCTCCCTTGCAGCTTATGAGGCATGTGACGGAGACTCTGAAGATATAATCCAATTTGCATCATCCATAGAACTCATTCATACATATTCCCTTATACATGACGACCTTCCGGCAATGGACAATGACGACCTCAGGCGCGGTAAGCCTACAAACCACAAGGTATTCGGAGAAGGCATGGCAATACTTGCAGGAGACGGGTTATTGACAGAGGCGTTTTATATGATGTCAAATTCCCTATCTAATAAAAATATAAAAAACACAGCTTTGATAAGGGCGATAAAGGAAATAGCTTTTGTATCAGGCATTCATGGCATGGTTGGCGGACAGGCGCAGGACCTTCTTTCAGAGGATGCGGAACCTGACAAGGAAACGCTTTCCTTTATTCACAAGCATAAGACAGGGGCATTAATATCAGGCTCTTTAAGAGCAGGGGCAATCCTTGCTAACTGCACTAAACCCTCACTCAGTGCCATTACAAGATATGGCGAGAATATCGGCCTTGCCTTTCAGGTCATAGATGATATACTTGATATTGAAGGGAACACAGAAGAACTCGGCAAGACTGCCGGTTCTGATGAGAGGAAAAAGAAGATGACCTATCCTGCCCTCTACGGCATAGAGCAATCCAGGGAAAAAGCAGGGGAACTTATATCAGAAGCAATCTTTGCAATTAAGGATTTTTCAGGTAAGGCAGAGCCATTGAGGGAAATTGCGAGGTATTTCCTTGAAAGAAAGAGCTAATAACGTAAGCAATATGCAGGGCATGGTATTTGAGCGGTTTTATTTTGCCGATAGTCTGGCTAACACCTTGTCATTCCCGCTTGTCGGGAATCATTTCTTTCAGAGAGATTGCGGACAAGCCGCAATGACAGAAACCGACCTGCAAATGCATTATACTTATGAACACATTGGTCAATAAGAAACAGAATCTATGTCTATAGAAAATATAAAATCACCTGCTGACATCAAGACCCTGTCTCCTTCAGAGTTAAAAGACCTTGCTGAAGAACTGAGAGAGATAATAATAGAGCGCGTATCCATTAATGGAGGGCATCTTGCCTCAAACCTCGGAGTTGTAGAGCTGACGCTGGCGCTTCACTATATTTTTGATTCACCGTCTGACAAGATTGTATGGGATGTGGGGCACCAGTCATACACGCATAAGCTCCTTACAGGAAGATTTGAAAAATTCCCGACAATCAGAAAGCATAAAGGAATTTCAGGCTTCCCGAAGATAGATGAGAGCATCCATGATTCTTTCGGAACAGGGCACAGCTCAACCTCAATATCTGCTGCACTTGGCATTATAACGGCACGAGACATCCTCAAAAAATTTGAAATCTCAAATTTGAAATTTCAAATCCCCAATAAGGTAATAGCTGTGATAGGAGACGGCGCCTTAACAGCCGGGATTGCTTTTGAAGGACTGAACCATGCAGGGCATCTGAAGAAGGACTTGATTGTAGTTTTAAATGACAACGAGATGTCCATATCACAGAATGTCGGGGCCTTATCTGAATACCTTAACAGAATACTGACAGGCGACCTGTATCAGAAATTCAAGAAGGAAACAAAGTCATTTATCGAAAGCATTCCCAAGCTTGGAGGGCCTTTCTCTAAAATAGCAAAGAAGGCAGAAGAAACACTAAAGGGGCTTTTCCTGCCCGGGATATTATTTGAAGAACTCGGGTTTAATTATATCGGCCCCATAGACGGGCACAATATCGAACTCCTCATTGAGACATTTAAGAAGATAAAAAATGCAGATGCCCCTACGTTAGTGCATGTTATCACAAAAAAAGGGAAGGGCTATGAGTTCTCTGAAAAAGACCCCTGCATATTTCACGGCGTTGGGCCGTTTGAGGTGGAAACAGGAGACCCTATAAGCAATAAGAAAATTCCTTCATACAGTGAGATATTCGGGCATGTCCTTACAGAACTTGCAGAGCATGATGAAAGGATTATTGCTATCTCGGCAGCGATGAGGGAAGGGACAGGGCTTGAGTGTTTTGCAGAGAAATATCCGGACAGGTTTTATGATGTAGGCATCGCAGAGCCTCATGCTGTGACATTTGCAGCCGGCCTCGCAGTTCAGGGGCTGAGGCCTGTGGTTGCGGTATACTCTACTTTTCTCCAGCGCGGGTATGATGAGATTATCCATGATGTCTGTCTCCAGAATCTCCCTGTTGTCTTTGCAATAGACAGGGCCGGTATCGTGGGAGAAGACGGGCCGACCCATCAGGGAGTCTTTGATATCTCCTATCTCAGGCATATCCCGAACCTTGTTGTCATGGCTCCAAAGGATGAACATGAACTTAAGGACATGCTGGACTTCAGCCTCAAATACAACGGGCCGTCAGCGATAAGATATCCGAGAGGAAAAGCACAGGGCATAGAGCATAGGGCACAGAGCACAGAAGTAGAGATTGGGAAGGCTGAGATTTTAAAAGAGGGAGAGGACATAGCGCTGATAGCCATAGGCAATACTGTTTATCCTGCGCTCAATGCAGCAGCAAGGCTGGAAAAGGACGGCATAAAGGCTGCGGTCATAAATGCAAGGTTTGTTAAGCCGATGGATAAGGGGCTTATTTTTTCAATTGCATCAAGAATAAAAAAAATAGTAACGATAGAGGAGAATTTAATTGCCGGAGGTTTTGGCAGCGCAGTCCTTGAATACCTTAACAGCACGGATATTCATGATATAAAAATAAAGATACTCGGGATACCGGACGAATTCGTAGAGCAGGGTTCTCAGGCGATACTGAGAAAGAAATACGGGATTGATGAAGAAGGGATTTATCAAAACTGCAAGGCATTCCTCTTAACGCTTACGGCAGTTCACTGAGTAATTTCTAAATCTTGATTAGGGAACCCTATAG